>JGI24146J20443_1001291_pt1 | contig 15785 bp, 15 predicted proteins | sample BarGraIncub1131A_FD_20443 | JGI IMG/M metagenome (IMG submission 20443) | reverse complement strand
CGCCACCGCGACGCATCGTCTCAGCTGCTTGGGCAAGCGCATCGTAGATTCCCGGCTTGTCGCCATCGAATCCAGTAATCGCGTCACCCACCGGCTGCACGAAGCAGTTGATGAGCGTTGCCTGCAGATCGGTTCCTGCAGCCGAAGCAATACGCCCCGCCACAATGAACCCCTTGAGTTGCGCCTCGAGGAACTTCTTGCTGAAATGCTTCGGATCGGTCTCGTTCTTGGCGAGCGCTTTCGCGACACGCTGTTGAACATCGACATCCGTTACTTCATGACCCTTGGCGTACTTTTCAGCCAGCACTTCCGTGCTGATTGACTGCGGAGCAAGCCCAAGGTTAAGGTCGTTGAGTTTCATTTGATACCTCCTGGAAGTTGCCCCAACCGCGGGGCCCACCGAAGCGGGCGCCCCAGAGGGGCACCGGCTTTGGTGGGCCCCAAGGAAGGAGCGGGCATGAACCCGTACGACAAGGAGGCAGTCCCGTGGAGGGAAACCGCTTCCCCTCGCCGGGACAATAAAAAATAGCTTGTGTGATGCTGGTTACAAGATCAAAGACCTCATCGGAATTCCAGCTCCGATTGTGGCGCACAAGGCGCACAACAATACCCATCTCGGATGGCAAGCCAAGGGAGCCATTCGACATGGGTATCTACGTCATGGGTGGTGTGGTCCCTGCCGCACTGGGCGGCAGGGCAACCTTCAGTGAGCAGCGTAGCAACCCGAACTGATGATTTTGCGGACTTCGGCGCGGACGGCCGGAGTAATCCGTCCCAGGAACAGCGCACGATGAATGCGGCCCGCGCGATTGACGCCGACTTTTTCAGTTGCCTGATCGAAGAACGAATTGATTTTGTGAAGATTGGCAGACATGTGGCTCTCCTGGGAAATTAGTGAACGGGGGCGTCCCCCACGCTGGATTCTCAAATGTTTTCAAGAACCCACCGGGGGGGACACGGCCGCTCGCCAAGAAAGCCTGTCTGATTGCGATATGCCGGGTTTGACGTACCCTACGAGCCTTTACGGCTACGGGCGCAAGCGCCAATTTGCCAAGGACAATCCTCGGACAAACAAAATTCGTGCTGCTCCAAACTGGGGTCATTGTAGACCACCAAGGAGAACTTTAACAACTCGCCTTGGTGGTCCCTCTCGTGAGAGAAGGACCAGGTTTGAAAGCGCTAGCAACGCGTCTCGCTATTTCCCCGACGGGGAGAAGAGCGAGCAGAGTTGCCAACATTTGCAGAGGATGCTTAGCGTCACCGGAAGGCTATGTCCTCACGAAGAACGGCCGCCCAACATCTGCATTTCGGTAGCTTCGATCTCCGTGGTGTAGTGATCGACGCCTTCCTTGTCTTGCCACTTGCGGGTGCGAATACGTCCTTCGACGTAGATCGACGAGCCCTTCTTGAGGAACTTGTTCGCGATATCAGCTAGACCGCGGTACAACACAACACTGTGCCACTCGGTGATTTCCTTCGTTTCACCGTTGCTGCGGTCTTTGTACTTCTCGGTTGTTGCCAAACGCAGATTGCTTACTGCGTCACCGTTGGGCAGATACCGGGTTTCCGGATCCGCGCCGAGGTTGCCGACAAGAATGACCTTGTTGACGGATGCCATAGTGTTTCTCCAGGTTTATTCAACCATCGACCCTTTTCAGGATTTCTGGTCAATTTTGGTAATGCTCCAGATCTTCTTTGTCCGCAATTTGCCGCGGACCTTGTTTGTGGTTTCCCCTGCGAGCGAGACTTCGATCGCATCGCCAACTTTTGCATTTACCTCCTTGAGGGCTCGCTCCAAATCGGTACCGACAATGTCGTGGACCGCATTCAGTGCAAAGTCGTCAAGGTGAATGCAGAAGCAGCTGTAGGTTCCACCATTGTTTCGGTCCGGCCGGTCTTCGACGCCTTGCTTTACAAGCCGGCCGCGGTACGTCATTTCCCTCTTGCGAGGCTGACGCATAGCTTCCGTGGCGGCTTTCTGGACCGTTTCCGGTTCAATGCTCGGCGGCTCTTCAATGAGCGGTAGCTCAGGTTGCATAGTGTCCGGAATGGACACTGGAGCGCCAGTTGATGGAACCGGTTTTGCCGGCCTTATTTCCCTGGGGCCTTTCGGTTTTGTGGCTTCTCCGATGATCTTCTCGGCATCCTTGATGGTCTGAAGTTCCACCTCGCGAGGATTGGTGTCTTCCAGAGGTATGTCAGCCAGCTTGAGACGCGGGCCGAACATGCTTGCCAACTTCTTGTTGCCGATTTGCATCGTGCGTCTGGCAATTCCGAGGTTCGGATAAAACCAGATGTCGACATAGTTCTTCCCTAGGTCAACCCGCTTTCTTTCGATTCCTTCGTACCGACGCTGCCACTGTGATTCAGGCCGCACATTTCGCGCTGCACTGATCGGTTTTGTTGATTCTTCCGTGGCCGAGTTGTCGGAAACAATGCCGGCCGCTTGAGTGGCCTGAGCTTTCTGTGCGACGAAACCCAGTCGTTTTGCGCCCAAGGCGAGCAGTTTGAAACATCCGACCGCCACCACGACCACAAAACCAACTGCGACGCCGACTACAGCACCGATTGATCCCGCGATCGCGGCAAGCAACCAGTCTCCAGCTCCACTTCGTTGAGAAATCATGCTTCACTCCTTGTAGAGGAAGCTTCCCCCGGAGGGAAAGCACCCCTCTGGGTTATTGTGACGAAAATAGACGCGGTGGTTGTTTCCCCGCTTTGAACTTCAGCCCAGGAGGTTTGACCCCAAGAGCTTCCGCAGCCGCAGCGACCTGGTCTCCATCGCCGCCGGCAAGCCAAGCGGCGGAGGGGTTGTAGGGTCGAAACGGCACCAACTCGTTATAGGCGTAGACATCGGCGCCGAGCCTGTTGGCCAAAGCAAGGATGAACAGCGCTGCAAACGGACCGTGTTGCTGATCAGCGGAAAGCAGTGCTGTCTGATTGGCGCGCTCTTTGATTTTGAGGATCACGTCGTTCGACTTGATCCTCACCCAGAGCTCTACATCTTCCACAGCAGCCAGTTCGAAATACTCGGGTGCTGCTTCGAGCAGATCGACAACATCTTGGCGCCATTGCCTTGTAGGCAGCGGCGCTTCCGCGTAGAGCATTGGACTTGTGCCCATCGCCGCACCTGTTAGGGCTTGGGGTCGGGTTTGGTTGGAACGGTCTCGCCGGTGACGTCAGCCACAATTTCGTGGATGGCGACCTTCGTTGCACTTCCGTGCTTTTGGTTGGTAAGTGCGCGCTCGAGGGCATAGTGCAACGGGCTGGGGGCATCGGCAAAAATCGTGAAGCCCTGCGCCCAGTTGATCAGCGTCCTCGTCGACATGGTCAATTCAAGCGCCGAAGCGTCCTGAGATACCCCCATGTACTGCTTACGCACTCGGTTGGCCACCGTCACCATGTTCTCCGCGTACGCCTTTGCAGTCGCATCGTCGAGCAAGGTGCTGAGGATCTTCTGCACCACCGGGACTTCTTCCGCTGCCGTCGGGTATTCAACAAATACCGTCCAGAAGCGATCATCGTTGGAACTGTCCTGATCATTGCGTCCGAAGTAGCCCGCAGCCTTGTCGTTGGGATTGCACGCCACAAAGACGCGGAATCCATCCGACGGGCGAATGACCTCACCAGTTTCCACAATCTCGAACATGCCGCGTTCGAGGATGATGTTGAGACTTGCCGCCTCGCCCGGGTCGAGCAGATTGTATTCGTCGATGAGGACCGAGCAACCTGCTTTGGCGGCCAGCGCGAGCGGGCCGTAACGGTGGACGAATCCGCCCTTAGGATCCGGGACGAATTGCGAAAGGAGCGATGCTGCCTCCATCCTGGGGTGTGCCGTCACCTTGACCAGCGGGTAGTTCAACGCCGCGTGGAACTGTTCCACGACCGACGTTTTTCCGCAGCCCTTGTGCCCGACAAGTTTCATTGCCGGCGTTCCCATCAGCCAGAACCCCGCTATCTCGTTCGACATGTCGTCGCGAAATACGTAATCGGGATTCAGAGCCGGTGTTTTTTCCGAAGGCTGCGGCAGCGCTACGATGCCAAGCTTTTCGAAACGTGCGCGTGCTTGTTGATGATTCATTTGCCTCTCCAAAGAAATGAAGGGGCTGTCTCCCCATCGGGAGTACAGCCCCCGAATGGGTTACTTGAAGAACATCACCGAACCTTCCGGCAAGACGCTCCTGATGAAATCGCGAATGATGTCCGGCTGGAGCATTTTTTCCAGTCGGCAGCAGTACGTGAAGCTCCACGGGATATCCCAAGTGAAAACGTGCGTGGGCACGCCGTTCTTGATCACCTGGCCGATGTAGTCCGGCTCGAAGATCCACTCGAGAACTTCTCGTTTCTGCTCCCCGTTGCCCCGCCCCGCGAGAATGGCGAGTGACTCATGCAGGAGCACGCTGTGAAGCTTTTCGACCCCTTCGCTTGACCACTGGTACGGCTGATCAAGCTCTCCATCCGGTTCCGGGATATACCCGATCGTCTGAACTTCGACGCAGTCTGCCATGACCGTTTCCGGATCCTGGCTGACGATGAACAAGGGGAGTTGAAGAAAACGTGCATCGAATTGCATGCCGCGGCTGTTGGTCATTGCCGCGATACGCTTTGCACGTATTTTTTGCGGGGTACCGTCCTCAGGCCAAAACTGCAGCTGGAAGGGGAAGGCACTCGCTACTGCTTGGTGGATAGGCATAAGCATCACAACAACCCCCCTTCCATTTGCCTGCGAAGACGGGTGTTTTGACGCTTGATTTTTGCAACGACCTTTGCGTATGGCTTCTTCTCGACTCGAAAGTCGATGAAAGCCTCCATCTCTGGACGGTCGTGGCGTTCGACGATGCCGGTTTCGTCGGGGTTGCCCTCAACTTCGAGGACAATAACCCGCCGATGATCCGGCGTCGGAATCGAGTTTTCTTGCGTGACGCGCCTGGCGTTTTGCCAGAGCCCGAGTCGCAACAAGATTCCTTGAGGCATGGTGTTCCTCCTAAAAAAACGGAGGAACAGCCCCATTGGGACATGTTCCCCCAATGGGTTGATACAAAAAATGAAAGGTCGTTAGACCTCTTGTGAATGCTGGATGTTGGGTTTCCCCTTTTGGCGACTCCAGCTGGTCTTGCCAAAATTCCGTGTTATGTCGTCGCAGTTGGCGACATAAGAAGAAATTCTGGATCTGGCAATAGTGATCCGAACACTGCCCAGGGAAGAACCCTGGGCAGTATCGGCGGCAATTCTTAACGAGTTGCCTCTTCCATCATTGCAACGCGTTTGGCGGACACCGATGCGACTTTGTCAGCGGCCTTGAAGCCAGCGGACACGGTCGACACGATTTGCACGGCGGCCACCAGAACGAACAGGACGATAGCGATCTTTTTCATGATGACTCCAGAGAGAAAAATGAGGAGTCATCCCCCAACGGGAATGAAACTCCCTTTGGGGTGGTTGAGAAGAAATGAATTACTTGAAGAAGGTCAGACGGCTGAAGAAGTAGGCAACAGCAGAGCCAAGATAGAGCTGACCTGTGGCTACGAACAGCACTGGATTGCCTTTGGAGATGCCGATGATGGCAAGACCGAAGACCAAACCGATCATTGCAGCTAGTAAGTCCATGGTTTTCATGGTGCGCTCCAGAAGATAACGGAGCACGCCCTCCAACGGAGAAAGTGCTCCGTTGGTCAAGAAACCATCCCGCCTGAAGCGGGACAGGGTTTTGTCGCCTTTTGAGCTGATCAAAACCAGTAGAGCCCTTTCATTCTCGTCGCATGAGCGAAAGAATGCCGACCGAAAATATCGGAATCGGACGCAAGGATCACGGAGCACGTTGCCTCTACCCGTTAGGGAGGTCTTACGACGACATGCTCAACCAGACCCGTGGTACCGACGGGGCGCGGAGGTCTCTAGTAGAGACTGCTACGAGAAGTAGCTGGTGGAATGCGGGTGCAAAGACACCGCAGCTGCCTAGAGGCAGGTGGTCGCGCAATGCGACCGCTTCTGTGGTCCACAATGGACGCACGAAGGAAAACGACTTTCCGATACCCGCGGTATTGGAAAGTCGCCTCATTGAAGCGACTTTTTTATCGTGAAAACAGATCCGATTGACCTTCGCACAATGGGAAGGTCAGCTCGGTTGCGAGGAACTTGTTTGATGGTCGGCTACCGTCATAGCCATGCTTGATATGCTCGAAACGGGATGTGTTCCAGCTACACAGCCTGCTTCATGTAGCAGACGCCCTGAATATATGGAATATCGTTTGACGTGTCAACGGGGAGGAACACGATAGACGTTCAATGGTCGCTCATACCGCAATACATACCACAAGCGCCGCTTCGGACCGGTCGAAAGGTCATTGGCGGCAGTCTCTCAAAATATTCCATTTTTTGGGCTGGCGGCATCAACGTGCCGAGGCCGATTACTCTCGCATTGGTGAAACACCTCGCCCCTCTGCAAACATGCCACAGACGCCGCTCGACGCTTGAACGTCTGAAGACGACGGTGTCGCGTCCGTGGTCTCCGACTTTAGACGGAGGACGAGCATCGTCTGGAAGACGTAAATTCCCGGCCAGATCGAAAGGACGGGATGAAATCTCACAACAAAGCATTTGGCAAAGTAATCCGCGAACTGCGCAAAGACAAGCAACTGTCCCAAGAAACCCTCGGCTTCGAGGCGGGTTTTGATCGCACCTACATATCGCTTCTCGAGCTCGGACAGAAGTCCCCTACCCTCGATACCGTCATGGATCTCTGCAAGGCCCTAAATGTCGGTTTCACGCAACTTGCATCCCGTGTCGAAAGACACATGATCGAGGATGACGACTGACGGCCTTGTCGAAGAAGCCGGCCCGAGGTTTTCCTCAATAAATCGTCCGAAACGGCAAAGCACTCCGTCGAATGGTTTTCCGATCTGCGTTGGGCGACTGGGCGGAGAGCCGGTTGCTGCTCGTAGATATCAAGACTCTCGCGATGAGTGCCCAGCAGCAACCGTCAAACGGCGCTCGCTAAGCCAACTCGCGACATAGTCCCGTCCTCTCGAAAGATCGCGGCCGCCGTGCCTTATCGATATCCGCTGGGGTGAGTGGGATACCGTTCCGTTGGACGTGCCAAGGAGCCCGCGCCAAATTAAGTACCATTCTCATAGCATAGGCGCTTGGCGCACCGTCCTCGCCTGACACACATCGCCTGATCGCGCGGCAGTGCGTCAATGCCGAAATGTACACACTGCAAATACGGACAGCTGTCTGCTGCAGACCATTGTCCGCAATTCCATAATTCGGACCCATCGCAGAGACGGGTTCGATGGCAAAACCAACAAATATCGCCTTCGGGCAAGCTCTCAGGGAATTTCGCAGGGCAACAGGCTTGTCTCAAGAGCGGTTGTCGGAACGAGCGGATCTCGATCGAAGTTTCGTTTCACTTCTGGAGCGCGGCCTGCGCTCGCCAAGTTTCGACACCATGCTAGCCCTCGGCCGAGGCTTGGGCATCCCTACAGCAACGCTTGTGGCACGCGCCACAGATTTCCTAGTCGACCTGGACACTCATGAGTAATACTCTTATGCGCACGGCGCTGACCCGCTACCGGAAAGAAGTCTCGATCGCGAAAAAAGGCTACGCGCAAGAGGTCTACCGCATTAACCACCTGGTCAATTCCTTCTTGGGGGACCTGGTCGTCAGCAAGGTGACCTCAAAGGACATCGCCACCTACCGCGACCAGCGTCTGGCTACCATCAACTCCCGTACTAAGCGCACCATTTCAAACGCGACGGTACGGCTTGAAATGTCGCTACTCTCAAATTTCTTCGATATCGCGCGCATCGAGTGGGGGTTTTGCGACACAAATCCGGTGACCAACGTGCGCAAGCCGAAACCGTCGCCGGGGCGCGAGCGCCGGATCTCGCCGCGCGAGGAACGGCAGATTCTGCGGTACGCTCACGAACATCCGAACCGGGAGCTGATAGCGATTTTCGTCCTGGCGATCGAGACAGCGATGCGCCAAGGCGAGCTGCTGAAGATGGCCTGGGAATACGTAAACCTCAAGAGCCGCGTTGTCCGCCTTCCTGACACGAAGAATGGCTCCTCGCGGGACGTGCCTCTGTCCCTCCGCGCCCGAGACGTTCTGGTCGGTCTCGGCCAGAAATCGTCAGGAAAGGTTTTCAACTACACGAACTGCGGATTTAAATCGACGTGGCGCTTCATGATCAAGAAGCTTGGCATTGAAAATCTGCACTTCCATGATGCGCGCCACGAGGCTTGTAGTCGGCTTTTTGAACTTGGAACTTTAGATATTATGGAAATCGCGGCGATCAGCGGCCACAAGTCGCTTGCTATGCTCAAGCGCTATACGCACCTCAAAGCGGCGAGCCTAGCGAGGAAACTGGAAGGGCCGAAAAACCGCGCCAAAGCAGCGGTACTGAGTCACATGGTGCCCTACCCGGCACTGGTTCAGCGTACCCAAGAAAACATCTCGATTCGGCTCCTGGATTTTGATGGATTGGAGGTCCACGGCATAGATATCGACTCTGTGACGGACCGCGCACGCGATGCGCTCATGCGAAAACTGATGCACCTGATTCGCGAATCGGCACCGATTCCGTCGCCAGATCAGTACCTTGATTCCGTCGACGACGACGACGTTTTCATGCTCGATCCACTCGGGGCGGATGCGTTGCTACAAAATTACAGAGAAAGTAGCAGCCGCGTTCTTTGAAAATGTAGATACAGCAATGGTTAGCGCTGATTTGATGTTCAAAACGTTGACGAAACGCTTGCCGCTATTTGAGTGAAGTTGCAGGCACACAGAATGAACGGCAAACGGTCGTGGCTGACGCTCTTGTCAATCCGGGATCTGGAAAAAGCAGACAAGTCCGCAGAATTTACCAACCGGTTCTGTGTGCGGAATGGCAATCGCCAACGGTGACTGGTATAAACCCTGCGATGGGTACAATCCGGTGCCGGGGTGGGGCGGAAGTTGTCCACCAAATTGCACGATGTTTGTCAGCGGCACCATCCCGCCGGGATGGTCGACGTCAGCGACCACCCAAGCGGTTTACTCGTGCCTAAAAAACTAAAAGCGTTGCTCTTGTCAATCCGGGGTGTGGAAGAAGCAAAGTTCCGCATCAGACGATTTTCGGACCTACACGAATGCAAATCTCCTGCATGGCGGAAATCCGGCCATGTATATAACATATTTGCAGGATACATTTACTCTTACAAGAGACGCTTGGATTGTCGCGTCTGCCGGCTTTGCAAGAATCCCTGCCCCCTATGCTGGAGTGATCGATTTCAACATAAACATCAACGGCTCGTATTGCATCGCGGCACCTACCGCGACAGCTAATGCCGGCAACAATTCATACACTGGGGGCACATGCTCGATAAAGCTTGTTGCGGGGACATATACGATTTCCTATGTGCTGTACGATTCGGCGAGCCCGTCGATGTATTACGATCTTCTAAATGCGAATCTCTCTATCCGATATTTTTGATAGCCTTTCCAGGTATCCATTTCCAAGGTGCCATCTTGTCAATCCGGGGTGTGGCAAAAGAGTTCCCAACTTGACACGGTTACGATCATGTCCCCTGCATCACCATGCATAAACGGCCTTGGTGTAAATGAAGGCACTATTGCATATTGTCCGGCGGGTTACAAAGTAACCGGAGCTGCATTCACCCAATCGAGCTATTGCGGTTTTGGCTTGGGTACGGGCGTTGCCGGTTTTTCTGTGCAAGCCAATTATGTTGTCGTGTGGCCTGTAGATAATCCTGCATACGGCTTTGCTGCCATCGCTATCTGCTCGAAATAATTGCCGATTGTCAATCCGGGAGCTGGAAAAAGCAGACAAGTCCGCAGAATTTACCCGCCGGTTCTGTGTGCGGAATGGCAATTGCCAACGGTGACTGGTATCAACCCTGCGATGGGTACAATCCGGTGCCGGCTTGGGGCGGAAGTTGTCCGCCCAATTACACAATGGTTGTCAGCGGCATCGTTCCGCCAGGGTGGTCGTCGTCAGCGACCACTCAAGCGGTTTATACGTGCCTAAAAAACTAAAGGTGTTGCTCTTGTCAATCCGGGGCGTGGACTAGACAATCAAAAACGACCTACTACGATTCCTTCAATGGCGGCGTCACAGGTCCGACTAGCACTTGCATTGGGTCTGGAGTAGCGCGCACTTACACCATAAATTTGCCAACCGACTCAGTTGTTATCGCGGGCTTGTACACCGCTAACCTAAGTTCTCCTTACGGCTATGCGGTCGCATGTATTATTGCGAACGGACAGATGTGTTCTTCCGCTGAAAATATTGGCTCAGTTGGTGCACCGTATCCTGGCGTTAGCACATCGTGCGTGACTACTTTGCCCAAGGGAATTAACACTTTGATGTTAATCGGCAACGGGCCGGGGCTTATGATTTTCAGAGGATCGGTCGCAGCATTCCCACTTTGAATAGCGCTTCATTGTCAATCCGGTATCTGGGCGAAATTACGGGATTCCGATATTTCATGGAAAACAGCGGTTAGCGTTGGCGGCGCAGCTGCGTGGTGTGCTGCTGACGAAATCGTTATAGCAGGCGGAGGGTACTGCGAAACTATTCCTGATGGTGGTCTATCGACTGGTTTCGCGCACAAATCAATACCGGTCGTATCAGGAGTGAATCAAGGATGGGTGTTCGATTGTGCGAGATCCGATGCGATGGGGGACGTGTGGAATTACGCATACGCGATCTGCAAAAAGAGATGACGTTTTGTCAATCCGGTGGCTGGAAGAACCAATCCAGGTTTAGCTACGGGGGGTCATATTTTTACACTCAAATATGGCTTGGGTCCGGGTGGTCTGGAATAACTTGCCAAAGCGCAAATTATTTCACGGCGACATGCTCCTGCCCGCCGAATTACTACTTCCATTTAACTTCGTATCACGCCCCAACATATACTGGGGAAGTTATTTGGGTAGGGGGTAATTGCGACTCTTGATTTGTCAATCCGGTGTTTGGCAAAACGCATCTACCGCAAAGACAGCCCACCAAGTTACTTCTGCTCCGACAGTCGGCAATGGGTGGGCACAATGCGCTGATAACGAGGTTGTAACCGGAGGGGGCGGATACTGCGTTAATCCGCCGCCAGGCTATAGTAGTTCCTGCTGGGTTTCATCGTCCTTTGGTAATTCTTGGGTCTGCCAGTGCAACGGGCTGATTGCCATTGCGGTTGCCATTTGTATGCAGCGGTGATTGACAAGATGATTATTTGGAACAGTTCAATTTATTAGCGCTTAACCAACCTGTTGTTGGCGGTGATATTTCTGACACAAATCCAAACTTGTACCCATATCGGACACAGGTTCTATCACCGCATATTGTTTTCCACTCGACAGACCCAATTGCTCGGGTGTCTACGCAGGCGCCTACGTTTCCATCCCCCGCAGAAATGCTGACATCTGCATTGGTCGTATAAATTACATCGCTCGCCAGGCGACTTTGTTTGAGCCAGCTACCGGATTGACAAGCTACTCTTTCTTCATGCAGACGGCAAAGGCAGAAGCTGGCAAGTCCGAATAGCCCGGAACTCCAACGCAATTGACGTACCAACCGTCTGCGGTAGCTTGATAGGGTATTCCGTATGGGGTCCATTCGGCGGCAGAGACCGGAAAGCTGTCGTGCATGTAGTGGTGCCCTGGATCGGCACAAAACCCCCCGCCACCAACGACAATTTCGTCTGACTGACAGTAGGCAATGCTTGCGTCTCCGTATATGTTGCCCGAGGCGCCTGCGCGACGAACAGGGTCGGTAAGCTTCTGGAGCTTCTTCCAGATCCCGGATTGACAAAACGTTTGTTTATTCTATTTTGGCGCACGTGAGCTGATGTGAATACGGTCCGTTTATGCACGGATTCATAGTAGACATGGAACTAGATATAACTGTTCCGCAAATTCCTCCGCCAAAAGTATAAGCAACAGCCGATACAACAGACCAGTCCGATCCACACGATCTTGGAGCATTCCAACCACCGTTACCAAGTTCAACAAAAGCAACTGTGGTTGTAGATATCTTAGCGTTAGTAAATTGTTTTCCCCACGTCCCGGATTGACAAATGGGTACTCAGTAATGTGTGCAGGTAGGCCCCCAGTTCCAACAATTGCCGCCGTTGGTTATATTGTTTGAAGCGGCTATATGGCATCCGACTCCATCCGTATAAATCATCTCCGGCGAGACACCCTTCCCATTCCATGATGCAAGCCAATAGTTGCAGCTGGTAGGAATGGCTCCGGCGGGGCATTGTTGAGTAGTTGCGGCAGCTCCCGCGCAGAATAGGGGAGCCCAGTTGACATATGACCCCTTAATTCCAGACTTTCCCCAGCTCCCGGATTGACAATCACAACGGCGCAACCATAACGGAGGCGGATGCTCCGAATATTCCTGTGTCCAATAAAATAATATCTAGGATGTGTGGTCCTGGGGATATTGATCTAATGCATGTGGCACTACTGCTGTTGTTAGCCGCTGAGGTGTCGGCAGCACATATATTCCCATCGAGGAAAAGACATATAGCAGCTATACCGCTTGAGCTTACAGATGCAGTGATGGTTGCAACCGCGTTCGTGGTTGCGTTATAGCTATACGTTTTCCGCTTTGACGAATAGACGCCAGAACACACGCCATCTGGTCCGCTGGCGTCCATCGTTGACAAATCAACCTGGGAAAAAATGTTCATTGAAGATTGTCGTTTCCACACTCCGGATTGACAAGCTATCCACAAAACCAGACTTGTCCAGATGAGCCAGTCCAACGCCAGTAATTGTCTTGCGGTGTCGCAATCGCGAGACCAGTTGCCGAAAACTCTCCGCGCCAGGATGTTCCGGCAGGGCAGGACCACAGAGGGTAAAGATTGCTATCTCGCATCACCATCCCGTCCATGAATTGGCTTGCCCACTTTCCGGCTGCTCTAATATAAACATCTTGAGCATCCACCGCCCCCGGACCCCCACCTCCACCGACGACGACTGTGCCGCCCCAAGGCTGAAGATATACAGTCTCGTCTGCCTGGACATGCATACGGCCAGCGGTGTTGATTGTTGTCCCTCCTGGCATTTTGCTGACCGCCTGGCGCCACACCCCGGATTGACAAACGCATCTTATTGCCCTATTGCATAAATAGTTAACCCCATGGATTCCGTGAACGTTCCCGGTGCGGGACCGTTACCCCCAAAAACGCGATTAATTCTTAAGATGACGCCGTTCCTGTCTTGCGCCTGGACACCGAAGCTCATTTCAGATCCTTCCTGATTTGCGCTAAAAGCAGCACCTTGCGCGGTATCTTGACCGATCGCAGATACGTAATACGTGGCAATGCTAAAAGGTTGTTGGAAATTGAATCTCAAGGAACAACCGGCCTCGTATCCAGAATCTTGCCATTTATACCAATCCACACAGCTTTGTATTACAAAACGCTGCCATGTCATCTTAAGGCCACCAGCAAGATCGACGACGCCATAGTCAGGAGAAATCGAGGCGTTGAAGCTTGGACCTTGCTTTTTCCAGACACCGGATTGACAAGAGGCTATTGCAGGACGGAAATCGAAGCTGTTAAAACGGGAGAGAAAATGGTGACGCCACCCCAGCACAAAGCAATCGTTACGTTGCCGGGGCCTACAGTTTCTAGGTACGTTGTACTGGCACTGAAACTACCAACGCCCGCATAAGTCCGGCTGTTTTCAGCCTTGCTCACCCCACTATTCAGGATTCTCGCCACGACCTGAGCCGTTCCTCCAGCATTTGTGCCACTCGATAGGACATTGGCCGCAACCAATGCGGTACTGGTGAATGTGAAAGGGTAATTCAGGCAGTAGTAGTTGTTGCCATCACTCCCCAGTCCCGCATAAGGCAACATGTCTGCGGCGCCGCTATAGGCGGCTTTGAACGTACCGCTCACCCCTCCTTTTTTCCACGCACCGGATTGACAATCATGCTTTCATAGCAGGCTACTGTACGCTATAGCCAATAAACGCAGTTGGACATCCGAGGTACGTCGGGTCTGTAGAAACAGCAGCTAAATTACAGTTTGCGACTATCCCCACGTAAAGCGCTCTATTATGAGCCACGGCCAATTCAGACCATGCGGTCCAGCCAGCCGGTGCGGACGGGCTATACGTGCGCTGCCATAGTCTATTCTTTGACCCCCAAGTCACACCGTTAGCTCGTTGAACTATAGCGTGTGCTACTAAAGGCGGGCCGTCAATAAACACTTCCAGAACAAACCAGTCACTGGTTGGAGCATTACCCCATGCTCCGCCCTGATAGCATCCGGGTTGTACAAGCGTATTTAGGTCGCTGCCTGCTGAAAAATATGTGCATGAATTAGATTGCTTTCCCCACGCACCGGATTGACAAGATGGCAGATCAGTTTTTTATGCAAGCCATCACCATGTACCACGCGTCACCAAGCGTTCCAGGTGGGCTGCAATTTCCGACAAAACACCCAGTGCTATCTATAGTCGTTATGCATGTTTGATTGCCACTTGGTGATGCTGTCTGCTGACAGGAAACTGGGGTAGCAAGTGGCGTTGGGCAATTGACGTGCACGAAGTTGTTCGCGGCAACGTAGCTGGAGAAAGTTTCCACTTTGCTTTTTGACTGTGTGACCCACACCCCGGATTGACAAACTCGTTACTGGAATCGTGCGCAGGTCATTTCGTGATACCACGAGGTTTCCCCGTACCAAGTGCCACACGTTGCACGAGTCATTGAATAATAGTTGCCGGCCCCGTCTTTCCCATTAACAGTGCTACATAAGCTTTTACCAGTGGGATTGGCTTGGGCCATAGCCTGCATCACAAAATACCCTGATGGGCAGTATCTAACGGTATCAACCCCAACGGAATTCACGAATCCCTGTTGGAACGAGTCTGGGGCGAATTTGAATTGTTTAGCCCAAGCACCGGATTGACAAGAGCGTCAGCGAAGTTCAACCCAATAATTCAACGCGGAACTGGTTGAAACGGAATAGTTTGCCCCAGGGGGTACTATCAAATTTATGCTCTCACAATCGCTATTCGAAGTTCCATTCCACTGCGCTGCGATCAACAGCCCGCCAACGTATCCGTTGATTGTTTCCCAGGGAGCGCAAGCGGTCACTGACGCCACTATTGTTCGGTTGGTCGTGTTGAAATAATTTGTGCTTGGAACACGGCTGCCCAATACGTTTTGCCATGATTGCCCCATGCCAACGCCTTGGCTTAACCAAACACCGGATTGACAAGCCCCGTCCTAGTAAAGCACATCCACTATCACCACCCCTTGGGTGCCTGCAGCGCCGGCTGTTGGATAGATTCCGGGGCACCCTTGACATCGATTGTCGCCGCCGCCAGAACCGTAACCCAAAGCAGTTGTTCCTCCACTTATAAACCCCCCAGCAGTAACTACGGATTGGCCCATTAGACCACTCCCTCCTTGTAGTCCACAGTTTCCAAAAGCGGCCCAATGTACTCCGCCGGTACAGATCAAGTACGATCCAAAGGTCGTCGTTCCTCCTCGCAAAAGAGGGCCTAGATTTACGTCTGGCTGTCCTCCTGCGCCGATGGTAATCGGGATCACCTCACCAGGAGTGAGATTGATCGGGTAAGAGGAGAGAAAACCGGCAGAAGCGCCGCTTCCCATCGAGACAGGAGAGAGCCCACTGGCCGGAAAGTCGGTGATGCCAGCAGCTCCGCCGCCTGCGATACTAACGTAGGCCGATTTGACACCGGCCGGGACCGTCCACACCGTCGAGCTGGTGAAGATGTAGCGATAGAGGCTTGGCTGGG
>JGI24146J20443_1001290_pt1 | contig 15791 bp, 13 predicted proteins | sample BarGraIncub1131A_FD_20443 | JGI IMG/M metagenome (IMG submission 20443) | reverse complement strand
AAGGATATGTTTATTTTTTCTTTCCTTCCGTTAGCAATAGTACTGATCTTTGTATTTCGCGCTATTTGCCGCTATCTCAACGACTATTTCATGAATACGTCCGCTCAACTGGCAGTGCAGGACATACGTAATGAGATTTTCAGGAAGAATATCTTCCTTGACCTGCAGTTTTTTAACCGGAACCAAACCGGCTCGCTCATGTCACGGGTTGTAAACGATGTTGCCGTGATGCAAAACGGCGTCGCCGAAACGATTTCAGGAGTTTTCAGAGACACTATTGGCCTGGTTTCCCTGCTGGGTGTAATCTTCTATCGCGATTGGCAGCTCGCCCTCATATCGATCCTGGTGATACCTTTCACAATTTACCCGGCAAATATTCTCGGCAAAAAAATGAAGCGGGCCGCCAAAAAAGGCCAGGAAGAGGCGGGGTATTTTGCCAGCATTTTGCAGGAAACGCTGAGCGGTATAAAGGTTGTGAAGGCGTTTTCGCTTGAAAACACCATGACTGAACAGTTTACCGAGGCCAACCTCAAATACTACAATTTCACTCAGAAGATGATCAAATACAATGCGTTATCGTCACCGATCATGGAAGTCATCACCTCTTTTGGCATCGCTGCGGTTATTTATTTCGGTGGCAGCAAAGTCATTTCCGGCAGTATGTCCGCACCTGAGTTTTTTTCCTTTATTACCGCTATGGCACTTGTATACTCCCCACTTAAAAAATTAATCAGTGCATACGGCACCGCTCAGCGCTGCATTGGCGCCTCTGAACGGGTATTTGAGATAATTGATGCCGTTCCTGAGATTATCGACTCTCCAGACGGCTATATACTCTCCTCGGATGACAATCGGGTTGAATTTAAAAATGTCTACTTTAAATATCAGGATGACTACATCCTTGAGAACGTATCTCTTGTTGCCGAAAAGGGTCAGATGGTTGCATTGGTGGGGCCATCAGGTGGCGGAAAAAGCACGCTTGTCTCCCTGATAGCACGTTTTTTTGATACAAGCGAGGGACAGGTACTAATTGGAAATCACGACGTTCGCAGCATATCCAAAGACAGTCTTATGCGCCATATTGCCTTGGTTGACCAGGAAACGGTTCTTTTCCATGACACCGTAGCAAATAATATTCGCTACGGAAAGCCGGGGGCGACTGATGAGGAAATAATCAAAGCAGCACAAGCTGCCTACGCCCATGATTTTATCATCGATATGCCTGATGGTTACCAGACGAGCATCGGAGATCGAGGCGTAAGGCTTTCCGGAGGCCAGCGACAGAGGCTCTGCATTGCACGTGCAATCCTTAAAAATGCCCCTATACTGATTCTCGATGAGGCAACAAGTGCCTTGGATACTGAGAGTGAACAGATGGTACAAAAGGCTCTTGATAACCTTATGGTAGATCGGACAACTTTTGTGATCGCACACAGACTTTCTACCGTGCTTAATGCTGACAAGATTGTTGTACTGGAAAAAGGAACCATCGTTGAAAGCGGAACTCACAAATCATTGCTTGAAGGTAATGGGCTTTACAGCAGGCTCTGCTCCCAGCAATTTGGTCATGAGATTTAACGGATTAATCTTAGAAATCATCATTTTACATCAACCTACTAACAATCTGGGACTAAATGACAGAAGAACAACAGGAACAAATAAAATGCCGGGTTATCCAGGCGTGCTATTTTTTAACCGGTGCCCTTTGTCTTAGCATAAAAGATGGCTATTCATACGCACCTGCTCTTTTATTGTTACTTTCGCTGCCACTCGTTTTTACTATTAAGACGTATGCCGCTCTAAACCGGAATAGCAAAATCCTCTTGGCATCCATGCTCGTGTATGTGATGGTTCAAGGCATTTCCATTTTGTGGGATGGTGGAAAGCTCAGAGAGTTTGACCGTCCCAGCAGAGTATTAATGGAAATGGCTGTGTTTATTCTATGCCTGAAATACCCTCCGCGTTTTTTATGGCTGATGGTTGGGGTCTCAACAGGAGCAATAGGTGCGGGAATACGTGCTTTATCTGACAGATTTATTTCAGGTGATGCACGTTCATTTGATCTGTTCAACCCAATCCAGGGTGGCGATATCAGCATGACGCTTGGGCTGTTCAGCTTATGCGGTGTAATATGGGCCATAAAAAAATCACATTACCGTTATACGGTTTTTTTCACTGTTGCGACGGTTATGGGGATACTCGGCAGTATTTTATCGCAATCTCGTGGTGCCTGGGTTCTTTTCCCGGTGATCCTGTTTATATGTTATCGAATTTTTAGCGACTGGTTTTCTAGACGAATAAAGTTAAGTATGGTTATTGCAACATGTCTACTAATTGTTTTTTGCCTGACACCGCAAAGCAGCATACCACAGCGTTTTCAGGATGCCCGGCAGGATATCACCCTCTATTTTTCAGGTGGCACGAAGGATACATCATTAGGTTTGCGTTTTGAATTGTGGAAAAGCGCACTTGACAGCTTTGTCAAAAAGCCAGTATTTGGCTGGGGCAATCATGGTGTTCGGGTATCCCAAGAGCAGCAATATAAAAACGGGTTAATAACTAAGGGGACCTATGATTTTAATGCACATGCACACAATCAATTCCTTGATGAAATGTCTAAACGTGGGCTAATAGGACTTGCAGCCCTTCTGGCATTGTTTCTATTTCCGCTGTATATATTCAAACAACAATTGAAGGCCTCTGACGAGCCAGAGAGCAAAACATTTGCGGCTTGTGGCATTGTGCTGGTATTATCGACGATGGGTTATTGCCTCAGCCAAGCATTTTTAAATCATAACTCAGGTATTGTTTTTTATTGTGTATTCCTAGCATATTTTCTTTCTTCGAATCCACTGCATGTTTTTGCTCAAGCGGCTTAGAGTCGAAATATGTCAATAGCAAGAAGCTTAATTACATTGGTACCCACCTATTGACGATCGAGGCTAACCACATAAGTAACGAATTTGAGGCTCCAAAACGCGCACTCGTCATCAGGGCTGGCCGCCTTGGTGATACGGTCTGGGGTACCACCGTCATCGAACCCATTCGAGCTTTTTTGGGTGATCAAACGCGGATTGATATCATTCCCGACGCAGTTATGTGAACAATAAACAAGGTTTACTTATTAGCAATCCTTCTCGCTACCCAATAAAGTTTATAAGGTATCAAACAAGTGAATGAATTGGTAACCAGAAGACATACCGTAACTATAATAATTATAAATTATAATTCATCGCACTATACTCTTTCTTGCGTTGAATCGATAACCGCACATGTAGCGAGTAATATGCTTTATAATATCATTATTGTTGATAACAATTCTAAAGATAATGACTTTAATATCTTGTCGGAAAAATGTGAAGAATGGCCCCATGTTACACTGGTACGAAGTGTATTAAATCTCGGTTTTTCAGGCGGCAATATGCTTGGTGTACAGCAAGCCAATGCTGATTACCTATTGTTTTTGAACAATGACACCGTTTTCCTGAACGATAATGTTTCACTGCTTCTGGATTTCATGTTGAAAGAGAAAAATGCCGCCATTTGCACAGGTCAGATGTTCAACGGCGAAGGCGCTTTCGTAACGAGTTTCCAACATTTTCCGTCAGTAGCATTAAGATTTCTAGGTGCAAAAACTTTACGGGCATTTTCCCCAGAGAAATATCCGGACAATGGAATATCCTATGCGGAACCGCAAAAAGTTGATGTTGTTGCCGGTGCTTCGATGTTTGTAGATTTCAATAAGTTTGCCGAGGTCGGTGGCTTTGACACAAACTTTTTCTTGTACTGTGAAGAAGAGGATATCGCCATGAAGCTCTGCAAGGCCGGTTATTCAGCATATTTAGTGCCTGAAGCAAGGTATATTCATTATCTGGGCAAAAGCACTAGTAGAAATATCGACGTAGACAAAGAGTTTTATATCTCTTTTTTCTACTACCTCAGGAAACACCTATCGAGAGGCGAATACATCATCTTTGTACTCTACAGCTTCCTAAAGAACCTGAAGTTTTTTTATAAAGGCACTCATTATTTACGGCTGGCTCTTTTTATACTATCCTTTCCCGGACAAGAGCGGTCAATGAAGCATAAACAGCGAATAAGTGTAAATTAGCTGATCATGGGGGCTGTATTCTAATAAAAAATGCTCAAAACATCTGCAAAGTTGCAGAGCCTGCTGTTAAATATTCTATATGCACGCTTGTAACATCAGAGACTGAATACAACAATATGAGGAGTTCTTTTGAACGTGTAGGTTTTTCAGGTACAGACACTGAATACCTGTATGCAAATAATATAAAAAAGAATTCATACGATGCTTATGAGGCTTTTAGAAAATTCAGTTTCATTGCAAAGGGTAAATACATTATCTATTGTCATCAAGACGTTCTGGCAATGGATACTATCAATATACTTGATGACAAAATAAAAGAACTTGACCAACTCGACCCTTCCTGGGCAATTGCCGGGAATGCGGGCGCTTCAACAATAAAATCATTTTTTAAATATTTTGTTAATGGTGACAATGAGAATGAATTCGTCGGCAAACTCCCCGCTAAAGTAACCTCTTTAGATGAAGACTTTCTGGTTATAAAGCGTGAGGCAGGACTTTCCACTTCAGCAGACCTGACAGGCTACCACTTCTATGCAACAGACCTCTGCATTAACGCAGATATATTGGGCTATAGCAGCTACGTCATCAAATATCTTGTTCAACATAAAAGCTTTGGAAATATGGGGAATATTTTTTGGGCTTCACGAGAATTGTTTATTCAAAAGTATGTGAGGGCATTGAGGTCCAGAGTCCTTCAAACCACCTGCATCAAACTCGTTATTACAGGAAATGAATCTATCAGCAAATTTGCTAATATGAATTTTATACTGTTTTTCATTAAGGTAATCGCAAAAGTAAGAAGAAGGTATGATAATGCCTAAAAATAATAATGCTCTGTTCGTTCGTCACTTCGCATTTGGCGATGTGCTTCTTACGACACCGTTTTTTCGGATGTTGGCTCAAGAAGATCCTGAAATCCAATTAGATCTCTATTCTAAAATAAACTCTATTTACCTCCCATCATCAGTATTTAGGCGTTGTATTTCCATGGATCTAAACTCCTTAAATAGAACTATTCGCAAGGGATATTCTAATATTTATTGGTTCAGTTACGAATTTGATCGTTCACTGCATATTCTGGACGGTTATTCGTTGTCTTCTGGGTTATTTCCCAAAGATAAAACGCTGTCATGGACAGTTCTTCCTGACGAACATGTTCGCGCCAAGGTTGTGCTAGAAGGCGTAAAACGCCCTCTAATTGGGTTCCTACCTGTATGCGGCAATCCTTTGAAGAGCCTTTCGACTGCAAAAACGCAACAACTAATTAATTTAGTGGGGGAACGTATAGGAGGTACCGTTGCTGTCTTTGCCGACAGGTTTATAGATGTGGAAAATTGTTTAAATCTTACTAACCGTTTTGCTTCCATACGCGACTTTGCTAGTGTAATCGAACAGTGCGATGTTCTTATTACGATTGATACAGGGCCCTTTCATATTGCTCAAGCCTTGGGCATTCCCACAGTGGGTTTGTTTGGTTGCACGTTACCAGAACTCTTGACAACTCGTCCAGACAAGCTACAAATGGTGCGTCTGGAAACGTTGCCTTGCCTTGGGTGCTATCACCGCGTCACAAAAGGATCGTATGAAACACCTGACTGCGCCCGTGGAGATAATGCCTGCATGGAGATGCTTCCCAATGAGAAGCTTGTCCAAGCTGTTATTAACGCATTAGAGCAGCGCGATGACAAACTCTTGATGAACCGCATAGCCGATTATGAAGCCCGCAAGGACATAAAAATAGCAAAACACTCAGAAAACAGTAACGGTATCACTGATACGTACAAAACATACATTCTCAAGGATGAGTTGCGTTTTGACCGGCGTTGGAGACGCAAAATTAAGGCATGGTGGGCAAACTAAAATCCCACATGAAAAAAAGTATCGCTAAGGTCCCTTGATGCCCCCCATTTCCGTCGTAATCATAACCTTTAACGAGGAGAAAAACATCGAGCGCTGTTTGCGTGCGGTGCAGGGTGTAGCCGATGAAATTGTCGTGTTGGACTCGTTATCTACCGATCATACAAAGGAAATCTGCCAACAGTTCAAGGTGACGTTTATCGAACAACCTTTCCTCGGGTATGTCGAGCAGAAGAATAAGGCATTAGAATTTGCCACCAATCCGCATGTCCTTTCGCTCGACGCTGACGAGGTGCTATCTGACGAGCTCAGGAGATCAATCCTTGAGGTCAAGAACAACTGGCAGCACGACGGCTACTGCTTCAACCGCCTGACCAACTATTGCGGCTCATGGGTCCACCATTGCGGCTGGTATCCGGACCGGAAGTTGCGGCTGTTCGACAAACGCAAAGGGAAGTGGAGCGGCAACACCATCCACGAGCGGTATCTGCTGGACGACAACAGCGCCCCGGTTCATATCTCCGGCGATCTGCTGCACTATTCCTACTATACAATCGACCAGCATATTGACCAGATCAAAAAATTTACGACCATGATGGCGCAGGTTCAGTTCCAGAAAGGGAAAAAGCCTGGAGTGGGGAAGCTTGTTCTCAATCCGCTCTGGTGCTTCATCCGCCAATATTTTGTGCGCCTCGGCTTTCTCGACGGCTATCACGGCCTGGTTATCTGCGGTCTGTCGGCTGGAGCCAATTTCATAAAATATGCAAAGACGAGGGATCTGTTCTCAGCTAAAGGATCGGCTAAATGATTAAGCGTCTGATCATCAGCCGCACCGACGGCATCGGCGACGTCATCCTGACCTTGCCGGTTGCCGGTCTGATGAAAAAGCTGCATCCTGGCGTGAAGATCTGGTTTGTCGGGCGTTCATATACCGGCCCGGTTATTACCGCCTGCGAGCATATCGACCATTTTATCAACTGGGATGAGATATCGGCTTATACTTCCCTGAAAAAGATACAATATTTCAAAGATATTCACGCCGACGCAATCGTACACGTATTCCCCAATAAGGAACTGGCCCGGATTGCATATCAGTGTAAAATTCCGCTACGCGTCGGCACTTCGCACCGTTTCCATCACTGGTTGTACTGCAACCGCCTGGTACAGGTTGGCAGAAAAAAATCACCGTTGCATGAAGCCCAACTGAACGCCCTGCTTTTTCGTCCCCTGGGAGTAAAAGCAACACCTTCGCTCAACGAACTGATACCGTTGATGGGGCTCACCAGACCGGCCGAGCTCGACGGTGCATTTGCTAGGTGGCTCGACCCGAGCCGTTTCAATCTGATTCTGCATCCCAAATCGAAGGGGAGCGCACGCGAATGGGGTCTTGAAAACTTCAGCGAACTGATCCGGACCCTCCCCAAGGAGTGCTACAAGATCTTCATCTCCGGCAGCGCCGAAGACGGGATGGCGTTACAAGGGCAAATCGAAGCGTGGGGAAATGACGTAACTGACATCACCGGAAAGATGCCGCTGGCTCAATTTATTGCTTTTATACATAAAGCCGATGGGCTTGTGGCGGCGAGTACCGGGCCGCTGCATATCGCTGCCGCACTCGGCAAAGTTGCCGTGGGCCTCTATGCACCGATGCGGCCGATTCATCCCGGTCGCTGGGCGCCCCTGGGACCGCGAGCTGGATATATTGTTCTGGATAAACAGTGCAATCAATGTCGCCATGACAATCGTTGCGCATGCATTGAAAACATCAAGCCTGCGGATGTGGTACTGAAACTGGAACAACTCAAAGTGTAATCACACCACGGAACCAACAGAGAATTGCACCTATGCCGTTACGTATCCTGCATGTATTATCCTCAAACTTTTTCGCCGGTTCGGCAGCTTATGCGTTGCAGCTAGCCGAACGGCAAGCTGCCGATGGTCACGACGTGTTCATGGTTACCGATCAGGGAGGATTATCCGACAAGATCACCTGCCTATCGCTTCCGGTGTCGGATCGTTCGTTACTGCAACGGTTTCATAATATTCGCTTTCTGCGGAAAGTAATTCGCGAGCAAAACATCAGTGTGGTGCATGCCCATTCACGTGCAGCCAGCTGGATAGCCCACTATGCTGTTCGTGGAACACGTGTGCCGCTGGTTTCCACCATTCATGGCCGCCAGGTGAAGCACTCCTCCCTGAAATCGAATGATGTTTATGGCGAAAAGATCATCGCCATCTGCCCTCACCTGCTCGATCATTTGGCCAATGAACTAAAAATGGACAGGCAGAAGTTGGCATTTTTGCCAAACCCTCTCGATCTTGAACGATTGAAACAGATCCAGAAAACCAGGACAAATGACGGACGTGTGTTGATTTCGGTCGTTGGCCGCCTCAACGGCCCCAAAGGCGCCCATATTTCAGAGTTGGTGTCGCATGTCTTCCCGCACTTATTACAACAATATCCAGTTCTATCCATACAGATTGTGGGAGGCGAATGGGACTCATTCCCGCAAGCCGGCAAAGATGCCTTTGCAGATCTGCACTCCCGGTTCAGGGAACGCATCCGCTATCTTGGCTTTTCAAATCAGGTTCTGGAGTTGATGGCAAATTCAGACGTGGTGATCGGCGCTGGACGGGTCGCCATGGAAGCCCTGGCCCTAGGGACTGCCGTTTTTGCTCTGGGCGAAGCCTGCTGTCATGGACTCGTTACCAAGACCAATCTAGGCGAGGCCATCGGCACCAATTTTGGCGATATACTGTCGGTCGCCACGCCGTTTCGTCCGGATTCTGTCGCCATTACACGCGAACTGGAAGCATATGTTACTGGAGATGTCATACCGGAAATAGACTTTACGGAACTGTCGCGTGTCTATGATCTTAACAGGATTATGCCGAAGATATTGAGCACATATTCATCCGCAATCATGCGCAAACTGTCACCAGGTTCCATCCCTGTACTGATGTACCACCGGGTCCCCGATGCACCCATTGATACAAAACATAAAACCTTTGTCACCAGACAAAACTTTGAAAGACAGTTGCGCTTTTTTGTCCGGCGTGGCTTACAATCAATTACGTTTCAGGACTACCTGGCATTCTCCACCGGAGACAAGCCGCTGAGTGAGTTCCCCGAAAAACCTTTTATTCTGACCTTTGACGACGGTTACCGGGACAATTTCGAAAACATGCTGCCTCTTGCCCAAAAATACGGCTACAAAGGGGTGCTGTTTTTACTGGGAGACTTCTCTGTTAGCGGCAACTTCTGGGACATAGGCGAAAATGTTGAGGCGAACAGGATAATGACCACCGAACAGAAAATAGCCTTTGTGGACCAAGGGTGGGAGATCGGCGCGCATACACTCTCGCATCCCCATTTAACACAATTGAGTGATGGGGACGTGCTGCACGAATTACGCGAAAGCAAGGATCGCATCGAACATGAATTGCAGACCAAGGTCGTATCATTTGCCTATCCCTTCGGCACATATGACGAGCACATCAAAGATCTGGTCAAGCAGACCGGATTTGAGTTCGCCATTGCTACCGATACCGGTGGGGTTACGATTGAAGACGATCGTTTTGCAATTTTCCGCGTCAACATGTTCCCTGAAGAGAGTGTATTCAGCCTATTCAAGAAGACTTCTCCATGGTATCGAAAATACTACCAGTGGAAGCGCGGAAAATGAGCACGTATCTCTTTGTAAACCCTTCATCCGGGCATCATTCAGCCCAGCGCTTACAGATTACTTTGGAGCGGTTGCAGGCGCATGCAATGATTCCAACGATTTTCCAGGTACGCACCCCGGCTGAAATTTTCGCATTCTGTAACAGAATCAACGAGGATAGCGGGCCGCATCTGGTTATTGTTGCCGGAGGTGACGGCACATTTAACGCGGTGATCAATGGCCTGGATTCCGACACTGCAACTCTGGCGGTGTTGCCGTTCGGCACCTCCAACGTGCTGGCGGCAGAAATCGGCATCAAATCTCTTGATGACGCTCTTGAACGGATAGCCGCCGGGCAAACGCATTCACTGTCGGTTGGGGTACTAGAGCTGGAGGGACGTTCACACCGGTTTGTACTTATGGCGGGGATTGGACTTGACGGGGCTGTCGTCAGAGATGTGTGGCCATTGGGAAAGAGGCTGCTTCGTCAGGGTGCCTATGCTCTGTCAGCACTGAAAAGCGCAATGGCGTGGGACACCACTGTTTTCGACATCAGTACCCCCGAAGTCGACGTAATATGCCACTCAGCCATCATCTGCAACGCTTCCCGCTATGGCGGAAATTACATCCTGTCACCCGGAAGCAGCCCATTTTCAGCGGGGCTTTCTGCCGTCTGTATTACGGGGAACACACGGCGCACCTACCTGAGTAGTGCACTGAATTTGTTCCGAAATAACGTCGGAACAAACAAGGACCTGATCCGGGTTAACTCTTCGACCTTTGAGGTCCGCGGGAACCGTCCGATCCAGATCGATGGTGATTTTGTCGGTTATGGGCCAGCGCGCATATCCGAACATATCGATTTTGCCAGGATTATTGTTTAGCCAGGACGTTTCCCCGTCCAGTCAAACTTAAAACAGAGGGTACGGACACACTATGGCACTGCATCGTTTCTCCCGAACCGAACGTCTGATCGGCACAGAAGGATTATCCACCCTGGCCGGTAGCCACGTCATGATCTGCGGAATCGGCGGGGTCGGCAGCTATGCCGCAGAGGCACTGGGGCGAGCCGGCGTCGGACGGATTACACTGGTGGATTTCGACGATATCTGCCTGACCAACATCAATCGGCAGATCCACGCACTCTCCAGCACAGTAGGGCAGCCAAAAGTAGCGGCCATGGCGGCGCGATTGCGCGACATCAATCCAGCCGCCAGTATTGTACCGATCAAAGAGTTTTTCTCGCAGGAGAACGCCGAACTGCTGCTCATACCGCGGCCTGATTATGTACTGGACGCAATTGACAACTTTACTGCCAAGGCTGCGTTGATAACGATCTGCCGCCAGCACGGTATTCCGATCATCTCCAGCATGGGTGCCGCCAACAAGCGGGATCCCTCAAAGATCGAAGTATCAGACATTTCAGCTACCAAAAACTGCCGGATGGCGCGCAGCATGCGGAAAATACTTAAAAGTTCCGGTATCATCTCCGGAGTGCAGGTCGTCTACTCCACCGAGCTCCACCGTGAACTTAACGCTGTAACATCGAGCACCTGCGAGACCGACAACATCTGTTCAGCTCTATCAGGACAGGCATACAACCCTGAACAGCGACGGGTGATTCTCGGCAGCATTTCATACATACCTTCTATCTTCGGGCTTACTATGGCAGGAGTTGTAGTCAACGAGCTTTTGAAGCTGAATTCATGCATGGCAACAAATGATTGATCTTTTACTGATAAATCGTGCGTTTTTTATTGACAAGCCCTGAAAATAAAGGGTAACGTCACAACACCTCAGACTAAACATCGTGGCATCCAAATAGATCCCTAGACTTCTTCACACGCATATTTATTCGAATCTCAGAAAAATCCATATTCTGCCCTTTGAGCAAGAAGCTCCCGAATATCGCAGATTCCATTAGCACAGCCATTTCACAGCTTCCTCGGAAAAACTAATTACACCTATGCTAAATCCCCATACCATGAAGATCGCTACGCAGGAGAACAGATGAATTTACAAGAACTTAAAGGCAAGAAAATCAGTGATCTCAACACCATTGCGCGGGAACTCAACATCGAAGGAGCATCAAGCCTCCGCAAGCAGGATCTTATCTTTGCAATTTTGAACGCCCAGACCGAGCAGAACGGTTCGATCTTCGGCGAAGGTGTCCTGGAAACCCTTCAGGACGGCTTCGGCTTTCTACGGGCGACCGATTACAATTATCTGCCCGGCCCGGATGACATCTATGTTTCTCCCAGCCAGATCAGGCGTTTCAACCTGCGGACCGGTGATACCGTTTCCGGCCAGATCAGGCCTCCCAAGGAGGGAGAGCGTTATTTCGCACTGCTTAAGGTAGAGTCGGTCAACCATGAATCACCAGAAGTTGCCCGCGACAAAATCCTTTTCGACAACCTGACTCCGCTCTATCCTCAGGAAAAGCTCACTCTTGAGACGACTTCTGAAAATATGCCGATGCGCGTAATAGAGTTGGTGGCTCCGATCGGAAAAGGACAGCGCGGCCTGATTGTTGCCCCCCCCCGTACCGGAAAAACCGTACTGATCCAGAATATTGCCAATTCGATCGCCACCAATCACCCCGAGGTGTACCTGATTGTCCTGCTGATCGATGAGCGACCGGAAGAGGTAACCGACATGCAGCGTTCTGTTAACGGTGAAGTTGTCTCTTCCACCTTTGACGAACCGGCAACCCGCCACGTTCAGGTTGCCGAAATGGTCATCGAAAAAGCCAAACGGCTCGTGGAACACAAAAAGGATGTCGTCATCCTGCTGGACTCAATCACCCGCCTCGCCCGAGCCTATAACACGGTACTGCCACCGTCCGGCAAGATTCTGACCGGCGGCGTGGATGCCAACGCCCTACAAAAACCAAAACGTTTTTTCGGTGCGGCTCGTAACATTGAAGAGGGTGGCTCACTGACGATCATCGCCACAGCACTGGTCGATACCGGCAGCAAAATGGACGAAGTCATTTTTGAGGAATTCAAAGGCACCGGCAACATGGAGCTGCACCTTGACCGCAAACTGGTCGAGAAACGCACTTTCCCGGCCATCGATATCAACAAATCAGGGACCCGCAAGGAAGAGTTACTGATAGGAAAAGTCTTTCTGAATCGTATCTGGATTCTGCGCAAGATTATCCACCCGATGAATGTGGTCGACAGCATGGAGTTTCTGTTGGACAAACTGTCAGAAGCCAAGACCAACCAGGCTTTCCTGGATTCGATGTCAAAATAAATAAAAATGGTTGCAAAAAATATTCAGAATAGCTAGAATTACTTTTTACTGCTCACAATTGATTACGTTACGTCGCCGTACTACTGAAGGAGGAAGAGATGAAAGAAGGTATTCACCCAGATTATTCCGAGATTACCGTTAAGTGCCTGTGCGGTAATACATTCCTGACACGCTCCACGAAAAAAGAGATCAGCACTGAGATCTGTTCTGCCTGCCATCCGTTTTACACCGGCAAGCAGAAATTGATTGACACTGCAGGACGTGTTGAACGCTACAAAAAACGTTACGGTCAGGCTTGATCGATCGTTTCTTAAACTCATGAGAGGGGCTTTGTCGCAAGGCAAAACCCCTTTTTTTTCTCCCGCTCCTGCTTTTAAACAGGTACGCGTCAGGAACCACTACTACAAATCAGAGCATGCCAGTTTCTGAAATGATCTTTGCTTCCCCTGTGCATGGCTCAAGCAGGACACCATGAACGTCACCCTGATCGAACACACTCCCAATCCTGAACGCACGGTGGCATTAGCTGCCCGACTCTGTTACTCGCCTACTTCAATTGATGATTTACGGGAAAAGTTGGCGGCTTCCGATATCGAGTCGTTTCTGGACAAGATCATGTCACTGGGGCACCATTCGGTGCTTGAGCACGCCTCGTTCACCTTCGGCATTGAGGGAATATCGCGCGTCACCACCCACCAGCTGGTGCGTCACCGCATCGCCTCATTCTCTCAGCAATCTCAACGCTATGTGTCGCACAAGGAGGAATTCACCTCCATTATGCCTGACACAATTGCCGAAAATTCCGAGGCACGGCAAATATTTGCCTTCATGTCGGAAACCGTTCACAAGGCCTATGCCCAGTTGATAGAAATGGGGATTCCGGCCGAAGACGCCCGCTACATCCTGCCGAACGCCACCGAGACCAAAATAATCATGACCATGAACGCCCGCGAATTGCTGCATTTCTTTGCCCTCCGGTGCTGTCAGCGCGCCCAGTGGGAAATTCGCGAAATGAGTGTTGAGATGCTGCGGCTGGTAAAAAGGATAGCGCCGGTCATCTTCCGTCAGGCCGGCCCTGGCTGTGTAGGTGGCCCCTGCCCGGAAGGAAAGTTCTGCTGCGGCCAAACGACGGAAGTCAAAGAGTTTTACAAAAATCTTGAATAGTCTTACTTGGGCAAGATGAAGTCAAAAGCTTCAACGCAAAGACGCCAAGGCACAAGGGCGCAAAGAGGAAACTTTTTTTTACCTGTTTTAGCTATTCCTTGCGTCTTTGCTGCTTTGCGCCCTTGCGTTAGGCCTTATTGTTAGCCTTGCTCATATATTGGAACAACTCAAGTCTTAAAATTAAAGAGGTATTATGGATAAGATACACGTTGGCGGCCAGGCGGTCATTGAAGGGGTCATGATGCGTGCTCCCCGCTCGGTTGCCATTGCCGTACGTCGACCCGATGGCGAGATCGTTGTCAGAAAAGAACTTGTGGTACCGCTCTCCGAGCGTTTTCCAATTGTTACGTGGCCAATTATTCGTGGCGCGGTTGCGCTCTTCACCTCTCTGATCATCGGCATCAAGGCACTGAACTTCTCAGCAAACGAAGCTATGACTGAAGATGAAAAAGAGAAGGAAAGTAAAAAAGATGGCGGCAAAGAAGGTGGCAGCGAACTCTCGTCGTGGGCTATGGCCGGTACCATGTCAATTGCCTTCGGTTTCGGTATCTGCCTGTTTTTTCTGTTCCCGCTCTATATGACCAAACTGCTGACACCAGTCATCGGCGACAACAACATCATCTTTAATCTGGTGGATGGTGTCATACGGGTGGTTGTTTTTCTCCTCTACATCTGGGCTATCTCGCGGATGGACGATATCCAGCGGGTCTTCCAGTATCACGGCGCCGAGCACAAATCCATTTTTGCTTTCGAAGACGGCGTAGAATTGACCGTTGAGAATGTTCGACGCTATAACCGCCTCCATCCACGCTGCGGCACCAGTTTTCTGCTGATCGTTATGCTCGTCAGTATAGCTGTATTTTCTCTGATTCCAAAACTCTGGCCGTTCTATCTCAAAGCTGGTTCGCGGATAGTCCTGCTGCCTATGATCGCCGGCATCTCCTATGAATTCCTCAAATGGAGCGCCACCCACGACAGCCACCCACTCGTTAAGATGGTGATCAGCCCCGGACTGGCACTGCAGCGCCTTACCACTCGCGAGCCGGACGACAGCCAGATTGAAGTTGCCATTCGCGCCATGAACGAAGCGCTGGAGGTAAATGCAGGCTACAAAGACGACCGGTTAGTGGTATAATGCCGGTCACACCAGCCTGTTACACGTATGCTCTCCTTTGAAATCACCCACCAAGACCACTGCCGCCGGCTGGAAAGTTATCTGCGGACCCTGATGCCGGCATCGCCGTTCGGTTACGCACGTAAACTGATCAAAAGCGGTGCCGCCAAACTCAATAGTGCTCCAGCAACAGCCGATACCCTGCTTTCCCTCCATGACAGCATCACGCTCAAAGAGAGCGCTGCGACGGCGGCACAACTGACCCCGGTTCGGCCTGATCTGGATATACTCTATGAAGACAGCCATATTCTGATTGCCAACAAGCCACCCGGCCTGCCGATGCACCGCACGGCCGAATTTGAGGACAATCTGGTAGAGGTTGGTCAGGCATATATGATTCAGCGTGCTACCCCCTGTAAATTGTATCCGGTCAACCGGCTCGACCGCGGCACATCGGGAGCGGTCATTCTGGCCAAGAGCTCCAGTTCCGCCGCCATCTATGGCCGACAGGTAAAAGAGACCGGCCTGGACAAGCTTTACCTGGCTCTGGTATGGGGAACGCCTGAAAGCAGCGGTGTCATCAACGAAACGCTCGACGGCAAGGAGTCCGAGACCCGCTACA
>JGI24146J20443_1001287_pt1 | contig 15814 bp, 19 predicted proteins | sample BarGraIncub1131A_FD_20443 | JGI IMG/M metagenome (IMG submission 20443) | reverse complement strand
TCCCTAGAATCTGAGCCATCTATAAGATTTTTTTTTGCTTGGGCAAGTGATATGCCTGATTCAATTTCTGCCTTATTAAATCCTAATTTTGCTAATAATAATGCTCTGCTACTCTCTAAGTCTAGATTGTTTTGTTCCATCTTCTTTTTATAAGCAACAGTATTCGCATCCATTACGTCAATTATGGCTTGTTGTTCTATTGTATATAGACCATTAACCTTGACCATATGAGGTGCTAATTCTTTATGGTTTTTAATTAATGTGTATAGTTCTTCAGTGGTCAATTTATGACCGTCATTCATCTTAGCAACAGTTGATGCTAAATCTTTTCCATTTTTAAGATAATCGTCTGTCGCTGTGTTAGCTTCATCCATCGCTTTTGTAACGTCTTTAACTTTACTCGTTGCTTCTGGTGCTATTCCATTTAATACAATTAGTCCCTCAACAAAAGGTTTAATAAAACCCATAGACATATTCGGATTTGCTCTTGAAATTTCAGTTGTTAAGTCATTTACTGCATTTTTATGAATTTCTTCTGCTTTAGACGCATCAATATTACCCTTTTGTAGATCAGTTAAAGATTTGTCCCAACCATCTATTATTGGTTTAATGTTGGCATCTGTTTTAAAAGTATTAAATAAGGATGATAGTACTTCTGTAGGTGCTTTCCCACTAGCACTTATTTTAGATATTATACCCATGTACGATTTAGAAAAATTATCTAATGAAGTTGAAGATAAATTTAATGATTCTAATTCTGTTTGAGTTACAGCTTTTAATCCGCCAGACATATCTGCATTAGCAGACATAATCGCTGTTTGTGCTTCTGCGATTTGGCCCTTTATTTTATTGATATCTACATCTGCACCAGCAATTTTAGACACTTTTGATTCAGGAGTTCCAGCAGACTGTATTATATCTGTTTTAGATTGTTCTGCATTTGACAAATCATCTTTTAATTTATTGAGTTTACTTTGTTTGTCTAGTATAGAATCCATTTGTGTAGATTCGTTTTTATAGAAATCGCTTGTTAGTTTTTGTTTGTCTAATTCTAACTCTTGCTTTTTCAAGTCTAGATATTCACGAAGACTATCAGCAGAACCAATTATTGCTTTACCTTCTGAGTCATATCCAATTACGGATTGTCCATAAAGTCCTGCTAATTTTTCTGTTACTTCAGCTAGTTTAGTTTTTTCGTCAGCAGTTTTATTTACTTTAGAAGATAAATCTTCATATGTAGATATTAAAGTTTCCGATTGTGCTACTTCTGAAGAAGTGGTGGAAATTGATTTTTGAAGAGTACCAAATGCCTCTTTTGCTTTTTCTCCAGCATGCATCATATTATCAGCAAATTCCATTAACTTGCCAATTGTAAGTGCAAGAACAACAGAAAGTCCCAAAGTCGCCATACCTATACCAACAGATATTGCTAAACCACCTATTTTTGAGGCAACCCCTGCTTCTGTAGCAGCAGCACCTAATGCTCTGAATCCAGCAGTTAGTGGACTCAAATTATTAACTCTTCCTAAATTGTACTGTCCTATAAATGCTTCTTTTATTGACATTGTATAGACGTATACTGAAGCAGTTAATTCATTAAACCCTATCTTAATAAGAGACATTTTAGTTCCACTTAATAACCACATTGCTTGTTGTGCTGATTTAAGACCAGTTATGAAAGTACTAATTGCGGTAATACCTAATAAATCTGACATAAAGGTTCTAACTTTTAAGGACGCAAGGGATGCTACTGTTGCAAAAATTGTTAATACTGCTGGGATTGTACCTACAACGCTAGAAAAACTCGCGATAATATTAATTCCACTCGCTAAAATATCTACAAATGATTTTAGACCACTTGATGATGCCATTGTAGTATATAGTTTCTCAAAAGTTGCACCAAGTTGAGCTAAGTGAGCAGATAAGGATTGCATATAAATATCCTGCTTGGCTTGAGCCACACCAACGCTGTTAGTTGCTGATTCCGTATTGGTTAAAACCTCAGAATAATGTTGCATTGTGGCGATAAAAATATTTTTTTGTCGAACTCCGGCTGCCCCAAGAGCTATTTCATTTTGCTCCACATTTGAAAGACCACTCCACTTAGACGCTAAATCGTCCATGATATCGCCTACTGGTCTTATCGTGTCCCCAGATGATTTTATTAGTACACCAATTTTATAAAATGATTCTTCAATCTTCTTAAAATTCTCAGGATCAGTTTCATCACCAACATTTGTAATTCTAGAAAATATTGTCTTATAGGCATTCCTCTTTGTTACAATTGTAGAATTAACTACAAAAGGGTAAGTCGTTTCTGTTCCGCTTACCTCCTTGGGATTTCCCCAAGAGAGCAGACTATACCATAATCCTTACCTTATAAATTAAAAACGTAAGGACTTCTCTATTATAGTCGTTGAACGTCATTCTCTTTTTAAGAGAAGTTTCGATGCTGATTACCCAATCTAGTCAATTTTCAAACATTCACGCTTGTTGTCACCAACTACGTTGTAGTTTAACTAGCTCTAAGGACTTCCCAGCAGTTTAAGAGATGCACTTCTCTATATTACTATAAAGAGGGGCTGTGTCATTATATGAAGTTACTATAGTTAAAATAATCAATTCAAGCAACATCCATAAATTTCCAACCAATAGTAGAACCTGACTGTCTGGTAGCATCTGCCACCGTTCCGATCATTCCACTTAATTTTTCTAGGGAAACACCACTTTGATTTGCCACACTTCCCACAACTGCTATGCCTGATGCAACTTCTTTGATTGCCTCTGGATAGTCAATTTGTAACTGACGTGCGGTACCTGCTAAAACATCAACTAAATGCTCTGATTGAGTAGCACTATACCCAAACTGTTGTTGCATTGCTAAAATCTGATTAGAAGACTCTCCAATTGCTTGCCCAGTAAGATTGCTTAATAAAACTGCTGATTTTGAGCGCAAAATAGTATCTTCCATCGTTGCATTATAGTTACCAAAAATTGATATTGCCTCAATTACTTTTTCTGTTGAACTTCCCATAGCAATGGCAAATCCATTTGCTTGTTTGGTTATCGCATCAAAGTTAAGACTAGTATTAGTCATTTCCATTTGTAGAGTCGTTAGCTGTCTATTTGTATCGTTTACAAAACTAAATGCTTCTTGAATTTTATGTAGAGATTCCATAACTACAGTCGAGGCAATAATCCAGATTGGAAATTTAGAAAATGCAGTAGAAAGATCATCTGTAAACCCACTAGATTCTCCATGCGCGGAAGACCCCCCAGTTGATGGTAAAGGGGTTTGTGTTTGTTGTTGAATCTGAACCTTAATTACAGGATGTACACCTTCAATTATTTCTTTAAGTTTTGTTAATTGAGCTTGGGGTACCTCTAGTTTCACATCAACCTTTGTGCCATTAATCTTTGAGGTATCTAGACTAACACTTCCTATTTTTAATGGTATTTTAGATAATTTTTCTTCTAGTGATGTTATTGACGCAGGAGATAATATAACTTTCCCAATGCTAACATTATCAAACGTTATTTTTAACTTTGCAACATCTGTTCTTATTTTGTCTAATTGAGTAGCGTCTACTTTTATATTACTTATTGTTAATGGGTTTGCCTTGACAAAATTATTTAACCGTTCAATCGTGGTCTTGATCTCTGATTGGTCATAATTTATTATTAACTTGGCACCAACGGTATATGTAGTTCCCATTTGAACGTCACCTCCTGCAATTATAGTTTTTTAATAGCATCACCTACCGCATTTGAAATTAAATTAGCAATACTATCAGAGTTATTTTCAATTGTGTTCTTCATAAATGGTCTAGGGCGATTATACCCATAAGGATAATTAAAATCATACCCTTCTCCAGTTTCTACGATTTCAGCATAACTTTCTAATGAGTTATTTGAATCATTCATATGATGGCTTTTAGCAATGCTATCGTCTACATATACGTCTATACTAATTCCACTTGATGTTTTAGTTATAGGAGATTTTGTTACTGCTCTTTTAAGATTTTCAGTTCTTTCATACATAGGATCAATCGGGGTATATTTAGCATATACATCTGAGTCTATATGTCCACGGACATCATCTACTAATATATCGCCAATAATTTTTAATTGATTAGATAGTTCGTTATTTAGTTTACTAATTAAGTCATTCGCTAAAAAAGATATATCTTTAGGCAATATTTTCACCCCCTACCTAAAAATGGATATAAAAATTTCACCCTAACTTTATTAGGGTGAAATCGCCTTTGATTCTTATTCTATTGATTCAATAGTGTCTTTTCTGCCGACATCCTATCACTTGATGACATTTTGTTTATATCATCTAATCGCGTTGTAGATATAGAAAAATTGTTTGCAATTTCTTGATAGTATACATTTAATTTATCAAAATAACTCGTATCAGATGTTTTATATGTTTCCATTTCATTATAGATTAAAGTTATGATATTATCTAAAGAATCAGCGTCATAATAACTACTTTTCCAATTGCCCATAGCACTTAGAGTTTTAGACTTCCTAGAAACATCACCAACATTTGAATTTCCTGCTTTTTGATAATTTCCAGTGTCATAATTATGTTGCGCAGTATTCACATTTTGTTGATGATTATAATAAAAATAACCAGAAGAAGTAAATACAATAATCGCAATAAAGATAATAATAATTTTATTGTTTTTCATTATAATTCACCATCTCAAATCTCTCAGCAAGTGCTACGAGTAATCCTCCAGAAAATAGAGAAAATGCAAATGACATAAAACCCACCCCAGAATAATACATCTCCGCGATTGAGTCACCAGAAATAGAGTGAATGTTTGTTAATTTAAAACCCGCAATAATAAATAAAATAGTAGAACTAATGGCAATAATTTGAAGAAAAAGTTTCATCTCTAATATACCTCCTTTAATTATTTTTACTGTTAAGAATAGTATATTATAAATATAGTAAAAAATGCAACTTATTTCCTCAAATTATTAAATATTTATTATTAGATTTAGTTAAAGGAGAATCTGAGACTCCTTCCCTACTTTATTTTCAATTTCTTTAACCATTTTGTTTGTGCTAGTAACTACCTGATCAATAACTAAAGTCATTTTTACAATTTCATCTTCTGGTAATGATGCCATAATTTCACTGAACAAATCCAAGTTAATTAGTTGTTCTGCCATCATTAATAGTTTATCTGCCTCTTCAGGAATATCTATATTTGTTAAATATTTTATCAAGAGTGTTGGAATAATAATTGTCCCTTTAAGACTTTCAATATTATTATCCTTTTGTAATTGTTCAACCATAGAATCGTAGTCTATAAGCATTTTTTGAATATCTGTTTTTTTCATATGCTTGTTTACTTCAATTGTATATTTTCCATCCATTAAGGATACTTCAGATTTCTCATTGAATTTTGTATACTCTTTATTAATATTTGAGAGGGTTAATTTCTTTGCCATTATATTTTCCTTCTTTCAATTTATATTATTTTTAGATTTAGGCTTATTACGGCTTGCTTTACTAAAGCATCCTTTACTACAATAATGATGTTTACCTTTATGATGGGATATAAGTTGTTCTGTTTCAATACCACAATGTTCACAATTAAAAGTAATCCACTTATCTAATTGTTTGCGACACATCTTCTCTTTCACCGTAGTATCTGTAATATCTCTTATATCCATAGCTTCATATTCCATGTAAGGAACAATCAACGATGGGGTTATTACAAGTTCAGAGTCAATAATGCTGTAGTTAAAAGAATGATAATTATTCAATACTCCACTATTTTTGATGTATAGTTGGATTAATTTAATACACATATCTGGTTTATTATTTATATCATCTTCCCAAAGGTATAATATTTCTATATCATAATTGTTTTTTATATATGTATGTTTAATCTTATCCATTTTAATTCTTTTTACTTGCATTTCATAATTTATTTCTTTATAAAATCTAGGGTCAGTATGCCAATATTGACCGTTTACCTCAATCATAAGATTATAATCTTTTAAATAATTGTCTATTGCAACGTATTTGCAGTTATACTCGTTATCATATTCTATATGTAATTCATTTAGCATTTTATTAGTTAATATCTGAATACTAGTATCTGTTTTATTCATTATACCATCAGATAGATTCTTTACTGCCTGTATCCTAGCACGTTCCATATTCTCTTCACTAATAGAGAACTCTTTGGCAAACCAATCTTGTCTACATTCATCAGAGCAAAATCTTCTGCCATTTTCTATCTGATATGGTTTAGCTTGATGAACTTTACCACACCATTCGCATGTTAAAGTCCTATCTTCTTTTGACCAATCATGATTATATCCATTAGCATTTTCTCCTACTAAATTTATAGATTGCCATTTCCCCTGACATTGAATAGAGCACATTTTTTGAGTACTAGACTTTAATATTTCGAATTCTTCATCACATATCTCACACTTTCTTACTTCATAGGATTGTTTATGTTTATATTCCAATTCACATTCTAATGAACAGTAGCAGTTTTGTGTTCTACTTGTTTGCTGTTGTCTAGTATATTCTACACCGCAATTTGTACATGTTTTATCTTCATACTTTGGCGTTTCATAGTAGTAATATTTACTTTTGCATTCAGTGCAACAAAACTTTTGATCTGGAACGTGGTCAGAAATATTAAACTCTTTATTACAAGAAAGACAATTCCCTACTCCAATTATTTTATGAAAGTTCTTACCTTTTCTATATACATTATTACAAGACTTACTACAGAAATGCGATTTAGATGCTATATATTTAGATGACGGTATAATTAACTCCTCGTTACAAGTATTACAATTACACCTAACCTGTATACGTGTTTTCCCATTAAGTTTTAAATAATTACTAATAACATCACATAATTCAAATAAATCTTTACTCAATAAAATAGCTATGTCATTTAAGAATATTGGTTGATGATTAAGTAGATTATCAACAATTATATTATATTCATCTAAATCCCATCCGTCTTTCACGATAAATTTCGTATTTGTTTTGAACCAATAACATACCTTACACTTTGTATCATGATAACCTTTCCCTTTGGAATAATATTCGCCAATCGGTTTCTCTTTACCACAAATCTTACATACCTTAGTTCCAACATTAACCTTAACATTCCCCATTCAACAAACATCTCTCTTTCTTATTCACTCTCATTTTTGGATATTATAAATACTAGCAAGATAAGGTGAGAGTACCTTTTAATGATGGGTAATTAAGCCATCACTCCTGCTAGTAAAAACTATCAAATTGCATAAACTTAATAAAACATGGTATAATAAACACATACCAATACCAATATTAAACTTAGGAGATGATTACATTGTCAGATAGCCCATCAGATTTTGACATCCTAGAATATCAAGAATATTTAACTCAATTAAAAGAAACTAAAACTTGCCCAATGTGCGGGAATGATAAAGTTCTACCATTAGAAGGGGAGAGCGTAGAACTTTGGTTTAAATTTAAAGGTCATGGTGGTAGAATCCCGGTGCTTACCTATCCCTGTATAAAATGTGGGTATATTATGCTTTTTCATTATCTAAAAGAAGATGTTGAAAAATATCAGGAATCTAAGAAACCTGAATAATTATAATTGACATGTTTATTACTCCTAACTGCTAATTAAAGTAGTTAGGAGTAATTATTATATGTATTTATTATAATAATGGTTACCCTTAATTTATTTTACGATATGTATAATATTATATATGTGTGGTTATACTTTAATTAGGGATTGAGATTTTATGTATCCGTCATAGTACATCCATACTAACTTTTCTCCTGTAATTGGATGTTTGCCAGAAGACTTAGACTTATGCCTACAACACCTAGTTATACTACTAGAGCTTATAGAATAAAATAGTCCTGCATCAGCTAACGAACCGAACCTTTTTAATGTAGTAACACAGATACATGATATGCTTACTAAATATTTACTTATATTTCTAGAATTTTTCATTTTTATTTTTGATTCTTCTGACATTATTTTACCTGTATTAATTAATTTTAATTTTATTTTAGTTTCTTCGGATACTATTTTACCTTTATTTGCTTTACTTATTTTTAATCTAGTTTCACTTGACATTATGCGACCTTTTGCCAATTCACTTAGCTTTTGTTTAGTTTCATCTGATTTTTTATATTTCATCTTTTCTTTAGTTTTCTCAGATAATTTTCTACCAATTTGCCATTTACTCATTTTTTGTTTTGTTTCACTAGATGCGACTTTGCCCTTACGGGATTCACTCATTTTGTTCTTACTATCTTTAGAATGATGTTTTCCAGCCATAAAAACGCTTCCACCAGATGCAATATTATAGTAATTATCACTACTATCTGCATTATAATATTTAATAAACTTAATTTCCATATCATTGAGTTCTTCTTTGCTGTATGCAAAAGAAACTATTTCTTTAGAAAAACTTCCTTTCCCATATTTTCTAATTGCATTAATAAGACGAGTTCCACTCCCTAAGTATTGTATCCATCTCACATTAAACATCTTCTGACCTATATATTTCATGCCATCCAAATTATTAGTAGTTATATAAATAAACCCATAAGCACTTTTATCTAAACCATTTTCCAATATGTATTCAACACTAAACTCATTCTCTTCCAACTCTAATAATCTCTCCTCGTCAGGAGGGATAGCTATCCAAACACTTGCAAGTTCTCCTATATTATTTATTGTTGATATATGTATTATTGGGTTACGTAGTCTTCTCCCCCCCCCTTCTAGATTATTATACTACACATATATAATTAAGTAAAGAAAATATTATTTATATGTAGTATGATTTAGATAAATAGAAATGTAGTCTTATTCCTCAATAAAACTACATTCAAAAACGCCATCACCAATAGATTCTATCTCATAAATTCCTCTTTTAAGATCATGCTTTTCTATCAATTCTTCGATTACAGTTAGGTTAGGAGCAATACTATAAGAATTTTTTTGTTTGGTTACTCTATAACCATCTTTGTCTTGTTTGAGATATAACGTTTCTGTTCCTGCACCAATTATAATTCTACTGCTTCTACTATACTTGGCAGATATCATTTTAAAAGATTCCTTTGAAAGAATAATAGTTGTTTTTGCTATTCTGATTTTATTACCAATTAGAATAGGGTGACGAGCAGTTGGAATCTTCCATTCAATCATATAATTACCTCCTGTCTACTTCTATTATAACCTATTATCACAAATATGATTACAATAAATTATAGTAGAAGGAGGTGTGATTGTCAAAGTTCTAGCATAAGTCCACCCACATGGACTTATAAATCCACATACATGGATACATTCACTCTGAAACCCTTGCTGATAGTGTGTTACCATACTTATGTTCATAATACGAACACAACCACCTAATATACCCCTTATATGACTAACTTATGTTCACCACACGAACTTAAATATACCCTCAAACAAGCCTATAGCCACAAAACATACCAAATTTCTTCTATAAGTATCTACACATTTACCTTATTATCTTTTGCAAATGCTTTTTCTTCTTTACTGATATTTTTACCTTTAAAGAATAATTCAGAACTTATGTAATAAATATTATGCCTAGAATCTTTTGGATGCTTTTTAACAAATAAAATATTTTGGTCTATTAAATTATTTAACATTGATGAAACTTTAGTTCTTCCTAGCCCACTAACCTTAACGATATCCTTTTGTGTCATATATTTTTCTTCATACATCAATTCATTATTTTCATAGTTTGCATAAGTAGCTAACAGAGTAATTAAACCTAATTCTAATAGATCAATCTTTTCTTGTTCCATTAGTTTCCTCACCATCCCATCAAATATTTTAGTATAATGATTATTAGTCAATTTAACTTTACTTATATCTTTTATATATGTACTTACTTCAAATCCATCAATTTCTGAGTCATGTTCTTCTTTATACATTTGGACTGCATATTTAGAAAACTCACCAATCTTTTCCTTTAATAAATTAATTTCATTCTGACGTTCCAACACAAAGCCTCCTCATAGTTCACAAAATAAAAACACTATTCATTAGTGCATATCTGTGAAAGATTAATTAAGTTCTGAATATAAGTGTTTTAATATTTTCATAGCAACCAAAGTATTTACTTATCTCTGAGTTATAAAATTCAGTAATAAGTTTATCAACAATTTCTCCATCTTCATAAATAAATACCTTTTTATTACCTTCTCTAATGAATCTGATGAAATTAACACCTTTGAAATTAAGATATGCGATTTGTTTTGAGTCTGTAATTTTTACTTCTTTCATTGTGGAATCCTCCTCATAGTTTAAATTTAATTTATCATTTTAGTCATTATATAGACCCTCTAAGCCACGCAAATCCCAAACCTTAATAAGTTTACCTATAATGAATTTGAATTGATTTAAGGGTTGATTTAGTGAATATGGGATTTTGAAACGTGCATGGGAGTAGGGGTTGAGGGAGGGTGTTTTTAGAATTCTACAACAAAACTACATCATCATATAATCCTGTAAAATTAATGATACTCCTAATAGTCCATATTGGAACAGAATATTCTCTAGCCAAACCAACCATAGTATAGTCATTTGAACTAAACCATTTTACGCGAATTTCATCTGTTTGATATGGGTCTAATTGTAGTGGGAACCTAGCTAGTAGAATTCCTCTCATTTTTAACCTAGTTTCTTCTGTTATGTGTACACCAGCCATACCACTTTCCCCACCACGAGCAATATTATAATAATCACTACTATTAGTAGCGTCATGATTCTTAATGAAATTTATTTCTAGTTCATCTAATTCTACTTTAGTGTACGCAATGGAAATAATTTCTCTGGTGAAATTCTCTCTCCCATACTTTTCAATTGCTTGTTTAAGTATCTTTCCACTACCTAAATATCTTTTCCATCCTCTTCCGAATATCTTTTGTCCTATATATTTCTTCCCATTTATCATATTTGTAGTAATATAGATGAATCCATGAGGATCAATTATTTTAGTCATGTTTTCCATTATAAATCTCTCTTTCCAATCTTACTAGTAAAATACTAATATATATTTAAATAAATATTATTTTAGTTCGATTAAATAAAAGCGTCCTCAACGTCTTCTGAACCATCTCTAATAATGTAAATTTCTGTCGTTGTTGAACTCTTATGTCCCAACAAAGCTTGAGCTGCCTTAATATCTTTATTCTCATATAAAACGAGATCAGTCGCCCTTTTTTCTCTCAGTTGGTGAGGATGGACACGTCTATTTATCACTTTACTGAAATCCTCTTTGCACCAATCATTAAATATGCCATCGCTTGCTTGGCGGTATTTACCTTGTGATTTACTTACAAAAACATAAGGGCAGTCATCTTCACCACGAACTTCTAACCATTTATTAATAGCATCTAAAGCAGACTGATCAAATTTAAGTTTTCTTACCTCGCCTATAATCCCTTTTCCCTTACATCTGGTATCCTGAGTTGCATAGAATGTCACAGTTTTAATTTCTTCTGTACCATCTTCATTTTTAATTTTCTTATCTTTAACAATGGGAGGATAATTAACAACTTCTTTAAGCAACTGTCTGGACTCAGCTCTACGACACGCTGTTGAATAAGTGAATTTTAGATAAGCAAGTTTTTGCCACTGTTCGCGTTCTTCTAAATCTTTCAATAGTAATTCCCATTCTTCTGCATTCATTGGCTGTTTAACGTGTAAGTCGTTAAGGGTGGGAGCTGAAATTTTCTTAGTTATGAAATTTTTGAAGGTTGGATGCTCATCTTCATAAAACGTAATAATATACCCATTTAATGAACTAATTGCAGCACGTTTTAATCTTACTCCTGAAGATGACATTCCTCTTCTCACTAAGAAGTTTTGATATTTTAAAAAGTCTCTGCTTTTTATTTCCAGCAGAGACTTATCATCACAGTTTTCATAAACCCAAAAGAAGAAGATATGCAACGCCGATAAATATTGTCGAAGGGTCTTGGGGCTAAGGTTAGTTGATTCTAATAAAAATTCTTCTGTAATATCACGATTAAATTTATTTAGTTTACTCCATTGTTCGCTTGTAACTATTGGGAGTTTATCTGCTATTTCAGCCATATATTTATATACACCATCCTATTTATTTATTTAATACTCAACCAATATTTCAGTCCTTGGACGCAATTTATCATAACCACACTTTAAAGTTAATGTATGTAAGTGATTCCAGTCATCATCGACTATAAACTTGCTCTCCGATAGACCATCTAATATAAATTTAGGAACGGTATTATCACAATCTTTTCGCACTCTAGTTCTGAAATAAGAAGTAAATGTCATAGAGCAGTATTCTATATTTTTATTTGTTAATCCTTGATCTTGGATATACCAGACTATAAATGATTTCCATTCTTGCTTTAATGAATTCATAACTATCCTGTGCATGATCATCCATTTGTTAATTGAAGGATGAGTCGGTTTTTCAATAGGAGGCTTTTTTCTTTTTGGATTTAATTTGAAGTAGCGGAGATTATATTTTTCAAGAGTTTCATTATCTATTGTTAACAGTAATTGCGTTATTTTAATTCACTTCTTTCATTTATCTATAAATTTGTACAACAAAAAATTCCATTCAAATCAGAATGGAATTTATTCTTACACAAATAGCCCTTACAATTCCCACAAATTATGATTCTCTATCAACCTAACTTCTGTGCTAAAGCTTAATCCCATAGGCGTTAAATCCCCGGCATCCCTATCTGGTCTCAAAATAATTCCTGCACCTCGCACACTCATATCTACAAGTGCAGAGCATATGATTTTTGAATGATCTTCCCACAAATCTGCAATCCTATTTAATCCTATTAATTCTCTTAATCCATTTAAAGCAAATCCAACATCTTGTAAATAATCATACTTATCTCCGATGTGAGATTTAGCATAATCAACTGCTTTTTGTCTTTGTTCATCTGTGATTCCAATAACTTCAAATACTGCGTAGCGTTCGTAATGGATAGGATTTTCTACTACTCCATTTGGCATGGCTTCAATGATTGTATTATCACCTGAAACTATTGCTGAATGAGCAAAACTACCTTGTTCTCCTGCCATAATTATTTCTGATATTGGGTTTATAATATCTTGAGTAAGTATAAAATCTCCTAATTGCACTTCAATTATCACTTCCTTTTATATTATATTTAATTAATATTAGGATATATATTATATTAGGATAAAACATTGCTTTTATTTTAAAAAGGGATAAAAAAAGAGAAGTGAGGAGTTTTAATTCCTCCTTCTCTTTAATAGGATTATATATCTTCAGTTATTTCAACTGTTTTAACTTTTTTCTCTTTAACCTTATCCTCAAAATCTACCTCTGACCAATCCATATTATTAGGACTAAACAGCATTTTAATAAAATCTAATTGATCTTCCTCTATGACTTTAATAGAAACTCCATCAGTTAAGAAAAACCCTTTGTCATTTTTATCAATACTATAAACTCTATCCATATGTACCCATTCAGGAGGGAAAGAAGGACATGTATATAATAATTTTACTTCATTAAATTTTGTCATGAAATAATCCCCCTATTAGACTTCTACGTAGTTCATCATGTTACCAGTACCATCAGCAAGAATATCCCATTCAATGTCAATTTTAGCAACGTTTGCTGCGTCCATCGTCAAGGTTACATTTGATTTTGGTTTAACATTAAGCAATTGATATTGAACAAACTTATCATTTTGGTCAGTTCCACGAATTGCACTATCAGCATAAATTTTATATCCACCCGGAAAGGATACATTGTCAACTGTAAAAGTACTAGAAACAGTATCAACCAAATAATATGCAACAATATATCCAGCAGTAGCAAAAGTTGTAGCATTAAGCGTCAATGCTAATGTTGCAATGCTATATGTGGCGGGAGTTGTTGCAGGTGTTCCTGCGGTTTGTTCCAAACCTTGAGAAACCATATCCGCATTTAGTGCAAAAATAGACAACGATCCAGCTTTTGGAGCTACCGCAAGACTTGCTCCTGCTCCTCCTGCTTGAACTGCGATAACTTCTCTTTTAGCAATAGACATACTTTTACTTGTAATAGAAGTACCAAAAAGTAGGGCAATAAGCTTAGTCTCGAATACCTCGAAAGAAGTTTTGAACGTGCCTTCACGCGCCTTGTCCCAACGAATCGCCTTAGTTGTCTTGTTCATAGCATAAATGGAATCCGATTTGAAATCAATTGAAGAAGTGGTGGCATAGTTGCTGTAAAGTACAGGTTTATTTGTGGCTTGAGATATGATTTGGAAATTGGCTGCGTCTTTAATACCGTATAACATTATTTAATATCCCCTTTCAATAATAGAATTATATTTAATTTATAATAAAGAGTTTTTAAGCTCGTTATTCTTGCTGTTTGTAGTCAAGTCTTATCAACTCAGACCAATGTTTCCCTTGAATTAGTTCTGGATCTCCACTAATTAAATAAATACTAAAACTATCCTCATAACTACTAATTCCCATAATAGTTTTATAGCAATTAGTTATTCTCCATAAAGACCATTTTTTTATTTCTTCAATAGGGATGTAATACTTACCACCAAATTCACAAACGTTTAGAACATCTTCTAATTTCAATTCATTTTTAGAAGCGTTTTTAGCCCTACCTGCTTGAAGTTTTGCCCAAATATCTTTTTGAATGTCATTAGCAAAAACTTTTTTCTCTACTTTTTGTCTTGCTCTACCACATATTTGTAATATGGTTTCTGCAAGTTCATCAAAATTTACTTTATTTAATCTTCCATTGAAAACATTTAACCCATTATTAAATGAGATTCCATTTTCATCAAAATCAAGTTTTGACTTACAGAAAAATTCTAATGATATAATCAAATAAGACATAAATTCTTCTGAACTACATAAAATATCAAAATTAGTTAATCCTTCTTTTTGTTCATCTGTTAGTTCTGATGAAATATTATCGAGAGTAATGTAGAAGGGGAGAAGTAATTTCTCAAATTCATCTGTTCCATATTCTAATATTTCTTCAAAACTTGGTTGGTGAATAATGCAGACATCATAATATTTGATAGGTTTTTGTATTTTTAGAAACAAATTATTTTTATCCATATTTCACCTACTGAAAATCTGTAATTTTATAAGCTATGTATGATCCCATATAATTCTCATCAATTGGCATATCGCTTTCTTCTGAAAGGTTAACTCTGCCAATACTTATTCCTCTAAGTCCATTAATGGTTTTATCTATTTGTGAAACTATATAGTCATACCTTAACCCCTCATCAGTCCTAAGAAGAGAATTATGCACCACTACGTAAAAATAAATCATTCCATTTTTAATTTGGGTAGAGTTATTTTCGGGTCTGAAATTCACAAATGCCATAGTAATATAACTCTTTGTGTCAGTTATTTTACTTTGTACTTGTTTGTAAGGAAAAATCTGTGTAAATAATAGTTTAGTTATATCCTCTTGAAATTCAACAGGCAAGTCATAATTTAGAAAGTCAGATTGATTATTAGTAATAGCCTTCATTAAATTTTCATTAGTTAGTAATTGCATCATTATATTGTTTTTATATGAGCTTAATTCTGAAAATCTACTCAATTAACCAATCTCCTTTCTATATTAATGATTTGATCTGAATTCTTAATTCATTAGAGCATGAATTAATATCTGTGTGACTCTTCAATCTTACATACCCATAAGTACTACTAGAATTTGCTTTTACAATAATTGTTTCTCCAAAAGTTCCAGATGTAGA
>JGI24146J20443_1001286_pt1 | contig 15815 bp, 11 predicted proteins | sample BarGraIncub1131A_FD_20443 | JGI IMG/M metagenome (IMG submission 20443) | reverse complement strand
TATAAAGCAAAAATGCAATTCTATGCAATGCTATAGATGTTTTACCGCTTCCGGCCACGCCTTGTACAATCAAAAGTTCATTATCAGTATCTCTTATAATTATATCTTGCTCTTTTTGGATGGTTTCAACAATATTTTTCATGCTTGGAGAAGAATTATGGCTTAACACTTTTTGTAGTACTTCGTCATTAATTTTTATACTGCTATCAAAAAAATACTTAAGCTTAGAGCTTTGAATTTTATATTGTCTTTTCAAGGAAATATCACCTGAAATTATCTCTCGAGGAGCAATATATGAACCTTTACCAATCTCACATTGATAAAATATACTTGAAATAGGGGAGCGCCAATCATATATTAAAATCGAACTTGTATCTTTATCTATTAAATTATAAAGACCAATATAAATTTGCTCTATATCGTCATAACCATCTTCTTTGAAATCAAATCTTCCAAAATACGGTGAGTTTAGAGTTCTTGTATATCTGTTTATTCGTTCTTGTGTTTTTCCGTAATTGTAATTTTGACTATCAACTTCGCTGAGATGTTGAAGCATTTCTGGAATTCTATCAAGATCATTTGAAGAATGAACAGTTTCTTGCCACATATCTTTTCTTGAAGCAATAAGGTCTCTTTTCCTAAAGGTTATGTCATATTCATCTTTTGCCAGTTCTTTTTTGAGAAAATTAAGTATATTATCAAGATATAGTATTTCATCTTGCTTATTTTGTTCATAATTATTCATTTTCACACACCCCTATGTTTTTTTGTAAAAACCGTTGACATTTGCATTAATTATGTGATATAATTTAATTGAATATAGGGTATAATTTTATAAATATATCCACCTTTAATTATAAGTGAAAATCATGTTGAAGTAAAGCATAAATACTATTTTAGTTACTAATAGGGCAATCGTATGCCTTTTTTTTATTGAGTAGCTAATTTAGGCTGTACTAATACACATACTATAAAAATAATTATCTACCGATTTTGAATCATCTTTGAGGAAGGGGATTAATCTTTAGGTAATTCAGAATAGTCGTATTTTATACAATTCAATCCTAATTATTTTATATGAAAAGGAAGTTTAAGGGAAAAAGTTACAATATATTTTAAAATATTACAAATTACGTGCTAATATTTAAATTTATAAGAATATATATTTAAAAAACGCTTGAATAATTTTAGAATTTATTTTAAACTATAGAAGAGGTAGTGTGAACACATGGATATTGATTATAAGGTATTAAAATCTCTTAGTAGCAATGTTGTTGTTTCTGAAAAAGACAATAATGTTTACGTTCTTTTTGGTAAAGGCATAGGTTTTGGTAAGAAACCTGGTGAACTTGTAACTAAAGGAAGTAATATAGAACAGAAGTTTATTAAAATTGACGATAATGAAAAAGCTAACTATGTGGAAGTTCTTAAAAATGTAGAAAGTAAGATATTAGCAGTAACAGAAGAAATTATTTCTCTTGCAGAAGACATTTTGGGTGAAAAGTTAATTTCACGTATACATATTGGGCTAGCTGACCATATTAGTTTTGCAATGAAAAGAATGGAAAGCGGAATAGATATAATGAATCCTTTTTTAAATGAGATACAAACCTTATACCCGAATGAATATAGTATAGCTGAAAAAGGATCAAGAATTATAAAAGAAAAACTAAATGTGATTTTACCAGAAAGTGAAATCGGTTTTATTACTCTTCATATACTTTCAGCTAGAATAAATGAAGAAGTTTCTCAAAGCCTTAAATATACTAGAATAGTTAAAGAAGTAATGCAATATATACAAGAGATACTTGGAATAAAGACTAATCAGAAATCAATGGAATATGCGCGGCTAGTATCTCATTTAAGGTATGCTTTAGATAGGATAGAAAATGATAAGGTTCTGAAAAATGTAATGCTAAAATCTATAAAAACTACAATGAGCGAAGAGTTTGAAATTTCTAAAAAAGTATGTAAATTTATATCACAAAAACTTTCAAATGAAGTTTGCGAAGACGAAGCTGGGTACATTGCTATGCATATTCATAGATTAAAGCAATTAAATTAGAAAATAAAATTTAATATTAGGTGTGTTACTGATTAGATCAGGCATGAACCAAATAAAATGCTAATATGGCATCTTATTAGTTTGTGCCTTTTATTTTAATGGTATTGTTAACTTTACATAAATATATAACAATGCACTAACTAATATTTATATAATTAATTTCAATTACTACTTCACATAGGTATTGATACTGTAGAAATGAAGGGTGAGGGCTTTGAAGCTTTTACTGAAAAAGGGCAGCAAGTTAAGGCTGGAGATAAATTACTAACTTTTGATAATAGTTTAATAAAAGCTAAAACTAATTTAAGTGTATTAGTTAATACAGGAAATGATATAATAGAGTCAGTAGAATTTAAATTAGGGACTGTAGATAAAAATGATGAAGTAATAACAATAAAATTAGATTAACAGGGGTGTCTAGATTATGGTGGAAAAAAAGCAATAGTTAAGAGTGAAACTGGAATACATGCAAGACCTGCATTATCAGTAGTTAAAGAAGCTTCTAAATTTAAAGCAGAAGTGCTTATAGTAAAAGAAAATAATGAATACAATGCAAAAAGTATTGTAGCTATAATGTGTATGGCTGCCATTAAAAATGATGAATTAATAATAAGAACTAATGGAGTTGATGAAGAGGCAGCAGCAGTTGCTATGGTAAAAATTATTGAAGAAGGACTTTTAAAATAGGAGGAATAAATATGTTAAAAGCAATAGGTGCATCACTTGGAATAGCTATAGGTAAAGCATTAGTTATTAGGGAAGAAACTCTTGAAATAAAGGAAAGCAAAGTTCAAGATTCGTCAACTGAGTTAGCTAGGTTTAACAAAGCACTTCAGGGAGCAATTACTCAACTTGAAAAAGTAATTGAAGATGTAAAAGTAAAACTAGGAAATGAGAAGGCAGAAATATTTGAAGCACATTTGTGTATGCTTGAGGACCCTGAATTCATAGGTTCTATTCAAAAGAAAATTACTGATGAAAAATTTAACGCCGAATATTCACTACAAACCGTAGCAAAGAAAACTGCTGATATTTTTGAACAAATGGATAACGAATATATGACTGAGCGAGCAGCAGATATTAGAGATGTAAGTAAAAGAGTGTTAAATGTACTAATGGGAATAAAAGTAGCTTCAATTGCGGATATTAAAGAAGAATGTATATTAGTTGCAAAAGATCTTACTCCCTCAGATACAGCTCAGATTGATAAAGATAAAGTTTTAGCTTTTGTAACTGAAATAGGAGGCAAAACTGCACACACCTCAATTATTGCACGTTCTTTAGAGCTACCGGCTGTTGTAGGTGCAGGTAAAAGAATTAGTGAGATTAAAGATGGAGATTTAATAATAGTCGATGGAGAAGAAGGTATAGTTATCATCAATCCAGACACAGCGACTTTAAAAGATTATGAGAAGCGCAGAGAAGAGTTTATTGAAGCTAAACATCAGTTACTTAAATATGCAACTATGAAATCTACTACAATAGATGGTAAGTCAGTAGAACTTGCTGCAAACATAGGATCAGCCGAAGATTTAGAATCTGTTTTGAAAAATGGAGCAGAAGCAATAGGATTATTTAGAACAGAGTTTTTGTATATGTCAAAAGATGCACTTCCAACAGAGGAAGAACAATACAATGAATATAAGGTAGTTCTTGAAAAGATGAATGGAAAACCTGTTATTATAAGAACCTTAGATATTGGCGGAGACAAGAAATTGAATTATTTACCAATGGACGAGGAAATGAATCCATTTTTAGGATATAGGGCTATAAGACTTTGCCTTGATAGGACGGATATATTTATAACTCAATTAAGGGCATTAGTACGCGCATCTGCACACGGAAAGCTTAAGATTATGTTCCCTATGATCTGCAACATTCAGGAATTAAGAATGGCTAAAGAAATACTCGAGAAGTGTAAAAATGATCTTAAATCAGAAGGCGTAGCATTTGATGAAAAACTAGAGGTAGGTATTATGATAGAAATACCATCCGCTGCAATAATATCAGATGTATTAGCTAAAGAGGTAGACTTCTTCAGCATTGGTACAAATGATTTAATTCAGTATACTACCGCAGTGGATAGAATGAACGAAAAAATATCATATTTATATGATTTTTATCATCCAGCGGTATTAAGACTTATTAAAATTGTAATAGATAATGGACACAAAGCAGGAATAACAGTAAATATGTGTGGTGAAATGGCAGGAGACACAAATCTCATACCTGTACTACTTGGATTTGGACTAGATGAATTCAGTATGAGTGCTTCTTCAATATTGAGAGCACGTAAAGCTATTACAAATTCGAGCTTTGAAGAGTGCAAAAAACTATCAGAACCTGTATTATCATTTGGTGATTCAGATGAAATAAAGGGATATATAAAAGCTAGTTTTAAGGCATAATACTTATGTAAGTGGATAATTACTGTACTAAATCCTAAGTATGATGCTAACTTATAGGTTATATTAAAAATGTTTTCCAAAGCAATTTATTCTTTAATTAAGGATAGGTTGCTTTTTTGAAGTTAAATTCTATATAATATATTTATTAAATGCTTTTTATATAAAGGATGAGATTAAATGGTTAAATTTAAGCAAAAACTTATATTTCATATAGATGTTAACTCGGCATTTCTTTCTTGGACTGCTACAAATAAACTTATGAAAGGCTCAGATATTGATTTAAGGAATATAGCAGCTGTAATAGGTGGGGATGAAGAGTCGCGAAGAGGAGTAGTTCTTGCAAAATCTATGATAGCTAAGAAAAGTGGAATAGTAACAGGAGAGAGCTTATTCAGTGCTAGAAAAAAATGTAGCAATCTTGTAGTAGTATCACCAGATTTTAGATTATATGAAAGATGTAGCAATGATATGAGAAAAATTTTTGGAGATTATACACCTTATGTGGAGAATTTCTCAATAGATGAGTCCTTTTTAGATGTTACAAGTTATAACACTTCAAAAGAAGCCGCATTAAAGTTAGCTAATGATATTAGTAGCAGGATAAAGAAAGAATTAGGTTTCACAGTAAACATAGGCATATCAGATGTTAAGCTTTTGGCTAAGATGGCTTCTGATTTTGAAAAGCCTCATAAAGTGCATACACTTTATAAAAATGAAATAAAAAAGAAATTATGGAATCTCCCAGTTGGAGAACTTTTCATGGTTGGGAAAAGAACTGTTCCAAGACTTAATAATTTAAATATATTTACCATAGGCGATTTAGCTCAGTATGATGTTAAGTTTTTAGAATACCACTTTAAAAGTAGTGGGATTATGATGTGGCAATATGCAAATGGTATAGACAATTCAGAGGTGAAATTTCATAAACGTGAGCTAAAAGGGATAAACAATTCAACCACTCTATCCAATGATATTAAAAATAAAAATGAAGCGTACAAAGTATTATTAGAATTGGTAGAACACACGGCTAGTAGACTAAGGAATATAAAGAAGTGTTGTTACACTATCTCAATAACTATAAGAAATGATGAATTTATTGATTACTCTAGAAGCACAACTTTAAAAAGCGCTACAGATTTAACCCAGGAAATATTAAATACAGTAAAAAAACTATTTGATGAGCTGTGGAAGGGAGAGCCAATAAGATTATTGGGGGTTTCTCTTAATAATTTATGTGAGGGTAATTTTAAACAAATATCAATTTTTGATGTTGATAATGATGGTGATGAAAAGAAAAGGGCGATAGACAAAACTTTAGATAGTATTAGGTTAAAATATGGTGAAACAGCAGTTGTAAAATCAGTATTTTTAAAGAATAAATAGTTTAATTAAACACTATTTAAATAAGGCTTATTGTAAATTAAGGTTCTAAATTATTGGGAATTAAGATAAACTAGGTAAGAAATACTATTTTTTATTGTATGTGAGAAAATGAAGAAAGTATTTCCTATGATAATAGTACCAAAGGTTTTAAATGGTAGTACTAAAAGTGATAACAGCATGTAAGTGATGGAGGTATATGTAAATATGGATAATAGAGCACTAATACCTTTATATACTAATGGTGATATGATAAATAATTTATATACAGTTGTAATTGAAGAATTTGCGGAAATAAAAAGTCAAAGCACTAGGAAGCTATTGACCATTAGTACAGTTACACCCTTATACGAGGCCACTTGTGGTAAAGTAATGCAAGGTGACTTAAATGTTCAACTCCTTAATGAATTCACGTCACAAAAAATTGAAGAAAGAGTTTCAATTGTAATAACAATTTTGTCAAGATTAAAAAATATGTTAAATGAGCAAAGCATGCTAAAAATCATTACTAATCAGAGTGATGTAGCAAGCATAAAAGAATTTGATTTTGTTCAGTTTACCGGAGAATTGCATAAAAACCCAGTATTAGAGTATATTGAAGATATAATCAGAGTTATGGAAATGCAACTGGCGTTTTCCCCTGAGCCACTGGAGAATGGTGATGAAACTCAAGAGCATAAAGTTAAAAGGCAAGTCTTAAAGGTTTTAAAAGACGATATGCAATGCTGCAAGGCAGAGAAATGTATAAAGTATATTACTAGTAATATAGGAAATAGCAAAACAAAATTTATAGTACCCATAGAGATAAAACATATGGCAGATAATTTAGATTATATTGAAGGTGCTAGGATTACTATTCTTGGTAAGGTGGTAAGAATTCCAAAGGAGAACGAAATTATTAACAATACATTTCTAAGTGGAACCTACTTTGATTATTTAAATGAGGAATATTTTAAAGAATTTAAAAACAGATTTCTAAAAGATACAACTTTAATTAGAGATTATGATTCAAAAAATTTAGAAATAAATGGACCAGTAATTGAAATTATACCTATAGCGATGTATATTTAGAGGATATATTATTAAACTTAATGCAATATTTGGAGGTTTTATGTTTATACCGAAAGACGTAAAGATAATTTTAGATACTTTAAAAAACAATGGATATGAATCTTATATAGTTGGAGGCAGTATACGTGATTCCCAAATCGGGACATCTTTACCTAAGGACTATGATGTAACTACTAATGCACTACCTGAAGAAATTATTAAACTCTTTGATAAAACGGTGCCTACAGGTATAAAACACGGAACTGTAACGGTTATGATAAATGGAGATGGATACGAAGTTACAACTTACAGAATAGATGGTGAATACCGAGACAATAGAAGACCAGATGCGGTCACTTTTGTTTCAAATTTAAAAGAAGACTTAGCTAGAAGAGATTTTACTATAAACGCTTTAGCCTTTAACCAGGAAGACGGTCTTATAGATTACTTTGGTGGTATAGAAGATTTAGATAATAAAATAATTAGAGCCGTAGGAGAACCTAATAAAAGGTTTCAAGAAGATGCGTTAAGAATGCTTAGAGCTATTCGTTTTGCAGCTAGGTTAAATTTTTGTATAGAAGAAAAAACTCTAGAAGCTATAAAGCTAAATAGTCACCTTATATTAAATGTAAGCAATGAAAGAATTAGAGATGAACTATGCAAAATCCTGGTATCTATTAACACGACGAAAGCTTTAAGATTACTTGAAGACACTAAATTATTAGAGTTCATACTACCAGAACTTCAAGTAGCAGTAGGATTTAATCAGCAAAACCACCACCATGACAAAGATATATTTGAACACATTTTAGCAGTTGTTGAAAAATGTCCACCATCGCTTAATTTGAGAGTAGCAGGATTATTACATGACATAGCTAAACCAGATTGTTTTACAATTGATAAGGACGGTGTAGGTCATTTTTATGGTCATGATAAAAAAGGTGTTATAATATCTGAACAAATACTTAGGCGACTTAGATTTGATAATCAAAATATAAGTAAAATTATCATTTTAGTAAAAGAGCATATGAATATATGTGCAATGCCAACAAATGCTTCTGTAAAACGCCTCATTAATAGAGTTGGTGTGGATTTAGTACGTGACCTCTTCGCCTTGCAAAGAGCAGATGCCTTAGGTTCACGTTTCTCCCAAATACGTTTAGAAGAAATTGGTAGGGTAGAAGAAATAACAATGACTATTTTAGAATCAAAAGCTCCATTATCTATAAAAGAACTTGCAGTAAATGGGGGAGATTTAATGAGTGAATTTTCTCTTAAACCAGGGGAAAAAATAGGTGTTATGCTTAAATTTCTTTTAGATAAAGTATTAGACAATCCACAATTTAATAGCAAAGAAAAACTTTTAGCTATAATTTATGATGAATATATTAAGTGAAAGACTAAATTTGTATATCAAAGAGTAGCAGTTTATTTATAGAATGCTGTAGAGAAAGAAAAAGATAGCAAAAGCTTTGTAATGAAGTTTTGCTATCTTTTTTTGTTAACTATTTCTTATTTCCTTTTGAACTTTTTTTAATGCCTTCTTAGATCCTCTCTCAAGGTCTCTTTCTAATTTACGCTTATGATAATCAACAAATAATGTATTAAGGTCATAATCCTCTGGGTACAAATCCTCAGCCTTCAGCTCTAGTCTTAGTCTTTTTTCATTAACCTCTAGGAAGTTGTTCTTATATAACACATTTATATTATTAAAACTGTCTATAGGCTTATATACAATGGCAAAATCATTATGCTCAATAAGAAACACTTTATCACCTATTTTATAATTATAAGGTTTTATATTAAGTATATCTTCTTCGTCTTTTTTCTTTTTTACCTTACTTTCTTTTACTAATTCTAAATTATAATCCTTATACTGCGCATAGTTTTTTGCTTTTTCAAGGATAGAGTTTTTTATACCCATTTTCTTAGAAATCCAAAGAGCATTGCTCTCCCCTGATTTACCCGTAATAAGGCTATACATAGGCTCTAATGTATCCTTTTGAAACTGCATTGCAGCATTTTCAAAATCGCTATGACTTTTAGAATAGTTCTTAATTTCTCCATAATGAGTGGTGGCCGTTATGATGCATCCTTTATGGTAAAGTTCTTCTAATATTGCAATAGCAAGGCCAGCCCCTTCATTAGGATCAGTTCCACTTCCTATTTCATCACATAATATTAGCGTAGATTTATTACTACTATTAATCATCTCAGCTAAATTCTTTACATGCGAGGAAAATGTGCTTAAGGAGTTTTCTATACTTTGATCATCTCCAATATCTACAAACACATTATCAAACACGGATATTTCAGTACCATTCCCAGCTGCAATATGAAAACCTGATTGCACCGCTATTGTTAAGAGTCCAACTGTTTTTAGCACCACAGTTTTCCCCCCAGCATTAGGCCCCGTTATTATTAATGCTCTATAATTTACACCGATACTAAAATCTAAAGGTATTATATTTCCTTTTAACAATGGATGCCTGCCCTTAGCAATATTTATATATCCATAATCATTTAATTTAGGACTTATTCCATCTATAGCTCTACTATATTTAGCCTTTGCAAAAATCATATCATACTCTGCTATTACCTCTATATTAATATTAATTTCCTTTGAATTATCATATATTAACCTAGTTAACGCAGATAATATTTTATATGCTTCTAAAGCCTCCTCAGACTTTAATAGCACCCGCTGCGTCGAATATTTTGAAATAACACTTGGTTCTATAAATGCGGTAGATCCTTTAGAGGATGTTTCTACAATTATCCCCGGAACTTGATTTTTATAGGCCGCCTTTATAGGAATAGTATATCTATCGTTTCGCTTGCTGACAAAAAACTCTTGTATAAAAATTTTATTTGTACTGCTTTTTAAAAACTTCTCTAATTTTTCTTGTATTTTACTATTCGTATCTTCAAGATGTCTTCTAATTTTTTTAAGCTCTTTACTTGCATTTGAATCTACTAAACTTCCTCTTATAGAAAAATCAATTTCTTCCTCTATAGCTTTAAATTCTGTAATTGAATTACCATAACTGCTTAAAGTTGGAGCGTAAAGCTCTTTTCCCATCATGAAGGATTTAATTTTTCTGCAGCCCCTCAAAAAGTTACAAATCTTTGTTAATTCCTCTGGCTCGAGTATTAACCCTTTTTGTATATTCTCTATAATACTTTTTATATTAAAGATTCCTTCTAATGGAATGTGCCCTACAGTATCTAATAAAGTTCTTCCCTCACTAGTTTCATCAAGCATACTCTGGACAACTTTTAAACTACTACTTGGAGTTAATCTATCTATTAAGTTTTTTCCGAGTCCACTTACACAATAAGACTTTACAATTTCCTTTAGTTCGTTATATTGCAACTTATTAAATGTATTTATATTCATTTCTATCTCTCCTCATATAAAGCAATTTGTTCTATGAAGATACTAATCCTGGATAAATCTCATTACCATTTTCTATATAACTCATTTTGCAAAGGTCTTATTTATCTGCAAAATAAAAAAAGCCATGGATATTCCCACAGCTAAAATACGTAAATTCATAAGTGATAGAATTATCCATCACTTATAACTATAACGGCACTTTGTGGATTTGTATCTTCATAGATATTACTAAATAAATCCATAACAAATAAAGGTATACTATACCCTTTTTAAAGATTTATTTAATTATAAAGTTTAATCTATTTAGATACGTACACGCTCATAAAGCACCTCATTTTTTTATTTTGATAACATATATCTAATATCATTTTATACATAGTTATATATATTGTCAACCAATTCGCGGTTACAAAATGTGAATTGGAGTTATTGTAAAAATAAAATATTGTTGCTAAAAAAAGTGCTTGTGACGGCACTTTTTTTAAAATGACCAATTGCAAAATCAGATAACATCAACTACATCCCAGTTTACATTTCCTGAGTTAATCATAGTTTTAAGTATTTTTATATTCTCTCTAGTGGAAAGGTCATACAGTGAGGTCCGCCGCCACCTTTAAGAATTTCAACCAAATCAACAGTTACAGTTTCCAAACCCAATGTTTTAAGTTTACTATTAACATTCTTATTATTACTAAAGGTCAGTACTTTACCATTTCCAAGACCTTGAAGGTTACAATAATGTTTAAACACACCTTCCTGTGGAACATCAATTAACGTAAACTTCCTTTTTTCTAGCATTTTTAAAAAATTATAAGGTAAGGCTTGTTTACATACTACCGCAACCTTTTCAGCTACAATATTAAAGCACATATCCAAATGTAAATTTTCTCTTAAAGCAGGTACTGGAATTAATTCATAACCATATTCATGTACTTGTCTCCTAACATTTTCAACTCCATCCCAATCAGTTCTTGCAATAACTCCATGTGCCATAGTATAATCATCTAGAAACCAAAAATCTCCACCTTCAAAAGCTCCAGAGGTACATCTTGCAACGCATGGTATTCCAAGTTCTTTCATTTGGGCTTCATAAACTGCTGATTCCCTTTGGCGAACAGGTTCTCTAAATTTACCCATAATATAACCTTCAGCTATGCAAGCACCAAAATCCCTGGCAAAGACTTGATAAGGCAACTCAGAATTTGGCTCCATTAGAACTACTTCTACCCCATTTTCCCTATAAGCCTGTACAAATTCAGCATGCTCTCTAATGCAAGCGTCCTTATTTGAGTTTCCACCATTTTTAATCCATTTTTCTGTAATAACATTAATAGGTTCAAATTCAAAATAAGTAGGCGGACAAAGTAATACCTTTTTTAAAATGCTTGTTGAATTTTTCACAAAAATATTTTCCATTATATTTCCCCCAATCTGATATATTACGTACAATAATTTAAATGTACTATACTACATTAATAACATAACTCTAAATTCAAACTATAGCTTAAAGAAATAAAAGCATATTTCTTTAACTTGTTAAAATTATAAACTTTGGTGTAGCACAAATGTCAATATTAATTTTAAGATATTTTTACAGCGTTTTTATTTATTTAATTATAAAAACTAATTTTCAATATTAAAGTGTTAATTGAATAAAAAAACTACTAATACTTACTGGAAATAATTAAATCACCAAATAAGTATTAGTAGAAAATTAAGGGTTGATACTTATATATTTTTTTAGATATTCTTTATTGGAATTTGTATTTCAATGGATTCTTCTTCAATACTATCAGTAACTGTAATATCAATTTGGACTATCTGAAGAGCATCACCATTTATAACATATCCATTTTCATTAATGAACTTTACAACTTGTTTCACGCTAGCCTCTCTATTCAAAGGTTTCCCATTATAATAAATACAGGCGAATTGACCTCCTGCTATTTTTTTTATATGGCTTTGCGTAACTTTTACTTTACCTTTTGCAAATACAAAGGCGCTAGAGGATTGCATAAAATTAGAAGATTTAATATCTTCTTTGGATATGATGAACCCTATCCTATTACTTGCTATTATTGGAGCAATTTCTTCCAAAGCATTTTCAAGCTCAAGGACCGCATAGCTTAAGTCTAGATCATCTTTAATTATTTTACCGAAGGTTATAATATCTCTATCAGAAAGCTGTTTAATAACAATTTCTTTTACTTTAGATTCCTTGACAATATTTTTTAAAAACAATATTTTTTCAGAAATTGTTTTTTCCAATGACTGCAGTTCATCAATATTTTGTTTTAGCTCATTATGTTTATTTAATAAAATGGAAAGTGATTTACTCACACTTCTGTTTTCAAAGTACTTCTTTATTTCTTCAAGTCCCATACCAAGTTGGCGTAATTCCTTGATTGTTCCAAGTTTTTCATATTGCATTATTGAGTAATACCTATAACCGGTGTTAGGGTCCACATAATTTGGCTTAAAAAGTCCTATTCTATCATAATGTCTTAGGGTTTCAGTAGTTATATTCCGGAGTTTTGCGAAATCTGATATGGATATTTTATCCTTCATTTAAACCATCATTCCTTTTGATTTTAGTTATATGTGGTGAAAATATATAGTTAATATTTTTATGTTAGTTACCTCTTGTCAATTTAATTAAAATAGTTTTATTGATTTTATTATATTATTTTAACATATCAAGGCTAATTTAATTTTTAGCTTATTAAAATACGATAAAAATACATGGCTAATTACTGTCCAATATTATAGTATTGATAAAACATAAAGAAGTATTATAGGTAAAATAAAGATAAAATGATAAAATTTGTAGTATAATAAAGATGGACGAGCTTATGAAGAAGGATGAAGACTGTAATTATTATTTTTGAAGAGAAAATATAAGATTAATACTTTTCTTGCTTTGAGTGTTCTGATAATGTCTATAATGGGAGTGCGACACGTTGCTAATTTAAACGATTAGCCTTTAACCGTAAGGGTGAGAGAACTGATAACTTGAAAAGTCAAATGATAGGGTAACGCCTTAAAGGGCTTTCTCTGATACTCCGAATAGCGAAGCTATAATTAAGTTAAGTTTTGTTATAAGCTCGGTGAAGTCGGCTGAGGTCACCCCCTAACATATTAGCTGAGGAAATGCGAACTAGAGGTAGTCGAGGGTGATATAGGCCGGGAGTCTGTAAAATATCCATGGTAAGAATGTCCAAAGGTGGACTGACGAAACTCTGAATGTACGGGTCTAAATATAGATACACCAGAAATGATGTAATTACCAAAGTTGTAGGGTGTGTGTGGTTTAGTAAAAATTCGCGTTATGAAAAACCATATACTATTAAAGGTAGTATCAAGCACACAGGCTCATAAGAGTTACCTAAAGATATATGCAAAGATAAAGTTATTGGAACGTGGGAAGCTGATAACATGGAGGACTTACTTCTTATGAAGTGGTAGCAAGGAAAGACTTAAGTTATAACTTGCTTTTATATCAGTGAAAGTAGTGGCATAGTACCGTAGAAGTTTATGAAAATAAATGAAGGGATAGCCACAAGTCAGTGTTAATAAAATATAAAATTATATGATAATCGTTAGGTTCGATTAAGACTAAAAGAAGCCGAATTCATTTTGAAATGAGGCTGACTAATGACGACAAGTGAAGAACCATTATTAAAGAAGCAAAAACTAAGAAATAACGAATATTATGATAGTCAAGAAATACAAGATATACTTTATAGAAAGAGCAAAGAAAATTACGTTTTTAAGGATTTGATTTCTGAAATAATCACTGAAAGAAATATACTTTTAGCTTATAGAAACATCAAAAATAATAAAGGCAGTAAAACGGCAGGAGTTAACGAAACTAATATAAAACATATAGAAAATTATCAAATATCTGAATGGGTAGAGTATATACAAGAAAGATTCAAAAATTACGTTCCTATGTCAGTGAGAAGAGTTGAGATACCAAAACCTGACGGTGGAATCAGACCTCTAGGAATACCTACCATAGAAGATCGAATGGTGCAGCAATGTATTAAGCAGATACTAGAACCGATTGTAGAAGCAAAATTTTATCATGGAAGTTATGGATTTAGGTGTGATAGAAGTGCTGAAAATGCTATCGCAAAAGTAAATAGCCTGGTTAATATAAATAAACTTCACTATGCTGTAGATATTGATATTAAAGGCTTTTTCGATAATGTTAACCATGGGAAACTTTTAAAACAGATGTGGACTTTGGGAATAAAAGATAAAGCATTAATTAGTATAATATCAAAAATGCTAAAAGCCGAGATTGAAGGAATTGGAATTCCCGATAAGGGAACCCCTCAAGGTGGAATTTTATCTCCGATATTATCCAATATAGTGTTAAATGAACTAGATTGGTGGATAGATAGTCAATGGAGAGGTGTGAAAACAAAAGGAAGCTCAAACTATTGTAGCAAAATAAGAGAATTGAAGAAAAGTAGATTAAAAGAAATGTACATAGTTCGTTATGCTGATGACTTTAAGATTTTAACAAAAGATGCTAAATCTGCACAAAGAATATTTATTGCGGTAAGCAAATGGTTAAAGGAAAGACTTGGCTTAGATATAAATAAAGAAAAATCAAAAGTAATAAATTTAAGAAAAAACTACTCGAATTTTCTAGGCTTTAAAATAAAGGCTGTGAAAAAACGAAAAGGCTATGTAATAAACAGTAGGATATCTGATAAAGCCAAGAAGAAGATAACCGAAAAATACAGAAATCAAATTGATAAAATTAAAAACAAACCGAAGGTATATAATNTNGACAAACTGAATTCAATGATACTAGGGTGGCANAATTATTATAGAATAGCNACTCATGTAAATCTTGATTTTAGTGAAATAAATTNCTTAGTTAGAAAAAGGCTATTTAATCGAACAAGAAGTATACGAAGTGACAAGATATACCCAAATAAAACCTATGAAAGAATTTATGGAAGATATAACTTTAAAGTAACAAGTATATGTAAAACAACTATATTCCCTATAGCTGGAATAAAATTTAAGCTAGCCAGTTATATGAAAAATGTAGCAAGCAGATATACTATTGAAGGAAGGTACTATCTTCATAAAGACTTGGAAGCAGAGTACAAGGAAGCAATTAAATTTCTCGTAAATAATCCTGTTAAAAAAGATAGCATAGAGAAAAATGATAACAGAATATCTCTCTATGTAGGTCAAAAGGGATTATGTCATATTAGTAAAGTGAAATTAGATTTAAATAATATGGTAACAAGAAATAAGCTCCCAAAATGCAAAGGTGGAACGGATAAATATCACAATCTTATATTGGTAAATAGAGAAATGAGTTATATTATTGATGAAGATGTGGTAGAAAAAATAACCCAATTAAAGCAAGGGATAAAGTTGGATAAAAAAGCCTTTATAAAAATTAATGCACTTCGTAAACTCGTTGGAAATCTTGTGATTTTAAATATAAATAATTAACATTGATGGAACGCCGTATGAGGTG
>JGI24146J20443_1001276_pt1 | contig 15921 bp, 13 predicted proteins | sample BarGraIncub1131A_FD_20443 | JGI IMG/M metagenome (IMG submission 20443) | reverse complement strand
AGAAGTATGTCTAGGATATACAGAAGAAGAAGCAGTTGAGGAAGCATCAAGATGTTTAAACTGTAAAAAACCAATGTGTGTAACTAAATGTCCAGTAGCAATAGATATTCCTGGATTCATTCAGCATGTTAAAAATAAAGAATTTGCAGAAGCAGTTAAGGTAATAGCAATATACAGTGCATTACCAGCTGTCTGTGGAAGAGTTTGTCCACAAGAAACTCAATGTGAAAGCAAATGTATATTAGGAATAAAGGGAGANGCAATAGCTATTGGTAAACTTGAAAGATTTGTAGGTGACTATTCGAGAATACACAATGTAGATATTTCAGAAACTAAACCTAAAAATGGTATTAAGGTTGCAGTAATCGGAAGTGGTCCATCAGGACTTACTTGTGCTGGTGATTTAGCTAAAGCTGGATATGATGTAACTATTTTTGAAGCTCTTCATGAAGCAGGCGGAGTTTTAGTATACGGAATTCCACAATTTAGATTACCTAAGGAAACAGTTGTTAGAAGTGAAGTTGAAAACGTTAAGAAATTAGGCGTTAAGTTAGAAACAAATGTAATTATAGGACGAACTGTAACAATAAATCAATTAATGGATGAAGAAAACTTTAAAGCTGTATTTATTGGTTCAGGTGCAGGACTTCCAATGTTTATGGGAATACCAGGTGAGAATTTAAATGGAGTATTCTCAGCTAATGAATTCTTAACTAGAAACAATTAATGAAAGCATATAAAGAAGGATATCAAACACCTATAAGAGTCGGAACTAAGGTTGCGGTTGTTGGTGGAGGTAACGTTGCAATGGATTCTGTACGTACAGCAGTAAGACTCGGTGCAGAAGGTCACATAGTATACAGAAGATCACTAGAAGAACTTCCAGCAAGAGCTGAAGAAGTGCATCATGCAATAGAAGAAGGAGTTATAATGGATTTATTAGTAAATCCAGTAGAAATCCTTGGAGATGAAAAAGGAAATGTTATAGGCATGAAGTGCATAAAAATGGAACTAGGCGAGCCTGATGCTTCAGGTAGACGTAGACCTATAGAAATTAAAGGTTCAGAATATACACTTGATGTAGATACAGTTATAATGTCTCTAGGAACATCACCAAATCCATTAATTCCTTTAACAACAAAAGGTTTGGATATTAATAAAAAGAAATGTATAATTGCAGAAGATGCAACTGGTTTAACATCTATCGATAAAGTATATGCCGGTGGAGATGCAGTATCAGGAGCAGCTACAGTTATATTAGCTATGGAAGCAGGCAAAAAAGCTGCTAAGGCTATAAATGAAATGTTAACAAAATAATAATTTTTCACAAATAACCCCATGGACATTAGTCCGTGGGGTTATTTTGTCCCAATATATTTTTCGAAATTGGAGAGAATATGAGTATTACGTAGTATGGCGGATGTCACAATACAAATTTGGGAGATTATTCAGAGGAAAATCGTTGACAAAAGCATGGTATATTTGGTATAAATATTAAATACAGTACTTTGTAAACGGTTTACTTAATAACTAAAGATGCTATATAAATAATACAATTACATGTAAATTATGATCAGTAGTATGACATGATACGTAAAATAATTTAATATTGGAGGATCTAATGTGGGTATAAAAGTAGCTATAAATGGATTTGGTAGAATAGGAAGGGTCGTATTAAGAATTGCACAAAATAATTTATATGAAGGGGCGGAAATAGTAGCTATAAATGCAAGAGCAAATGTAGAAACCCTTGCACATCTTTTTGCTTATGATTCTTGTTATGGAACATTTAAAGGTGAAGTAGAAACAAAAGGTAACTCGCTAATAATAAATGGCAAAGAAATTAAAGTATTTCATGAAAAAGAACCTAAGGATTTGCCTTGGAAGGAACTTGGCATAGATCTTGTTATAGAATCAACAGGTATATATAAAAAAAGAGAACTAGCTATGCAGCATATTGAAGCAGGAGCCAAAAAAGTAGTAATTACTGCACCGGCGGAGAATGAGGATATAACAATTGTTATGGGAGTAAATGATGAAAAATATAATCATGAAAAACATAATATTATTTCAAATGCTTCTTGTACTACCAATTGTCTTGCACCTTTTGCTAAAGTGTTAAATGAACAATTTGGTATAATTAATGGATGCATGACTACAATACATTCTTATACTAATGATCAACAAATATTAGATAAAACTCATAAAGATCTTAGGCGTGCAAGGGCAGCTGGGGAATCAATAATACCTACAACTACTGGTGCTGCAAAAGCTCTCGCAAAGGTAATTCCTAGTCTTGAAGGCAAAATAAATGGTTCAGCATTAAGGGTACCTACAGCGGCAGTTTCTATAACAGAGTTAGTTTGTGAAATGGCAAAAGAAGTAACTGTTGAAGACGTAAATAATGCATTCAAATATGCAGCAGAGCATGAGCTTAAAGGAATACTCGGTTACTCAGAAAAACCTTTAGTATCTATTGATTATAAAGGAGATAATAGGTCATCTATAGTTGATGGACTTTCTACCATGGTTATAGGTAAAAATATTTTAAAGGTATTAGCATGGTATGATAATGAGTGGGGATATTCAGCAAGAACAGTGGATTTAGTAAATCTTGTAGCTAGTAAAATGGCTGATGAAAAGAATATCAAAATGGTAATATAGTTTGGATTAATAATTTATAGGTATAAAAGGGTGAGGGTTAATAATTAATTACTATTTAGTGGTTAATTATTAACCTCACCCTTTTGTTTTTTTAGTTATAATCCTGTTAGCACATATTCATAGAATTTATAAATGAGCACTACAAATATAAAAAATTGTTAGATATCGAAATGTTTTGGTATAATAAGGTTAAATGCTAGGAGGGATACAAATGTTAATAGATAAAATAAATAAATATTATACAAAGGATTATGATTTTAACTGCGCTGAGGTGATGATTTATGCCGCAAGTGACGAATATAATATGAATTTAAAAAGTGAAACTTTTAAGACTATGTCATCTTTTGGGGGTGGAATGGGTGTAGAAAGTGTATGTGGAGCAATAACAGGGGCACTTGCAGTTATAGGTATACTGTTTACAAAAGAAAAAGCACACGAGGGAGAGAAAGTTAAAAAGCTAAGTCAAGAACTTTTTCAAAAATTTGATGTAAAGTTAGCATCGATTAATTGCGCATCGCTTAAAGAAAAATATAAAAAAGATGATATTGGGTGCAGGGTCATGATTGAGGCTGCCGCTATAATATTAGATGAAATTGTGACCCGGGAATTGCAAGTTAATGATTAAGAATATTGAAAGGATAAATTATGGATTATAAAAGTATTAAATCATTTAATGAAGGTATCATTATAAAAGGTGTAGAAAACTTTGAATTAGATCATATATTCGAATGTGGTCAATGTTTTAGATGGAATAAAGGACTAAATGGTAACTACATAGGAGTGGTATACGGCAAGGTAATAGAAGTAGAAAAGAAAGATAATGATGTAAAAATATATAATATAAATGAAGAAGAATTTAATACACTTTGGTGTGATTATTTTGACTTCAAAAGAGATTATACAGAAATAAAGGAAAAATTCCAGAAAGATCCCTTACTTAAAAGGTCTGTTGATTTTGGGTATGGAATTAGATTATTGCAACAGGAACCTTTTGAACTTACTATATCATTTATAATTTCTTCAAATAATAGAATTCCCATGATAAAAAGAGCTATAAACAATTTGAGCAAGAAGTGGGGTAAAGAAATTGAATATAAAGGTGAAATGTATTATGCATTTCCAACGGTTTCTGATCTAGAGGAAGCGTCTGTTGAAGATATTCAAAGCTGTGGGTTAGGTTTTAGAGCTAGATATGTTAATGATACAGTGCATAAAATATATACTGGTGAAGTAAATTTGGAGTTTATTAAATCACAAGGTGATGATATTTGTCATGAAGAGTTAAAAAAACTTAATGGTATTGGGCCAAAGGTCTCGGACTGTATTATGTTATTTTCTATGCAAAAATACTCGGCATTTCCAGTGGATGTATGGGTTAAGAGAGCAATGCAGTTTTTTTATTTGGCTCCAGATGTGTCATTACCCAAAATAAGGTCTTTTGCTAGAGATAAATTTGAAAACCTGGCTGGCTTTGCACAACAGTATTTATTTTATTATGCAAGAGAAAATAATATTAAAATAGAATAAATTAATAAAAATTAAGCAAAATAAATAATAAGGTTCATGAAGATAAATAGACTAGAGTATAAAATTGTTATTTATCTTTATGAACTTATTAGTTAAACTATGTAAGGTGGTTGAATTTTATATAATTAAAGAGGATGAAAATAATGAAGAGACTATGGAATTCTATCAAAGGAAAAGTATTAAAAGACAAACAATATATAGTGCTATTAGTAGTTTTCATGTTTTTTATATATATTGGATATGAATATTATTTCAAATATTCATATATATTAAAAAATCCTAATATATTAAAAGAAATTGTTCTTTCTTATGGAAATTTTAGTATTTTAGTTTTCATACTTATGCAAATTTTACAAGTGGTTGCTTTTTTTATTTCAGGGGAGTTTTTGCAAGTTACTGGAGGATATTTATTTGGTACCTTTCTAGGCGGAATAATATCTTTAATAGGTATAACTATGGGAAGTATAATGGTGTATTTTATCGCTAATAACTTTGGTAAACCCTATGTGGAAAAACTGATCTTAAATAAGAAAGTCAAATTATTTAGAAAAATACTAAAAGTAGGAAGCAAAAGGATTGTTGTGTTCATGTTTTATTTAATCCCAGGGATACCGAAAGATGCACTAACTTATATATGTGGTGTTTCAGATATTTCACTTAAAGATTTCTTTATATATTCAACACTAGGTAGAATCCCAGGGATTTTCATTTCATCTTACTTTGGTGAACAGATATATACGGGAGATCTTACAAGTTTAATTACTATAGGTGTAACCATGACCATCTTATTCGCATTAGGGGTTTTTAAAGGTAATATTATAATAAAGAATATGATTAGAAATAAAAAATCTTATTAAAAAGCTTCTAATAAGATTTTTTATATAATATTATAAAGAGTGTAAGTCTTTTTATAATGTATTATAAAGAGTGCAATTTTTTATATTGTAATTTGTATATACGCCTTAACACTATACTGCTTAAGGTAATCAAAATAATTATTAATATTGCACAATGAAAGAAAAAACTTTGCGGAAGAATTGTTATTATTGGGTCAGAATGAATATCAAATAACCAGTAATCATTATTAAAAAAGATATGATGAAAAGTTGTAAAACTTTTATCGAAATTCACTAAAAAAGGTATTAGTAATATTATGGGGATAATAATAAGAAAGTTAGCGCTTGTTAACAAATATCTTATTGTTTTTTGTTTCTTATTCAAAATTACACCTATAATACTAATAAATATAGCCAAAAGTAGAAGTGTGTTAAGTTTACCGAATAGTTCTTTAACCTCTTTAAAGTGTATTTTGCCATGAGCTGAAGAGGTAAGTGTTGGAAGGTTAAATTCTTCTTTTGTGTTTTGGGTTAAATATGTAATTACATAATCATAATTAGACTTAAGATCCTTTTTACTTATATGGGAAGACTGCTCAATATTTAATGCATTAATATCTATATAGTATAATGGCTTAAAAAGTAAAGTAAGATTTACACTTATGACTATAAAAGAAAAAGTAAAACATAAAATAAAAAATGCTTTAAATGAAAGTTTAATAAAATTACTAATCCGCTTATGTATAATATTCATAAGATCACCTCTATTAACAATTTTAACAATAAACAAGAATATATTCAATTATTTAAAAACCATAAAAGCAACGCTACAAATCAAATAAAGTAAATAGGAGCAAAACTATATTATTTGGCGATAAACAAACGTAATTTAGATATTTGGCTAAAAATGGAATTATATATATAACATACTAATTTGACATTATCCTGATTTTAAATTATGATGTTAATTAAAGAACATATTAGCACTCGGATGTGTTGAGTGCTAACAAAGAATATAAAAATAAAAAAGGAGGGGTTTAAAATGAACATTAGACCACTTAGTGATAGAGTATTAATTAAAAGGTTAGAAGCAGAAGAAACTACTAAAAGTGGAATACTTCTTGCAGGAGCTTCAAAGGAAAAACCACAAGAAGCTGAGGTAATAGCAGTAGGACCAGGAAAAATTGAAGATGGAAAAGAAATTAAAATGGAAGTTAAAGTAGGGGATATAGTTTTATTCTCTAAATATTCAGGAAGCGAAATAAAATATGATGGTATTGAATATATCATATTAAAGCAAGAAGAACTGTTAGCTATAATTGAAAAATAATTTATAATAATCGCAATAACAATTAAACAATAATAACTAGAGCAATTAGATAATAATATTTAATTGTTTGCAAATTATTATTATCTAGTTGTTATCATATAGGAGGGTTTTTAAATGGCTAAAAATGTATTGTTTGGAGAAGAAGCAAGAAGATCTATGCAAAGAGGTGTAGATAAACTTGCAAATACCGTTAAAATAACACTAGGACCCAAAGGAAGAAATGTTATTTTAGATAAGAAATTCGGATCACCATTAATAACTAATGATGGTGTTACTATAGCTAGAGAAATAGAATTAGAAGATCCGTTTGAAAATATGGGAGCACAACTTGTTAAAGAAGTTGCTACTAAAACAAATGATGTAGCGGGAGATGGAACAACTACAGCTACATTACTTGCTCAAGCTATAATAAGAGAGGGTTTAAAAAATGTTACAGCTGGAGCTAACCCAATGCTAATAAGAACTGGCATAAAAATGGCTGTAGATAAAGCAGTTGAAGAAATCAAAAAATCCTCTAAACCAGTTAATGGTAAACAAGATATAGCAAGAGTTGCATCTATTTCAGCTAGTGATGAAGTAACAGGGGCTCTAATCGCTGATGCTATGGAAAAAGTAGGTAACGAAGGTGTTATAACTGTAGAAGAATCAAAATCTATGGGAACTGAACTGGATGTTGTTGAAGGAATGCAGTTTGATCGTGGATATTTAAGTGCATATATGGTTACAGATTCAGAGAAAATGGAAGCAAATCTTGAGGAACCATATATTTTAATAACTGATAAGAAAATTACTAACATACAAGATATACTTCCAATACTTGAGCAGATTGTTCAACAAGGCAAAAAATTATTAATAGTTGCTGAAGACATTGAAGGTGAAGCTTTAAGTACATTAGTTGTTAATAAATTAAGAGGAACTTTTACTTGCGTAGGCGTTAAAGCTCCAGGTTTTGGTGACAGAAGAAAAGAAATGCTTCAAGATATAGCAACCCTAACTGGAGGAGAGGTTATAAGTGAAGAATTGGGAAAAGAACTAAAGGATGTTACTGTTGATATGCTTGGAAAAGCTGAAAGTGTTAAGATAACTAAAGAAAACACTACAATAGTAAATGGTAAAGGTGAAAAGGACGCAATACATGATAGAGTATCTCAAATTAAAAAACAAATTGATGATACAACATCAGATTTCGATAGAGAAAAATTACAAGAAAGACTTGCTAAACTTGCAGGAGGAGTAGCTGTAATAAAAGTTGGCGCGGCTACTGAAACTGAATTGAAAGAAAAGAAACTAAGAATAGAAGATGCTCTCGCAGCTACAAAAGCAGCAGTTGAAGAAGGAATCGTTCCTGGTGGTGGAACATGTTATATTAACGCTATTGTAGAAATATCCAAATTAACATCAGATGTACCAGATGTTCAAGTTGGTATTAACATAATAACAAGAGCTTTAGAAGAACCATTAAGACAAATAGTTACAAACGCTGGAGCAGAACCTTCAGTTGTAATAGAAAAAGTAAGAGAAAGCGCTGGAGAAGTAGGATATGACGCTTTGCACGGAACATTAGTAAATATGATTAAAGCTGGAATTGTCGATCCAACTAAGGTTGTAAGATCAGCACTTCAAAATGCAGCATCTGTTGCAGCAACATTCCTAACAACGGAAGTTGCAGTTGCAGATATTCCAGAAAAAAATCCAGCACCGATGGGTGGACCAGGAATGGGAATGGACGGAATGTACTAAAGGTAATTTCAGTAATAATTACCTTAAATAAATATATTAGCATAAAAAAATTAACTAGGGCTTTGCTCTGGTTAATTTTTTATTTTAATATGCCTTAGTAATAAGTATTCATTGACAAATCATTAAAGATTAACTATCATGATAATAACTTGAAAAAAAATGACTGTACTCATATATACCTTGAATATGGCAAGGAGTATCTACCGGAATCCACAAATTTCCGACTATGGGTAATATTGGTATGGACTTAGTTTAGGCATGCTAATTTTACTTAGTTAAGGTAGGATTAGTATGCCTTTTTATACTTTCTACCTTATTTTAAAATGAAGTATATATAAAGATTTTTATGTTAACTATAAGGGTGAATATACCTAAATTAGAATTATGAGAGGGTGTTTAATAAATGGCAAAAATATTAAAAAAAGCGTATACCTTTGATGATGTATTGTTAGTTCCAAATAAGTCAGAAGTATTACCAAAGGATGTTAGTTTAGTTACTTATCTTACAAAAAAAATAAAACTCAACATACCTTTAATGAGCGCAGCAATGGATACTGTTACTGAATCTAGAATGGCAATTGCTATGGCTAGAGAGGGTGGCATTGGTATTATTCATAAGAATATGAGCATTGAAAACCAAGCTATTGAAGTGGACAGAGTTAAAAGACAAGAAAATGGCGTAATTACAGATCCTTTCTATTTAAGTCCCGATAATATTTTAGGAGAAGCTTTAGCATTAATGAGTAAGTATAGAATATCAGGGGTTCCAATTACAATAGATGGAAAGTTAGTTGGAATAATTACTAATAGGGATACAGTTTTTGAGACTGACTATACTAAAAAAATTAAGGATATAATGACAACTAAAAATCTAATTACTGCATCAGAGGGCACAAGTTTGCAACAAGCTAAGGAAATTCTTAAAAAACACAAAATAGAAAAGCTACCTTTAGTTGATAGCCAAAATTATTTAAGAGGTCTTATAACTATAAAAGATATTGAGAAAACTATAAAATTCCCGGATGCTGCTAAAGATTCTAGAGGAAGATTATTATGTGGTGCAACTGTTGGTGTAACAGCAGACATGATGGACAGAGTGGCGGCACTCGTAAAGGCTGGAGTAGATGTAATAACTATAGATACAGCTCATGGTCATTCTTTTGGAGTAATGGATGCAGTACGCGAAATAAAAGCTAAATACCCAGAACTTCAAATAATTGCAGGAAATATTGCAACGGCTCAGGCAACTAGAGATTTAATAGAGGCAGGAGCGGATTGTGTAAAGGTAGGAATAGGTCCAGGATCAATTTGTACTACAAGGGTCGTAGCAGGAGTAGGAGTTCCACAACTTACAGCAGTTATGGACTGTGTTGAAGTGGGAAATGAATATGGAGTTCCGGTTATTGCAGATGGTGGTATAAAATATTCAGGAGACATAGTAAAGGCATTAGCTGCAGGTGCTAAAGTAGTAATGATGGGTTCTATGTTTGCAGGTTGTGAGGAAGCACCAGGCGAGATGGAGATTTACCAAGGAAGAAGTTATAAGGTGTATAGAGGCATGGGTTCTCTAAGTGCTATGGCTTGTGGAAGTAAGGATAGGTATTTCCAAGAAGGAAATAAAAAGTTAGTTCCAGAGGGAGTAGAAGGGAGAATACCATTCAAAGGTAGTGTTATAGAAACTATATATCAGATGATAGGCGGTATACGTTCAGGAATGGGATATTTAGGTTCTGAAACTTTAGAGAAATTATTTGAGACTTCAACATTTGTGGTTCAGAGTTCAGCAGGACTACGCGAAAGTCATCCACATGATGTAGTAATTACAAAAGAAGCACCAAATTATAGTGTGAATTAGAATAGCTAGTATAGATAAGAATAGCTAAATAAAAAGATTAAGCGTACAGGAGGATAAGATATTGATTAATAGAGAATTAATTTTAGTAGTTGATTTTGGTGGCCAATATAATCAACTTATTGCAAGAAGAGTTAGAGAAAATAATGTTTACTGCGAAATAATACCATATACATATTCTGTTGAAAAGATAAAAGCTATGAATCCAAAAGGAATAATATTCACTGGTGGACCTAATAGTGTATATGCAAAAGGTGCTCCAAAAATAGAAAAGGAAATATTCGAGCTAGGTGTTCCTATTTTAGGAATATGTTATGGAGCTCAGTTAATGGCACAAACTTTTGGCGGAGAAGTTATAACATCTGAAATTCGTGAATATGGAAAAATAGAAGTTGACCTAAACAAAGACTCTAATCTTTTTAAGGGAATATCAGAAAATCAATGTTGGATGAGTCATACGGATCATATTTCTAAGTTGCCAAAAGGATTTGATATAATTGCAACTACTAAAGATTGTCCAGTAGCAGCTATAGCGAATGTTTCTAAAAATCTTTATGGAGTACAATTTCATCCAGAAGTAAAACATACTCTTTTTGGTGAAGAAATGCTTAGAAATTTTCTTTATGAGGTATGCAAAGTTAAGGGCGATTGGTCAATGTCATCATTTGCAGAGGAAAAAATTAAAGCTATAAAAGAGATAGTAGGAGATAAAAAAGTACTTTGTGCATTGTCTGGTGGAGTAGATTCATCAGTAGCCGCAGTACTTGTTCATAAAGCAATAGGGAATCAATTAACTTGCGTATTTGTAGATCATGGTCTTTTAAGAAAAGATGAAGGAGACCAAGTTGAAAAGATGTTCAAGGGTGAATTTAAAATGAACATTATAAGAGTTAATGTTCAAGACAGATTCCTAGGTAAACTTAAAGGAGTAAGTGATCCAGAGAAAAAGAGAAAAATAATTGGAGAAGAATTCATAAGAGTTTTTGAAGAAGAGTCAAATAAACTCGGACAATTAGATTTCTTAGTTCAAGGAACAATATATCCAGATGTAGTTGAAAGTGGAACTGCCACTTCAGCTACCATAAAGAGCCACCATAATGTTGGTGGACTTCCAGAGGATATGCACTTTAAACTGATAGAACCTTTAAGAGAATTGTTTAAAGATGAAGTTAGAGCGGTGGGAGAAGAAATTGGAATTCCTCATCACTTAGTATGGAGACAACCATTCCCAGGACCAGGCCTCGCTATAAGAGTACTTGGAGAAATAACACCTGAGAAATTATTTATAACTAGCGAAGCAGATGCAATCTTTAGAGATGAAGTAGCTAAAGCAGGACTTGAAAGTGAAATATGGCAATATTTTGCATGTCTACCAAACATCCAATCTGTTGGAGTCATGGGAGATGAGAGAACATACTGTCATACAGTTGCACTAAGAGCTGTCACTAGTTCTGATGGAATGACATCAGACTGGGCAAGAATACCATATGAAGTATTAGATAAGGTGTCTAGAAGGATTGTTAATGAAGTTAAGGGAGTAAACAGAATTGTTTATGATGTAACGAGCAAGCCACCTTCCACTATTGAATGGGAATAGGTGTAGTATTGCTTTAAACCATTTGTAAAGATGAAGTAGTGTATGATTTCAAGCGTAAAAACTTGTCTGTTATACGCTACTTTATCTTTGTATTTAGATGTAATAAAATGCTTCAGAGGGGAAGAAAAATAGGATATTATTTAGGGATTATGAAAAAGAAGAAGAGAATTTATCAACAAATGGAGGTATAAAATGAAATATTGTATTCTTGTGGGAAGTCCACGTAAAAATGGAAATACATCTAAATTATTAAAGCCGTTTATTGAAGAACTTGAACTTCAACAATTACAGTATGATTTGATTTGGCTTTATGATAAACATATTGAACCTTGTACTGCTTGTCGGAACTGTCAAAATGACTGGACAATTTTTGGATGTCGACATGTCGATGATATGCAGGAAATCTTTGATAAAATATATGATTGTGATGTTATTATTTTAGCTACACCTATTTATTCATGGTACTGTACACCACCTATGAAATCAATGTTGGACCGTTTGGTGTATGGGATGAATAAGTATTATGGTGATGAAAAAGGTCCCTCTCTTTGGAATGGCAAAAAGTTAGCTATCATAACTACTTGTGGGTATAGACCGGAAGTAGGAGCTGATTTATTTGAAGAAGGCATAAAAAGGTATTGTAAGCACTCTCAATTAAAATATGTTGGAATGTTTGCTGAAAGAGATTTTGGGTATAAATCCGTATTTATAACGGATGATAAAATTGAGCATTCAAGGTCATTTGCTCGACAATTAATAAGAAATAAAGAGTAATCTGATATGCTTCTTGGTTCATAATTTTCATATTAAATTTACAATTTATTCTTATTTCTGTCATTATAATGACACAAAGAATGGTTATTATAAAGGTATAGAAAGTAACTAGTAATTGAATTTTTAATTAGAGCCCCCTTTAATTAAATATATATAAGAAACTAGTATAGGGACTGGTGTTATTTAGCCAGTTCTTTTTAATTTTTTGCTTGAAAAATATTTTGGACTAATAAAGGATATTCTATTAAATATATCAGCAAAATAATGTGTTTAAATAAAAAAAAGTATGAAGCAAGCAACTTCATACTTTAAAACAAAAGTAGACATTCGAACATTCAAACAGTTGTTAATTGAAAGTGACAAATATCTTATATATAAATATAAAATATTTTTTTCAAGGATTATGCTAAAAAAAGGTATATACGTTTTTAGCATAATCTAAGATAAACTTTTAACTAGAGTAATTTTACTACATCGTATAAAGAGTTTTGAACTAGCCAAGCTTGAGGGAAGTATTTACCGATTGTCCAATAACTGACGCCCCCAAGGTTATATTCATTAGCAGTCCTAAGTTTAGCATTCATGCTCCTAGCATCTTCGAACCAAACTACATGCTTTTTACCATTAGAATCATAGTAATTAAAATATGGCGCTTGTGAAGTATAGTCATATTGAATAGATGCAAATACTTTTCTTGCAAGATCAACTGCCTCTACATTACCGAGTGCTTTTGCTGTAGTTCCTTTTACATAAGGAAGGGTCCAATCATAGCCATAATTAGGTATTCCCATAAAAATCTTTTTACTTGGGATTACAGTCACAGCATAATCAAGAATTTTTTTTACTTCATTAATCGGAGAAACTGCAAGCGGTGGGCCAGCAGTATATCCCCACTCATAAGTCATTAATATAACATGGTCAGCCAAGGCTCCATGAACTGGGTAATCATGGGCCTCATATAGCAATCCTTTTATAGTGCCAGATGGTTTAGGAGCTAAGGCTGTAGTAACAGGATAGCCTAAAGGTCTTAGCTTATTTACTGTTTTACGCAGAAAATTGTTATAGTTTTGCCTGTCTTCTGGGTAGATGTATTCTAGATCTATATCTAGACCGTAATAATTCTTATTTTTTAGTGTATTAAGTATGTTATCCAATAATGTGTTTTGTATGTCTTCATTTGTGAGTATGGTATGTGCGAGTGCACTATCAAATCCACCACCTTCTTTTAAATTTGTAACTACCATCATAGGAGCTACTTTAGCATCTCTAGCAGCTTGTATTAAAGGAACATCATTTACTTCCTTGAGGGTTCCATCTGCTAGCAATTGATAGCTAAATATACTAAGGTATGTTAAGTTCGGAAGAGTTTTTGCGAGAACATCCATATTTGTGCCAGGAAGAGCATATGCATTAACTTCAAGAGGACCTAATTTTTGGGGAGATGATGGTATATTTATAATTTGACCAGGGTAAAGTATAATAGAGCTATTAAGAACAGGATTTGCTGCATATAAACTTGAAATACTTACACCATATGTTTTAGCAATGCTGTATAGTGATTGACCAGGGAGGACTTTATGCTTTCGAGTGCCTTGTAATATTACAAGGGTTTGGCCTATGACAAGTTGATTTGGGTTTGTAAGTTCATTATCTGAAGCGATTTTATTAGATGAAACTCCATATAATTTGGAAATTTGATATAAGCTTTCACCTTTTTTTACAACATGTATAATCAAAAAAATCACACCTCATATAGTAATATAGTTCATTATATGCTACTTAATACAAAGGAGTACGTACTACATACAAATATATAGCATAATTTTCTAAAAATATAAGATTTTATTAAAAAACTTGATTTATTTTCTTTAATAAACTAAGATTATTTTAGGTTGTTTTAACAAGGTAATTAGAATTCAGACGACAGTTGACAATTATAATTTATAGTAGACAATTAAAAGAGGTAAAATAATCAATGATTATTTTTCTTCAATGTATAAACAAGGAGGAATATTAATGGAAAAGATTTTATCTTTAGATTTGAGCAAAACAATTCCATATTTAGGTGAGCATGAAATTTCTTACTTTCAACCTATGGTATCTACTGCACATAAAATGCTTGCAGATAAAACAGGTGCGGGAAATGAGTTTTTAGGCTGGATAGACCTTCCTCTAAATTATGATAAATTGGAATTTGAAAAAATCAAAAAGGCTGCAAAGAAAATAAGAAGTAATTCGGAAGCTTTAATAGTAATTGGAATAGGTGGATCTTACTTAGGATCTAGAGCAGCTATAGAAATGTTATGTCACAGCTTTCATAATAGTCTTTTAAGTGAAAAAAGAAAATCTCCAGCAATATTCTTTGCAGGAAATAATATAAGCTCTACATATATGGCAGATTTAATTGATGCGGTGGAAGGTAAAGATATTTCTATAATTGTAATATCAAAATCAGGAACTACTACAGAGCCAGCTATTGCTTTTAGAATATTTAAAGATTTATTAGAAAAGAAATATGGTAAAGAAGGAGCCAAAGAAAGAATTTTCGCAACTACCGATAAAGTTAAAGGTGCTCTAAAAAATTCAGCGGATGCAGAGGGTTATGAAACTTTTGTAATTCCAGATGATATAGGAGGAAGATTCTCAGTACTTACAGCTGTAGGATTACTTCCAATAGCAGCAGCAGGTATTGACATTGAACAAATAATGAAGGGTGCAGAGGACGCAAGAATAGCGTACAACAATGAAGATATAAATAAAAATGATTGTTATAAATATGCAGCAGCTAGAAATGCACTATATAGAAAAGGTAAAGTCACAGAAATTTTAGTTAACTATGAACCAGCACTTCAGTACTTTGGTGAATGGTGGAAACAGCTTTATGGAGAAAGTGAAGGAAAAGACCAAAAAGGAATATTTCCAGCGGCGGTTAATTTTTCTACAGATTTGCATTCTATGGGACAGTATATTCAAGAAGGTTTAAGAAACATATTTGAAACAGTAATTAATGTTGAAAGGCCAAGAAAAGAAGTTGTAATAAAAGAAGATAGTAAAGATTTAGATGGATTAAACTTTTTAAAAGACAAAACAATGGATTTTGTTAATAAAAAGGCTTTTCAAGGAACAGTACTTGCCCATAATGATGGTGATGTACCCAACATCATTTTAAACATACCATCATTAACAGCTTATAATTTTGGATATATGGTTTACTTTTTTGAAAAATCATGTGCAATAAGTGGATATTTATCAGGTGTGAATCCTTTTGATCAACCAGGAGTTGAAGCATACAAGAAGAATATGTTTGCTCTTCTTGGAAAATCAGGATATGAAGAATTAAAAGCAGAACTTGAAAAAAGGCTTTAAAAAATGAGAAAAATCATATGAGAATTATTGTAGATGCAGATGGGTGTCCTGGTAAACATCTAATAGAAAAAGCAGCTAAGGAAAACTCTATAGATATGATTATGTATTGTGATATTAATCATGTTTTAGACAGCGATTATGCTCAAATAAGGTATGTAGATAGTGGGTTTCAAAGTGTAGATATGAAAGTAGCTAATGAGGCTAAATCTAATGATATAGTAATTACTCAAGATTT
>JGI24146J20443_1001269_pt1 | contig 15944 bp, 9 predicted proteins | sample BarGraIncub1131A_FD_20443 | JGI IMG/M metagenome (IMG submission 20443) | reverse complement strand
GCCATACCCCCGACAGCCACCTGCAGAACCTCCTGCACATCACTGACAGTCATTCCATAGCGGGCCATCGCTTCGCGGTTCAATTTTATTTCAAGATACGGAGCACCTACTGCCCGGTCGTAGAACACAGCAGAGGCTTTAATAGAGGGTACATCTTTCAATGCTTTTTCAAGCTGTATCCCGGCCTTTTCGATCGATTCTAAATCGGGTCCATATACTTTCAGTCCCATCGGTGCCCGCATGCCGGTTGAAAGCATTACCAGCCGGGTTTCAATGGGTTGAAGTTTTGGAGCAGAGGTCAAGCCCGGAATATTGGTCACTTTCACGATTTCATTCCAGATATCATTCGGACTTTTTATTTCGGGTCGCCACTGACGGAAATACTCACCATTGTCAGACTGGATCAGACTATCGGCCGGAATAGCCATGAAACCATCCTTTTTAGGATTGTATTTAGAACCGCTTTTAAAAAGATAGCTTCCTTGCTTATCGACTTTAAATTTCATGCGCTGCCCGTTTTCGTTCAGGATATATTCTGAACGGTAATTGATTGTATTCTCGAACATTTGAACAGGAGCCGGGTCGAGCGCGGAATTTACACGCCCCCACTTACCAACTGCAACATCTACTTCGGGAATAGTAGACAACCGTTTATCAAGTGTCTCAATGTATTGAAGGTTCTTTTCGATACTTGAATGTGGCATACTGGTAGGCATTAAAAGGAAGGATCCTTCGTTAAGCGAAGGCATAAACTCCTTCCCTGTACCTGGAAACGTCTTAGATGGCGACTGCCAGAAGGCTGTTTGCTGGAAGCTTTTCCAACCCATTTTTTCAGCACCCGTGGCGATAAATCCGAATGATTTATCGAAGCCCAGCCAAACCAATAGTCCGAATAACAATGTAACAGCAGGGATAATCAGAAACTTACTTTTGTTTGCCAACGCCCATCGGATGATATCTTCATAGAAATGAACCATTGACATCAAAGCAACAAGAATGACAGCTATGATTCCGCCTACAAAAAGGAAGTTCGCCAATACGCTGTTGTGCGCTCCCAGCGGCAACCAAGCGATGGTAAGATACCAGGCTGCCACGAGCACGGTGATAGCAATGTTGATGTAGTTGGGATATTCCTTTTTGTCTGCTGGCCAACGGTCGTCGAGCAAATTATTGATACCAATTGCAATTAATGCCAATGCTGGCCAGGCATGCCAGAAAATTATAAATAGGATGCCTGCAACAAACAACCCTCCATTCCAAACTTTGCGGATCTTCTTTGTATCAATTCGAATCGAAAAGAAAATATGTGTTAAGGTTGGAAGAACAACGATACCAAGTATAAAGGCAGATATCAATGCAAACGTTTTTGTGAAAGCAAGCGGGTGAAACAGCTTTCCTTCAGCTGCCTGCATGGCAAAAACAGGAAGAAAACTGACGATAGTGGTAGCAATGGAGGTAACCACCGCCGCACGCACTTCGGTAGTTGCCAGATAGATAACTGACATTAGTTTTTTACCACGAATCCCTTTGTTTTCTGGCATTTCAAGGTGCCTGAGAATGTTTTCCACATCCACAATCCCAATATCAACCATGACTCCAATCGCAATAGCAATACCTGATAAGGCAACGATATTAGCCTCAACGCCGAAAAGTCGCATAAGAATAAACGTCATTAAAACCCCAATCGGAAGTAATCCTGCAACAATGAGGGATGCCCTCAGATTCATCACAAGGATAATAATGACAATGATGCTGATCAGAATTTCGTGCGACAGGGCAGATTCAAGCGTTCCGATGGTCTCCTTAATCAGTCCCGTTCGGTCGTAAAAAGGAACGATCGTTACTTTTGAAACGGTACCATCGGGCAATATTTTTTGAGGAAGACCGGCTTCAATTTCCTTTATTTTATCTTTTACATTTGTGATTACATCCATCGGATTTGAACCATACCTGGCTACAACTACTGCACCAACAGCTTCGGAACCAGCTTTATCAAGTCCGCCACGACGGGTGGCCGGACCAAATGCAACCCGTGCCACATCTTTAATCCTGACAGGGACATTATTCCTGACAGCCACCACCGATATTTCAAGGTCAGACAGGTTCTTCACATATCCTAAGCCACGGATGATGTACTCAACGTTATTCAACTCCATCGTTTCAGCACCAATGTCGAGATTGCTTTTACGAACGGCATTCATCACATCCATTACCGTAACCTTGAATGCTTTGAGCGCTTCAGGGTTTAGGTCGATCTGGTATTCCTTGATAAAACCACCCACAGATGCCACTTCAGAAACACCTTCAGCAGTCGATAATCCATATTTGACGTAAAAGTCCTGAATTGTACGAAGTTCCTGTGGGTCCCACCCTCCATTGGGTTGCCCTGTTTTCGGGTTACGCCCCTCGAGTGTGTACCAATAAATTTGCCCCAAAGCGGTTGCATCAGGTCCCAGCGTAGGTTGTACACCGGCTGGCAATGTCCCTGAAGGTAAAGAATTCAGCTTTTCGAGAATGCGTGAACGGCTCCAGTAAAACTCAATGTTATCTTTAAAGATGATATAAATAAAAGACATACCAAACATGGAGGTGCTTCGGACTGTTTGCACACCGGGAATTCCCAGTAAGGCAGTTGTCAACGGATAGGTGACCTGATCCTGCATATCTTTTGGGGAACGACCCATCCATTCGGTCGCTACAATTTGCTGATTTTCCCCTATATCGGGGATAGCATCCACCGCGATCGGATCACGCGGAAAGAAATCCGATTTCCAGTTGAAAGGCATAAATACCATACCCAGAACCACAAATGTGATCAGGAAAATAAAGGTAATCAGCCTGTTTTCGAGGAAATATTTTACAAGTCGGTTGAACATGGGAACAATTTTGAATGAGACAATGGGCCAATTGACTTCGTCGAACTTTGTATCGGCAATAGGAAAATGAAAAAATGTGACAATTGACTTCGTCGAACTTCGTTTCGACGATTCGACAATGAAATGATCCAAAAATGAAAATCTCAGATCAAGTCATTGACGAATTGTCAAATTACCAAATTGTCGAATAAAAGAATTACCGGTATTTGCAGCAAGCCGGAAGCGAGCTGTAAACCTTATCTTCGGCTTTTACCTTTTCGGTGTCGTGACCTGCAGCAGCCACTTTTTTCCCGACCTGATCAATGCTTGTTTTTGAAGGATCGTAAGTTACAGCAAGAACCTTACTTGTTTTGTCCCATTCGGCTTTTGAAACGCCTTCTATCTTGGCAGCTTTTTCAATGCGCGTTTTACACATACCGCAGTTTCCTGAAACTTTGAGTGTTTCGGTTTTTGTTGCAGCTACTTGTGATGCCGTGCCTGATTGGGCAAAGGAGTTAGAACCCAAAGCGATTGCCAATAAGGCAACTATAATGATTTTTACAGTTTTCATGATTTAAAATATTTGATGTTAATGTCTTGAATAATAGAAACAAAAAAGTCATTAACAGAAAAATTCACATAACTTTCCTGCTAAATAATGGTTAAGACAAAAAATCAAATACGGAATACACAAATGTAGGGCAAGCTGACAGCGCTCACCACAAAATCACCTGGCGGACTGACATTTGTACTATAAAGACTTAAAACTGATAAAGATTGAATCTGGTAACTTACAGGAATATCAAAAACCTGTAATACAGTTTGCGAAAAGGATTTATAATCAGAAACAGAAGGCGGGTAATTGTTGTCAATCGCAAAAACGGAGACTTTGGTATTGCAGCAATTCGATTCAAGATGGGTTCCGGTCGTAGTGCATTGTTTGACTGGAACCGGAGCTTCCATACCACATGAAGCCAACGCTCCCGAAACTGATACTTTGGAAGCTGCAATCTTTCCGCCACAATAATGAGTTGAAACAGTAAGTTGCAATCCCGAAACCAGGATGAGCAGTGAAAACGATATGGATAAAAACTTCTTCATTCTAAAGTATCAACGAATCCCCGATATAATAGTTGCGCAAATATATGACGAAAATCACCAAAAAGATGCGATGAATTGGTTTTGCCAACGAATAAAATATTAATCCACTTATTAATAGCCATATACAAAAATTAATATTTAGGTATTTTTGTATAATTTGCTGTCCGGCCAGCCTGAAAATCCTTAGCGGATGACATTTTTTACTACTGATTCAACTTTGTAAGGAAGGGTAAAATAAAATGTTGATCCTTTCCCTGGTTCACTTTCCACCCATATTTTCCCGCCGAGTTTAGCTACAAACTCTTTGCACAGCAACAATCCTATTCCGGTACTTGGTTCACCTTCAGTGCCTAACCTATTTGTCTGCACATCAAGCCGGAATAAATCATTCACCATTTTACTGCTCATGCCGATGCCGGAGTCCTTAACCGATATTTCAACGCTTTTCTCCGATGTTGCTTCAGTCAAAATACTAATTTCGCCTCCTTTAGCAGTAAATTTTACAGCATTTGAAACCAGGTTCCGGATAATTGTTTGAAGCAGTTTACCGTCAGCAAACACAATCAGGTCATCCGGAATGTTGTAACCAATTTTAATTCCCTTCATTCTGGCTGATTCATGAACCATTTCGACGCATTCATTTACAGCTGATAGCAATTGAATCGACTTCGGATCATAAGGGATTAATCCTTGTTGCATTCTGGCCCATTCAAGCAAGTTCTCGAGCAACGAGAAAAGATTGTTAGCAGAGTTTCTCATTCTCACAGAAATATCTTGTATCTCGCCCATCGTCAAACTTGACAACTCTTCTGCCATTATTTGTGTAAGACCAAGGAAACCCGTGAACGGGCTTCGCAGGTCATGGGCGATGATCGAGAAGAATTTATCCTTTTCACTGTTGAGTTTTAGAAGTTGCTCGTTTTTAAGATTGATTTCTTCCTCCGCTTTTTTGCGTTCAGTGATGTCGGTCACAAAATTCATCGTGGCTGGCTGACCTTCCCATTCTATTTTAACGCCACTCATTTCTACCCACTTAATACTTTTATCTTTTCTCAGAATTCTTAAATGATACCTGACGTCAGCTCCGTCCCCGCTAATTCGTTTTAACTGATTGCTTAATACCAATTCCCAATCATCTTTACATACAAACTCCAAAAATGAAAGTGAGAAAATTTCTTCTTTAGAATAACCTATCAGTTCAATCATTGCCGGATTCACAAACACCAACCGCTTGCCTTGTGCAACCAAGATACCCTCATTGGCTGTTTCGAACAGAAGACGATATCGTTGTTCGCTTTCAAATAGCTCTTTCTCAGCACGCTTACGTTTCGAAATATCAATAAATGAAATTAATATTTTCCCATTGCCCTGAATCATGGAAACCGACATCAGCGAGTGTTTAATTTCCCCGCTTTTATGGAAAAAAGTAAACTCATATTTATCGGGGGCATCACGGGGATTTATAAGTCTTCGGCGGTTATATTCTTTTAACCGTTCAAGATCCTGTGGCGGTATTTGTTGCGTCCAACTGGTACCGATTACCTCTTCAGCAGTGAAGCCCGACATTTGGCAATAGGCTTCATTTACCATCGAGACAGTGGTATCAGTTTCAATAATAGCCGTAGCGGCTGAATTATTTTCAAAATTGCCCGATATTTCTCCTCACTTTCCAATAAAATCTTTTCGGCATTGTGCCGATTCTGTATTTCATTTTTAAGTTTTCTGGAACTATTGTAAAAGAAATAGGCCACCGATCCTATCATCAGAATGCTAAATAAAAGCAATAAAATCAAATTCCACGGAATATTCGGCTTTGTTTTCGCATAATCGAAATAAAGGAGATCGTTGATCGTGAAAGAAGAATCAAGCATTTTCAACTTTTTGTAAGTATCTGAAATTGACACCCATCTGCCCGGATTAGTATATCCTATCTCAACCAAATCATCCATAATAAGACTATTCATCCGTTCTGCTTCAAATTTCAGGTGCGGTATGCTATGACGATTGCTATATTTGTTATAAATCAAATCTATGATCTCTTCCTGATGGTCCATCGCATAACGCCAGCCTTTAAGCGAAGCGTTTCGGAAGTTACCTGCAATTTCAGGATTCTTTTGAATGAACGATTTGGTCGTAAACAACATATCACCGTAGAAATCAATGCCACCCATTGAAGGCGAGATAATTGTATAAGGGAAATTCGCTTCCTGCAAATTAAAAGGCTGATCTGTTGAATAGGCTGAGATGGCATCGATTTCCCCGTTAATCAGTTTATTAACATCGAAAACGTTCTGCTCGATAATACATTTTTCCAACGGAATCCTTTCGTCGTTCATAAACGCAATAATGTCAGCAGAATTGGGGCCCAGCGCAATTCTTTTTCCTATAAGATCATGCACATTTCCGATACCCGATTTTTTTGATGCAAGAAGAATCTGTGATGAATGCTGAAATATCGTTGCCAAAATAACCGGCTCTTTATTCTTCGAGCGTGCCAGCAGAATATCTGTATTGCAAACTCCGAATTCTGCGCTCCCATTAAATACGGCTTCGGTTGGATTCTGACCCTCAACCGCCTCCACTAATTTCACTTCAAGCCCAACTTCCCTGTAATAACCTTTCTCAATTGCAGCGTAATAACCTGCAAACTGAAATTGATGCTTCCAGGTTAACTGCAAAGTGACATTTCGGGGTTTCTGNGCCACCAACGGATTAATAATCAATCCGATTACGAGCAGAGTAAGTATATATTTTAATCGAAATTGCATCTAAACTACTTTTGGATTTCTTTTTCAAAAACNAAGCTGAATCATCCAGAACGAACAGTGTAAAATAAGCTATAAAATCCTGGTTTTCCNTGGTGCTTACCGCTTAAAATATTTTTCTATCAACGCCAGTAACTGATCTTTCTGGATAGGTTTTGAGATATAATCGTTGCATCCTGACAATATTGTCTTTTCACGGTCACCTGTTAAAGCATAAGCCGTTTGTGCAATAATAATCACGTCCTTATTAAATTCACGAATTTGTCTTGTAGCATCAAATCCGTCCAACTCCGGCATTTTAATGTCCATCAGAATCAAATCTATATCCGGATGATTCCGGCATGCTTCAACTGCTTCGATCCCGGTTCTTACTCTTATAATAGCCTTACTAAACTCCTTGACGGCCAAAGCAATGAGAATTGCTGATCCTTCATCATCTTCAGCTATCAATACCTTAAGATCTCTGATTTGAGGCTTTGTAACATCCATTGAATTAACATTATTAATGACATCCGGATCTTTTTGTTCACCACTGTATGGAAGAGTAAAATAAAATACGGAACCTTTTTTAACTTCGCTTTCTACCCATATTTTACCACCTAACATCTCCACATAGGCTTTCGAAATGGCAAGTCCCAATCCTGCACCTTCATAATTTCGCGTCAGCGATTCACTGCCTTGTCTGAACCGGTCAAAAATGAAACCTTTTTGTTCTTCGGCAATGCCCATACCAGTATCTTTCACGAAGAATTCCAATTCGCCCGGCTCATTTCCGGATTTCAAACAATATCCAAACTCAATACTACCTGAATGAGTGAATTTTATAGCATTTTTAACAAGATTGGTAAGGATTGCATAGACTTTTTCTTTGTCAGTCTTTATAACAGCATCTTTCGCGGGTAAGGAGTTTTTAATAAAAAGCTTCATTCCTTTAGCCTCGACTTCCGGCGTGAAGAAAGTATACAGGTATTTAATCTGGTCATTTATGTTTGTCTCGGAAATGGTAATTTCCATTTGACCTGATTCAACTTTGGATATACTCATTATGTCATTGATAATATTGAGCATACGTGCACCACTATTCTCGATTATCTGGATGTACTCCACTTGTTCTTCTTCCGTTAGATCAGGCTCTTTTAATAATCCGGCAAAACCAAGTATTCCATTCATCGGAGTTCTGATCTCATGACTCATATTGGCAAGAAAAGCAGACTTTAAACGGTCGGACTCCTGGGCTTTTAGAATTGCCGCCTTTAAGTCCTGTTCAGCTTTTTTACGTTCGATAGAAATGCCAATCTGATGCGAAATAAATTCGAGCATCAATTGGTCTTTTTCAGTATATTTATCTGCGTTATCGTAACTCTGAACGACAATCGCCCCAATCACCTTATTCTTTGCCCATAGCGGGACACCCAACCAAACCTTTGAAGGGGCACCAACTATTTCGATCTCTCCTTCTTCACACAATTTGAGCACATCTGTTTCCTTTGCAAGAAGTGATTTCTGGTGCTTTATCACATAACCAGTTGCTGATTTCCCGGCAGGCCATCTTGTAATTTTGTCTTTCTGGTCATTTAAGAAATGGGTCGATAACATCTCATTCGTTTCATCATAGAAAGCAATATAAAAGTTGACTGTATCCAGTAGTTTGCCCAGCTCTAAACTAATTATTTCTGTCAGTTCATCCATATCTTTGGATGAAAGGGCGGCATTCGAAATGGAATAAAGCACTTGCTGAACACGATCGGACCGAACCTTTTCGGTGATATCAACCTGAGTACCCCACACCCTGACAAGATGATTATTCTCTATGATACCCAATGAATTATTACTTATAAACATCAGCTGTCCGGCAACATTTTTTTCTTCTGTAATTCCGTTTTGAATGCTGTAACCGTTGTTGATGAATTCTTTCAACAAACTTCGGTTCACTTCATTGTGACGTCCTCCATGAAAATCAAGATGGCCTTTTCCAATCACATCATTCTGATTGGTGGTCCCGTACATCTTTAGAAATGCATTGTTACATTCAGCAATAAACAGATGATCATAGATAAAGTCGATCTGTTCTTCGATGGGTAAACTTATATCCATCGGCACATCACTTTCGAACCTGTAAACACCTTCCGAAACCTGCGATATAAAACCCCGATACCTGTCTTCGCTCTCTTTTAATGCAAGTACTGCAATTTTTCGTTCAGTGATATCCCTGATTGCACCAATAATATGACTTGGCCGGGCGTGCGCATCTAAAATTAAGCGTGCATTAACTGATCCGTATTTTATTTCTCCGTTTCGGTTTTTCAGCTTTAATTCATAATCCTTTATTTCACCATTTTTCAAAATAGTATCAAGCATAAGAATTCTATCATCCAAATCATAATAGAAATCATTAACGTTTGATCCAACTATATCTTCTTGTTTGAATCCTGTGTAATATTCAATTGATGGGCTTACCTCAAGGAATGTCCCGTCCATGTTCGTCTTATAAAAAATGTCCTGAACATTTTCGAAGATAGTCCGGTATCTTTCTTCACTTCTTAATAACTGTTCCTCCGCTTTTTTGCGCTCAGTAATGTCATTTGATACCCCTATCACTTTTACTACTTTGCCATTCTGGTCAAAAACAGGAGAATAAAAGACATCGAACACAATCCCCTGAACTGTCATTTCATTTCGCTGATGGACACCGGAAAGTGCTTTTATCATGGCGTCTTTGATGGTTGGTGAATCACGATATACATCAAAGACTGAGCGTCCGACAACCTGTCCTGGTTTCAATCCCAGTTTTGCCAATCCCATTCCTTCCGAGAGACTGAAAATACCCTTTTCGTCAGTCACGAAAGTAACAACCGGCGTATTAGAAACCACTGTACGATAACGCTCTTCGCTTTCAAGAAGTGCACTCTCAGTCCTTTTACGCTCAGTGACATCCTGTAAAATACAGTGTGTTTGTTTAAAATTGCCATTAAAATCATACCCGATCTTTCCTTCAAAGGCAATAAATAATTTTTGTCCGTTTTTATGAACCATTTCAAATTCACTGTGAATATGGCCCTGCGCTTTAAAGAGCGGAAACCGTTTACGGAATCCTTCCTGGTAAACCGGAGACAGGAAGTCGCCAAACCATTTTCCAATTACTTCTTCATTGGTATACCCAAGTGAATCTAACCACTTTTGATTTACCTCAATAAAATTGCCGTCACTGTCAAGCGACTGATAACCCAGTGGAGCATTACTAAACAATGAATGGAACCGTTCCTCACTTTCCTGCAGTAATTTTGTAGCTTTTTCATTCTCTGCAATCTGCATTTTTAATTGCAGATTATTATAGGCCTTTTCGGAAAGTTCATTGGCAAAAATAAACAACAGTTTAGCTACATCGTTAAATTTTTTAAATGACATTGACGGCACTTCATGCAATGCATCCAGAAAATCCTCCCGATTTGCGCCAATCTCTGCTGCATAGCGAAGCATATACGACTCATCTATTTCTTCATTTCGTACCTGACCGATCAGCCAATTGGCAACATGTTTACCACCAACGGTAATGCTGGCGCCGGCATCCCATAAACCACAGCTCAGACATGGCGATACAATTGGTCCGGAAGAATTCATCCTGCCAATCGCAGCATCCGATTTAATACAGTCCGACCGACCTATCTCAGTTTTCCGGATGATAGTACTGCATAATCGGGTGAAGTTGCTTGGTTTGGTAATTGGTTCACCTTCGGGGGTTGTTATAACCGAAGCAATGCCATGGACATCAGCAAACAAATCCTGCAAACGTTGAATATCTTCAAGAACAAACAGTTCGCTGAATTGAATATTGCGCAAGGAATCAACAGATGAATTTTGAAAGTCTGGTTTAGTTGTCATCTTACATGCAAATTAATGCTACAAATATAGCTTTTCGATCAGATAAGTTCAGCTATCAATAAAATGATAATATAAACTGTCCGATTTTTACAAATCACACAAAATTTGAAGGTTAACAATGCTAACTGATATTTACTAATTTGCCATATTCGCTTTGATGCTTCCTATCCCACAGCCTAGAGCGATCCGGCTTTTTTCCTGTTTCATAACATAGGGAATTGTAAAGTAAAAGGTCGATCCATTGCCCACTTCACTTTCCACCCTTATTTTACCACCCTGTTTTTCAACAAATTCTTTGCACAACATCAATCCCAACCCTGTACTTGGTTCACCATCAGTTCCTAATCTATTGGTCTTAACATCCAGCCTGAATAAATTTTCAACCATCGTACAACTCATGCCAATACCTGTATCATTTATTGATAGTTCAACCTCTTTTTCAGGCGTGACTTTGCAAACAATATTTATTTTTCCACCTTGTGGTGTAAATTTCACGGCGTTTGAAACGAGGTTACGGATGACTGTTTGAAGTGTGTTTTTGTCAGCAAAAACAACAACACTTTCCGGAATGGTATAAACTATTTCAATATTCTTGCATTTAGCCGATTCATGAATCATTTTGACACTTTCATCCACAATCTGAAGCAATTGAATTAATTTCGGATCAAAAGGAATGAGTCCTTGCCGCATTCTTGCCCATTCAAGCAGGTTTTCGAGCAAACTAAAAAGGTTTGTGGCTGAATTTTTCAATCTCAATGAAAGATCCTTTATCTCTTCCATTGTCAAATCTGGTAAATCATCTACCATTATCTCTGTTAATCCCAGAAATCCACTGAAAGGGCCACGCAGGTCATGGGCTATTATTGAGAAGAATTTATCTTTTTCAGCATTGATTTTCAGTAAATTATCTTCGCTCTTCTGCAACTGTTCCAACGCAGCAGTTTTCTCGTTTTCAAGCTGTTTCGTATGTGTAACATCCCTGGCAGTTCCAACGATACCTATTTGATTCCCCCGCTCATCCCATATCGGCGCTTTATGAACATCGAGGAAAAGAAATTTCCCCTGCACATTTCCGGATAAATCGTATTGTTTTGAGTTCCTTTCGCCGGTAATAAGTGAATCAATGATTTTATAATTGCTGATAAATGTATGCCAGTCGGGGTTTTCCGGATGAGCCTCTCTTTCTCGTTTTGCGAAAAATTCAAATGCTTTTCCAATGGGTTCATCAACGTTGTTTGCAATCAGAAGCCTGTCGCACATCGTTTTATTCACGAAAGTATAGTTGTCGTCCATATCCTTTGCCCACAGAAAGTCATCTGTATTGTCAGACATTAGCCGGAACATCGAAAACATCTGGCGATAACGTTCTTCCCCTGCCCTGATCTCCCTGATTGAAGCAGACAGATCTGTAATATCCTGTATTACAACCAGACGGCTGCCTGGTTGGTTTTTGATTGCATGCTTAATAATCCGGAATGTTTTAATTTCAATCGTATTTTGGAGTTCGATCTCTTCAATGGTTTCATTATTAATTACCGCATCCATCAACACAGTTGAACCGGCACCAACATTCAGTGCAGGAAATCCGATGATGTACTTATTGCCGATTCCCAGAAAAGTTAATGCGGCTCCATTGATATCCTGTATCCTGTTTTGCCCGTCAAGCGCCAGAATGCCATCCGGTAACGTTTCAACAAGCATCTCCCGGGCGACAGGTACCAGGTCGAGGAAACGAATATTTAAAATGGCATATGCAACAAGGACGCCGCTAAGAATAATGCTGATGGGTGTAATATCCAGCCCAACCACCGGATTACTTCCGGTAAGATACAACACACTTACGATCCATGGACATAAACCTCCAAATAAAACAATCAATCCCTGAAAACGGAATGGCTTATATTGCCGAATAATAAAACTAAAAAGGTATATCGTTGCGACAAAAAGCATAAGATAAGTATAACAGATATAGCCTGTCCAGAATACGATCCCATGATAATATTCCATCAGGTTCGTTTTATCAGAAATTGCAGAAAAACCTGTCCATACCAGGTAATGATATTCATTGGTGATTGTGAACGCAAAGGTGATTACCGGAATAATGAATAACAATAAGATATATTTGGGGGTGATAAATCGGTCTTTCCCGGTGAAGCGCAAAACAAAAATCAGGTAAAGCACAGGTGTAGGTATCCCTCCGATAAATTCAAGTTTTGACCAGAATATTTTCTCCATCGCTGTAGGCGCCGCTGTCTCGAATATCAGCCAGAACGCACCAATTCCTGCCGCTATCATCAACAGGGTGAGCTCCTTGGCCCCTTTTACGAAACGGCGTTGCCAGGCAAGGAAAGCAACGAAAAACGAGACCAATGCCGTAGCCAGAAAGAAAACAGAATATATTGTAAAAACCAGGTTCATCAGGCAATCAATATTTTAATGAGATTTTGTTTATTTAGTCAAGTCGCAAATATAGTTTTTCAGGCAGGCAAGTTTACGAATCTATCCGATTAAAAAATCATTTAAACAATATATTTAACATGTAATTGAGCAGACTTAATATACAGCCGTTTTTTTCCCCGATTAAAGGATCATTGTTTCTTTTTACAATGTGTTAAAACGCGCTTTCTTTCATTTTTACGGAAGCTAACTGACCCCAACCACTCTGAAAGATGCAAATCAACAACTGAACGGGAAGGTTCTCCTTAATTTTCAATTGTGACATTTCATTAAAATGCTAAAATAGTTTACTTTCGTCCCACATTGACTAATTGAACAACTATGCCGCTGATCATTATTTTTGCCGGGATCATACTCCTTTTTTTACTGATAAGTGTTTATAAAATCAGCGCTTTTCTTGCACTGCTAATCACCTCTTTTGCGGTTGGTTTACTCAACAGCATGGAGCCTCTTGTAATTTTGCAGTCCATTACATCCGGACTTGGAAGCACAATGGGAAGCCTTGCACTGATTATTGTATTCGGCGCAATGCTTGGTAAATTACTTGAGCAGAGCGGCGCCGCCTACCAGATCACAAATAAACTGATTGATCTCTTTGGACTTGCCAGGATACAGATCGCCATTATGATCACAGGTTTTCTCGTTGGATTACCCATGATTTATAATGCCGGATTCCTTGTATTGATACCACTGATCTATGCGCTTGCAGCCTCAACCAAATTACCGCTGATTTACCTTGGACTCCCTTTATGCGCGGCGCTTTCAGTGACTCACGGATTTCTTCCTCCCCACCCTGCGCCTACTTCTATCGCTTTTATATTTCATGCAAATCCAAATCTTACTTTAATGTATGGAATGATGGTTGCAATACCTGCTATTATAATAGCAGGTCCCCTGCTTTCGCGATTTTATTCCAAATGGAAACTCACACCGCCAAAAGAATTGTTCGTTGCACGCGAATTCACACCTGAAGAATTACCATCACTCTCTGCAAGTCTGTTCACAGCCATCAGCCCGATCATTCTGATGTTATCAGGTGCAGTTCTTCAGATGGTTATTCCTGCCGAAAGCAGCAATATCAAAATACTGAAGTTTATCAGCGATCCGACTGTGGCGCTTTTCTTTTCTGTCTTTATCGGCGTTTACCTGTTGGGCATCCGAAAGAAACGAAAGATGTCCGATCTGATGAAAACATTATCGGAGTCGGCTTCAGGTGTTGCGATGATCTTGCTCATTATTGCATCAGGTGGAGCCTTCAAACAGGTACTTGTGGATAGCGGAACAGCTGATTACATAAAGGTGATGGCAAGCGGAGTCAGCATGTCGCCATTGATCCTTACCTGGTTTGTCGCTGCATTGATCCGGTTTGCAATCGGTTCGGCGACTGTCTCCTGCATTACAGCTGCGGGTTTAACGTTGCCATTGATTGAAGGAACAGGCGTTTCGCCTGAACTGATGGTAATTGCCACGGGAGCGGGAAGCCTGATGTGGTCACATTTTAATGACATCGGATTCTGGTTGTTTAAGGAATACTTCAACACAACGATAAAACAAACCTTTCTTGTCTGGACGGTGATGGAGACATTGATAGGTATTATCGGACTCATCGGAGTATTGATTTTAAGTCAGTTCATTTAAACCACCAAATACCGAATCGATAAAAGAGTTGTTACATTTGTTGAAAATTGATATCATGTGGAATCAACTTAAAATACTCAGAGATCAATACATTAATCAACGAATTACGGATTCGATTGATTATGAGAAATTCTGCATGATTTCAATTGTCTATAATTCATCAAAGATTGAAGGTTGCTCATTATCTGAAACAGACACTAAAGTTCTTATTGAGAACAATATAACAGCCCATGGGAAACCGTTGACTGACCATCTGATGATCAAAGATCATTACGATGCATTTTTAATGCTTAAAGAAGCAGCCAGGGAAAAAAGAAAGCTTTCAGTTGAATTTATCCGGGAGATTAACGCTTATGTAATGAAATCAACAGGAAGCAAAGTCAGTACAATCTCAGGTGATTTTGATACTTCCAAAGGTGATTTAAGATTAGCACAAGTATATGTTGATATAAAGTATTTTCCCGATTTTTCGAAAGTTCCCAAACTTTTAGAGCAACTTGTTGATAATGTTAATAACCGGATCGATCATACGCTGGGAGATGAGATCATAAAATTATCCGCTGATATTCACTACAACTTTGTAAACATCCATCCATTTGGTGATGGTAACGGAAGGACCGCCCGGTTATTAATGAATTACATTCAGTTGTATCATAAAGAACCGCTGATAAATATATTTACAGAGGACCGGGCAGCCTATATTGATGCGCTGAATGAAACTGAGAATAAAGAAGACTTAGATATTTTCAGGAATTTTATTTGTCTCCAACAGATAAAGTTTTATGAATCGGAATTAGAAAAATTCAGGCAACGTAAATCGGGATTTTCATTGCTTTTCTAAAAGAATTGAAAATTATTCAAATCCCATTGCAGAATATTTAAAAAGCGTTGCGTATTTTTTAAATATCGTTGCGTATATTTTCAATATCATTCAATTATTTTACAACTGTCTTGCGTATATTTTCAACAGAATTTCTTCATTTAACAACTGCCATGCGTATATTTTCAACTAAATTTCTTCAATTAACAGCTGCATTGCGTATATTTTTAGTTAAACTTCTCCCTTTTACAAAAGTATTGCGTATTTTTTCAATTGTATTGCAATATTTTTCAAGATTATTGCTATATCTTTGTATTGCATATCAATTTTTAATCAAATCACATGTTACAATTAGACCTTTACCGAATATTTGAAGACAAAGGCATAGATAATCCTCATTACTTTTTAAGAAAGAATGGGTTTACTTCT
>JGI24146J20443_1001266_pt1 | contig 15960 bp, 9 predicted proteins | sample BarGraIncub1131A_FD_20443 | JGI IMG/M metagenome (IMG submission 20443) | reverse complement strand
CCGGCGTCTCCGGGTGCTGCTACGGGTCAGATCATATTCTTCGCTGATGAAGCAGGGAAATACGAAAATTCGATTCTTGTCCGTATCGAAACATCACCTGAAGATCTTGAAGGAATGGTTATTGCCAGGGGTATTCTTACTGCACGTGGTGGAATGACTTCTCATGCTGCTGTTGTTGCACGTGGAATGGGTAAATGTTGTGTGTCTGGAGCCGGATCATTGAGGATCGACTACAAAACCAGAACCTGTGAAGCTGCCGGTAAAAAATATAAAGAAGGTGACTGGATTTCGTTGAACGGATCTACCGGGGAAGTTTATGATGGTAAGGTAAAAACGCAGGAAGCCGCTTTGAGCAGTGATTTCGCAAAATTGATGGAGTTATCAGACAAATACACACGCATGAAAGTGCGTACCAATGCCGATACACCTAAAGATGCGGCTATCGCACGTAATTTTGGGGCTAAAGGGATTGGTCTTTGCCGTACAGAGCATATGTTCTTCGAAGGTGAAAGGATCAAAGCCATGCGCGAAATGATTTTATCGTCTGATGAAAAAGGTCGCAAACTCGCTTTGGCGAAACTATTACCTTATCAGCGCTCCGACTTCGAAGGTATATTTGAGGCAATGGCTGGTTATGGCGTTACTGTTCGTTTGCTTGATCCGCCGTTGCACGAATTCGTTCCTCACCAACAAGCTACCCAAAAAGAACTTGCGGCAGAGATGGGAATTTCTATCGATCAGATCCGGCAGAAAGTTTCAGAACTGGAAGAGTTTAACCCGATGTTGGGACACCGCGGATGTCGTTTGGGAATCACTTATCCTGAAATCACAGAGATGCAGGCACGTGCAATCATCGAAGCTGCAATGAATCTGAAAGCCAAAGGTATTGATGCCCGTCCGGAAATTATGGTGCCGTTGATTGGTACAGTAGCCGAATTTAAGAATCAGGCTGATATTATAAATACGACTGCAGAGAAGGTATTTGCTGAACGTGGTGACAGGATTGAATACCTTGTCGGAACAATGATTGAAGTTCCGCGCGCTGCGCTGACAGCTGAAGGAATTGCCAAAGAGGCACAGTTCTTCTCTTTCGGTACGAATGACCTTACACAAATGACGATGGGATTCTCCCGCGACGATGCCGGTAAATTCTTACCTGCTTACCTCGAAAAAGGAATCCTTAAACAAGATCCTTTCCAGGTGCTCGACCGTCACGGTGTTGGCCAGTTAATTGAAATGGCTGTTACTAAAGGTCGTTCAACACGTCCCGACATCAAATTGGGAATTTGCGGCGAACATGGCGGCGAACCAAGTTCTATCGAATTCTGCGATATGTGTGGCCTCGACTATGTAAGCTGTTCTCCATTCCGTGTCCCAATCGCACGTTTGGCTGCTGCACAGGCGAATCTTAAAAAGCAATAAGCATATTTTAAAAATAAAAAAGTAAGAAAGAGGCTGTCCTTGAAGTATGGGACAGCTTTTTTTGTGCGTTTAAACCTCCCCAACCTCCCCCAGCCCCTCCAAAGGAGGAGAGGTGGAAGCAATTTAGCCTTGTCTATTATTGAGGTAGATTTTTATCTTTTGCGCGACTTGATATGGAGAGTTAAACACTTCATCATTTGTAAACCTGATTACTTCATAACCGAGTGTGTTAAGCCGGATTGTACGCAGGTCATCCTTTTCTTGCTGAAACTTGTGTATCTCCCCGTCAATCTCAATGATTACTTTTTTAGATAAACAGACAAAATCAGCGATAAAATCATCAATAACATGTTGACGACGAATTTTATGACCTGTTTTTTTATTTCTCAAATATTCCCATAAAACTAGTTCTGCCTTTGTTTGATGATCTTTTAGATTTTTTCTAAAATCTTTTATAACAGGATAAGTATAGGGATTTGCGGTTATATATCGGGGTTTTTGGACCCCACCCCAGCCCTCCCCAATGGGGAGGGAGTCAGCTTCACAGGATGTAACCGGATTATTGACTTCACTCAAGTTCTCTTTAGTTGGGAGGGAGTCAGCTTCACAGGATGTAACCGGATTATTGACTTCACTCAAGTTCTCTTTAGTTGGGAGGGAGTCAGCTTCACTGGATGTAACCGGATTATTGGCTTCACTCAAGTTCTCTTTAGTTGGGAGGGAGTCAGCTTCACAGGATGTAACCGGATTATTGGCTTCACTCAGGTTCTCTTTAGTTGGGAGGGAGTCAGCTTCACTGGATGTAACCGGATTATTGACTTCACTCAGGTTCTCTTTAGTTGGGAGGGAGTCAGCTTCACTGGATGTAACCGGATTATTGGCTTCACTCAAGTTCTCTTTAGTTGGGAGGGAGTCAGCTTCATTAGCAGTAAATGACTCATTAGTCTCAAATCTAGCTCCCTCCCCCTCGGGGAGGGTTGGGGTGGGGATGGAGTCAGCTTCATTAGCAGTAAACGACTCATTCGTATCAAATCTCACTCCCTCCCTTTTGGGGAGGGATGGGGTGGGGTCAGAAAAGCCAGACCAATTTTCCCCGAGCCGGTTAGATTCCTCCTGCAGTTGATCGTTTTCTTTCATAATTGAGGACAACGATTAAAATTAAGCTAATGGAGTTTCAATAAATTCATTGATTCTACCGTTTAGATCTTTTTATTTCCCGTTTGATCCCTGGTTGAATCACCTAAGTCTTAAAGGTACAAATATATACTCACGGATAATATTCAATTTATATCAGAAATTATTAAATATTCAGAAGGACACATTTCTTAATTTCCTTCTGCCTTTGCTCTATCTTCGGATGTCATTTTCTTAATCACCGGACGTCGTTTTCTGATTTTCGGACTACACATCTTAATTATTGACGCCGGAAATTTCGCACTAACGCCCCGCCAGATCCTTTATGGTTTGGCGTAATATACTCACCTCAAGTTCGAGATCTTTGATCCGGTTTTGCAGTCCGTTGACTTCAGCCCGGTTAGCATCGGACGTGTAATCGGGTTCAGTGTAAGGAAGTTTATTGGCAATCTCCCTGAAAAAATTGTAATTCAAAAATTCAGAAGCCTCAGCCAGACGCTGCACCTGTAAAGTAGATCGCTGCATCATCCCTACAACCGAAGAATGTTTAATTTTCAATCCGCGACCCAACTCAGAAACGTTAATATGCTTGCGCTCCATTTCGCGCGCGATCATTGTGATAGGTGAAAGTGGTTCCATGCTCATTTGTTTTATCAGGTTGATTTCATTTCATGATTAAAATTATCACTTTTTATTTAAATTACATCACTATTTGTGTATTATAAATAATAAATAACCTAAAAAGCATAAATATATACGTAAAATAGGTAACTATTGCTTCTATATACAGCGATAATGCTGTTTAATATAGTAATATTGCTTTTTAAAACAGCTAAATTGGTGCTATTAACACCAAATTTGCTGTAAATAGAAACATCATTGTTTTATATTACAGCGGTGATGCTGCTAATTACCCCAATTTAGCTGTAAATAGAAATATCATTGTTTTATATTACAGTGGTAATGCTGCTAATTACACCAATTTAGCTGTAAATAGAAACATCATTGTTTTATATTACAGCGATAATGCTGGTATTTAAAGTAATGATGCTCTTATTTGGAGCGATTTTGTGCTTATCTATTTTGTGGTGGTTTTGGTTTGTGGAAACAAGCCATGCCTTGTCTCTGCTCGATTTATATAATTCAATTATTGATTCTTCATCACCTTGTTCCGCCCTTTTCGTTTCTTTGTCGTGCGGTTTTTAAACTCGTTGGAAATAATGCTAATGTTGCCATCCGTTTCGAGTACGGCCAGATCAACTTCCCGGATTTCGGATACGCCGTGTTCACGTACTGCTTCCTGTATTTCTTCGCGGGTGATGCGTGCCTTGTTCATGTTCGATACGTTAAGTTGTCCCTTGTAAATCAACATTAATTCTACACCTTGTACAGCAATTCCCAATTTTGGAAACTTATAGAGCAGGTATTTAAGCAAATAATTTACCAGAAACAGTGTTGAGGCGGCTACCAGTCCACCTGATAAGGATGAGTCGGAGCCAACCATTGCATTTTGTACCGCATTGCTGATCAATAGAATAAAAACAAGATCGATAATCGATAGCTGAGCCAGTTCCTTTTTTCCAAACAACCTGATCGCTACAATAATAAACAGGTACACTGCGAAACTGCTCAATGCGATTTTTAGATATCCTGAGAGTAATTCCATGTTGCGAATTATAAGTTATAAATTAAGAGTTGTGAGTTATCACTTTGGCAAATTAAGACATTGTGACTCGTCCTGATTTTTGTTACAGATTTTTTGTTGATACTGTCCTACCTTATATTTGCGGCGCATATGTCGTTTCCGTTTCAGCAAACATTTGTAGTTGCGCCTTTTTTTATCCTGGTTCTTTATCCCGGGGTTGCGTTCTCTTCGTTCACTTACCCCGGGCTACCAATATTTCACCACGCTGTGGTGATAACTTGATATTTTAGTTGGCAATTTTACAATTCGCCACTTCTCCCCCTCACTAAGTATCTCCGTCACGCTTAGTTTATCCCAATACGGAAACGCCAATCAGTTTGCCAATCCCAAACGTAACGGCTGCTGCGGCAAGTCCGAAAACAACTTGTCTGAAACCTGAATACCAAACACTTTTCCCGGTAAAGAGGGTGATAGATGCACCTATCAGAAATAATCCAAATCCACTTAAAATGGTGCTGATGATGACAGCCTCCATACCTCCGATAAAGAAAAACGGGATGACCGGAATGATGGCACCGATCGAGAACAATAAAAATGAGGTAACTGCCGCTTCCATCGCGGACCCTTTTAAATCTTCCTTGTTGATGCCTAACTCTTCTTTAATCAACACTTCATGTGCGTGGTCGACGTCGAGGATAATCTCTTTGGCCATTTTTTTGGCTTCATCTTCGGGTATTCCTTTCGATTGGTATATCAAAGCCAATTCCAATTCTTCACCTTCAGGATTGTTTTCCAGTTCTTCCATTTCCAATTGCATCTGGTTTTCGAAGAGTTCTTTAGAACTATGTACCGAAATCCATTCACCCAGTGCCATTGATAAAGCACCTGCGAGTAAGCCGGCAAGACCAGTTAACAGAACGACGCTTTTCCCGCTTGTTGCACCGGCAATTCCCATCACAAGACTGAAATTCGATACCAGACCATCATTGCCACCCAATACTGCAGCCCTCAGTGCATTGCCCCCAATTGACCGGTGCCGCTTCTCGAAACGTGCTAAGTTTGAACCTGAAACATTGGGTTGGTTGTTTAATATGTTCTTAAGGATCGTAACGTGAGCTGTGTCAGAGAGTGAGCTGGCTGCATTGTTGGTTTTTCTGGAACTTATAATGGACGAAGAGAGGCTTCTTTCCGTATCTAAAAGTACACCTAAAATATAGTCGTAGCCAAAAACTTTACCAATCAGATTCAGGATTTTGGCTTTTGCCGAAGGAGGAAATGGTTTAGTGGGGTCTAAATTATTCTTCTTCATAAAGGCGAGGGCATGACCATGCTCAATATCACTCATTTGGTGAAATACACTGGCAACATTTGTATCTTCTTCATGATCGCCAAGAACTTTATAAAGAAAACTTGCGTCGATTTCGGTTTGAATATTCTTTAAACTGATCATTTTATGATGGTTTTTATCTTTGATTTTGATCCAAAAAGACACTCTTTCTGGCTGACAAATTTATGATAAAAATACATTTAAAAGTTTAAAAATTAGCCTGATCAATTTATGTTTGTTTTTGATTTTGTTTGCAATTTGGCGCAGATTGTATTCGAAAAGAAGCATCTGTGAACCGAATAAATCAATTATATTTGCAACTAAACAAAAAAAAACTGGATGGGAAGAATTTTATCCATCGATTACGGAAATGTACGTGTAGGATTGGCTGTTACCGATCCGTTAAAAATAATAGCTACCAGACTTACAACTGTTTCGGCAAATGACATTTGGGATTTTCTGGCCGATTACTTTGCACGCGAGGAAGTTGAAATGGTGCTTGTCGGCTACCCGAAACAGCTCAACAATGAACCGTCAGAAGCCATAAGATATATCAACCCTTTTCTAAAGAAATTCCAGGTAATTTATAAGGATATGCCTCTAAAGCTGATGGATGAGCGATTTACCTCGAAGATGGCATTTCAGACAATGATTGATGCAGGCGTAAAAAAGAAAGACAGACAGAACAAAGCGACGATTGATGGTGTTAGTGCTACAATTATATTACAATCGTATCTTGAAGAACAGAAATTTTTAAAGTAAAAACAGAATGATTTATCCGATAACCGTATTCGGTGACCCCGTACTTCGCAAAAAAACCATAGATATTGATCCGGATTATGTAGGGCTCAAAAATCTGGTTGATGATATGTTTGAGACCATGCACAATGCTGAAGGTGTTGGCCTTGCTGCACCACAGATTGGCCTCACCGATCGGGTATTTGTGGTCGATCTCGCTCCGCTTGGGGATGACGAACCGTTGCTAAAAGATTTTAAGAAGGCATTTATTAATGCACATATTGTTGAAAGAGAGGGTGAAAAAGTATTGATGGACGAGGGATGCCTAAGTATTCCCGGACTGCGTGAAGATGTTCTCCGCTACAGTTCAATCCGGATAAAGTATTTCGACGAAAACTGGAAGGCCTATGATGAAGTTTATACGGGGTTTACTGCGCGCGTTTTACAGCACGAATACGACCACCTGGATGGAATCATGTTTGTGGACTATTGTTCCCCGCTCAAAAAACGGTTACTAAAAGGTAAGCTAATGGATATCTCGAAAGGAAATGTAACAACAAGTTATCGAATCAGGGTGCCTAAACTTTGAGAAGGAGATGTTAAGTGAAATTGAGAGGTTTGCGAAACAATCCTTTGCCGGTATGAAACGACCTTACATTTGAATAAGTCAAAATGATAAGAAAGGGAGAAAGTGCTACATTGACACTTTCTCCCTTTCTTCTTTTACTTCGCCGGTATAAGACTAAAATAATTTATCCGTATACAAATCAGACTATTTCAGAAATTTTTCCCGTCGCTGAAGATTCGTTAAACCACCAAGCAAAAAGACGATACTGCTTATTGACAGGAACAGACGGTTTTTCTGCGAGATTTGTGACCAGATCATCTCATTCATTTTATCGGGAATAGAATACGGATTATGAAATACATTCCATTGCGTGCGGTCGAGCATATCGGCCAAAATCAATAAAAGCACTCCGATAATAATCATTACAACCGCTGTTCCATTACCATTCTTTACAATAGTAGAAATCAAAAAAGCGAGGCATCCGAGGAAACAGACCGGGAACATCAACTGCCACGACATTTCAAAGACAGGATAAGGGACTAAACCATAATAACCTACCCAGCAGAACAGGTAAAGGAAAAACCATGTCAGCAAAAAAATCATAAATAAGCGTACCAACCAAACCTTATACCTGTAATCCGGAATTCCGAATAGAATTTCCAGAATCCGTGTATCGGCATCACTTTGGATTCCAAATACTGTCGGATAAAAGACCAACAGAATTCCCGGAAAGAAAAGAATGCTGTAAACTGATGACGAATTGTAACTTGGAACGTTGAATACCAGATTAATCGAAAGCAGAATAAAAAATAATAGTGCCGCAATTACAAACCAGATAAACCTTCCGGCAAAAATGATTTTAAGATTGTAACGTGCCATTTTATGGATCAGATCGACCCAAAAGTAGAGCCGGCTCTGTTTGGAAAATATTTTAGCTGAAGTATCCATTATTCTATTAATAAATTACTGACTTATTTCTTTTTTGAAACGAAAGATCTTTTTTCAAGCTTCTGTATGCGGCGCATAGTGCAGTTTTATTTCAATTTACCTTTGCAGATGCGCCTTCTTCAATCGCCCGATCATTTACCCCGGGTTACGCTCTCTTCGATCGCTCACCCGGGGTTATTCATATTAAACCCTTTCAAGGTTTAGAGCAAATAATCAATGTATTGTATCATTATATTCTCACGCTGGCACCATCTCCTTTTCTCATCTTCTCTTCCTCTCTCACTCTCAGAGTCTCTCCCTCTCTGCTTACTTCTTCACCTTCAAACCCTTCAGCATACACAGGTAGGCCTCTTCCAGAACAGGTTTTACCGGGATTGCATCCTCTGAAGGCTTTTCAGCAGAAAGGAATCTTAATTTAATATTATCCCCGTCTCTCATGTGATGGACCACCCGGTCTTTAGCAGGAAAAGAGTCAAATTCTTTTGCCGGAATCGTGTATTGCCAAACAAGCCCCTCGGCAAGTTTCACCATATTGGCAGGATTTCCTGCGTAGTGAAGTTCACCGCGATTTACTACAGCTACCTGGTTACATGAACTTGAAATATCTTCAATAATATGGGTTGAGAAAATAACCACCCGTTCGCGGCTCAATTCAACCAGCAGGTTTCTGAACCTGATCCTTTCACGCGGATCAAGTCCGGCGGTTGGCTCATCTACTACAAGTATTCTTGGTAAATGAAGCAATATCTGGGCGATCCCGATGCGCTGTTTCATACCTCCGGAATATCCGCCAATCTTATCGTCCTTGCGATCCCAAAGGTGAACCGAAGACAACACATACTCGATGCGGGTTGCACGTTCAACCGGATTGGTCAGCCCTTTTAAAATTCCCTGGTAATCAAGGAACTCATAAGCTGACATATTTTCGTAAGAACCAAATTCCTGAGGAAGATAACCGATCAGACCCTGCAACTCTTCGCGTTTTTCCTGTGTATCGATTCCATTGATCCAAACCTTGCCGTAGCTCTGTTCGTAGATTCCACAGATAACACGCATCATTGTTGACTTACCGGCACCATTCGGACCCAATAACCCGATCATACCAGTCTCAATCTCGAGTGATACGCCTTTCAATGCTTTAAAGGCATCGCGTTTACGGCCAATCAAAGGCATTTGTTCAACTAACTTGTAGAATGAACGTCTGATCCCGGCAAAGCGTCCCTGCAGTCTTTCAATATTTATTTTCTCGTTGTAAAGTTTATTGGCCGTCATTTGAACCGTCAACGCAAAATACCATAATACTGCGATCATGATGACTGACCCTATCGAATTCCATGCCAGGTAAAACATCACAAGGAAGATAAGCGGAAGTATCCAATAGATGAACGAATATCCCCAACGGGCAACTTTTGCAGGCCATTTCGTATTTCCACGTTCAGCTATATAACCGAGGTATTGCGTTACAGGACTCCACATATACAAACACATGAAGAAGATAAAATGGGCAAATATGAACATGTACAGTCCATTGACCAAATACCCGAAAGCGAAATAGAACATGAATCCCAGCACAGGAAGTTCCCAGACAAAGTCGTCGAAGTCTTTCCAGTTGTGATAGTATTTTATCTGACCCGCCCGTTCGCGAATTCTTTCGTTACCAAGCCACTCCCGTTTGAACCGACTGCCCCAGTCGTATATTTTGACAAGGTTCTGAACTGTAATATGAATTGGTTCATTTGGATCAATCACGGTCTCTTTTGCCTTGCGCAAACTATTCATGATAAACCAGGTGGTTCCAGGTATAACCATTACGATGGCGATCATGTCAAGCATTTGCCAAAGGAAAGCATCAACGCGTGTATAAATCAAATAGATGCCGGCAACAAGGAGAATCAATTGTATAACACGTGTTCTGACAGACAACCCTTTCATCCAGATGATGGCATTTTCGAGGCCAAAATAGAACGTTGGAATAAATATCAGGGTCAGCAATGTGCTCATGCTTAATCCTCCAATTACGGTAATCGCAAATGGTGCTCCAATTGCCCCAACATATTCGTTGTCGCCCATTGCCAATGGGAACATCGCAACAACGGTAACGATTGCAGTAATCAATATCGGGCGTATACGCGACATCCCGGCGACTATCAAGGCCCGTTGCGTACGGAAACCCCGCTTTCGAAGGATGTTCGTATAGTCGATCAGGATAATTCCGTTGTTGACAACGATACCGATCAGGATTATAAACCCGATCATAGTGTTGGCGCTAAAGAGTGAATTGCCTGTCATTATAAGCGCAACAAACGATCCGATTGCGGCCAGCGGAATTGAAAACATCAACACAAATGGCGTCGCAAGTGACTCAAATACTGATGCCAAAATCATAAATATCAGGATGAATGCAGCAAGGATCAGGAAGTAAAAATCCTTTAGCTGATCTTCCTCATGAATTACCTGGACAGCAATACCCGCGGGTAATTTATAGCCTTCTACCACTTTATCAACCTCCGCACGATACGAAGCCAGCAAATCTTTCGAATCCTGCGCTGCCGCAACAAACGAAAAAGTGACTTCTATCTGCTTTTCGCGATTCACCCGGGATATATTGGCCGCTCCGGTTGAAAAAACAATTTCGCTGAGTTTCTGAAGTTCATGTAACCCGCCTTTCGTATCGGGTACAGGCAGCGTCCGAAGATTATAAATTGTACGCGGCTTTTTCTGGTCTTCGAGGGTTGTACCCACTTTTGGCATTTCCTTGATCAGAATATCATACTCATCAACGCCTTGCTTAAACTTGATATTTGTATTAATCTCCTTGCTGAATGAGTTCAGTTCACCTAAAATACTTTGCAGCGAAACATCGTACTCGCTCATAATCAATGGGTGGAAACGAAGGTGTACTTCCGGACGATTGTCGGAATAGCTTACGCGAACCCGGTTCATTGACTCAAGTGATTCGAGAAAATACTGAAGGTCACCGGCAACATTTTTCATCACGTCAAAATCCTGACCTTTGATTAATATACGTTCCTCATTTGACCCGACACCCAGTAATTTCATCATATTGCCGGTTCCGCCACTACTCTGACGACCACCGCCACCGCCACCGCCACCGCCACCTGAACTTGTGGTCGTAAGCGAAGCATCCGAAATATCTATCTGTGCGCCTGCAATGCTCTGAACTCTTTTTTGCACATCATCCCTGATCTGCGCAATGGTTCGCTTGCTTGTTTTCTTAAAATCCGTTTTTAGCAAAACATTTACGGTAGCGCTCAGAACCTGGATATTACTCGTAACATCTTCCTTTTCAGCAATGGTATCAATCCTGCTTTCGATTTGCGCCACTATTTTGTCCGTCGACTCAATGGTTGACCCTGCCGGCATCGTTACACTGATTCTGAATGCGTTGGTTTCAACCGAGGTGAGATTATTCATACTTACAGCTAGGCAGAGGAAAATCGTCACAAAGAAGAAAATTAATACTGCTACTATGGTTTGAGCCGGCTTCCGTAACGAATATTTCATCAGCATCACATAGGCCTGAACAAGTTTGTTCCTTGTCGAAACGACGTTAAAGCTAAGTTTCTCGCTGTTTTTCTTCTTTAGAAAAGAGTAGGCCATCATCGGAACAAGTAACATTGCCACAAATAATGAGATGGTTAATGTCGAAATGATGGATACGCCGACGTTTTTACCGATCAGCGTGATCAGAAAATTATCAGAGAAAATAAACGGCAGGAAAACGGTAATTGTGGTAAGGGTTGAGGCAAAGATAGATCGCCACACTTCAGTCGTACCCTGAATGACCGATTGCCGCGGAGAATTTCCGAGCCCCCGCAATCGGTAAATATTTTCAAGTACGACCACACTGTTATCGAGGAGCATCCCCACCGCAAGCGCCATTCCCACAAGTGTTAAACTGTTTATGGAGATATCGCCTGCATAGAAAAAATTAAATGCCGTGAGAACCGAGATCGGAATGGCCAATGCAATGATAGAGACCAACTGGAAATTCTTCAGGAAGATCCATAGGACCATAATCGCCAGAATACCTCCAACAAGTGCCAGTTCGCCAATCTGATTGAGGTTCTTCTCCATCGTATCGGCCGCGTTGTTCTGAACTTTGATCTGGATATCTTTCGATGCCAGGCTCTCGTTTAATTTGGCAATTACAGCCAGGGTTTTATGCGACAGATCGATAAGATTCGATTGTGCATCATTGACCAACGTGATCGAAACGGCATCCTTACCGTTTACACGCGAATAGGAGGTCTCCTCTTTGGTTCCAAAATAGACTTTTGCGACGTCTTTCAGTAATATCGGGCCGCTGGCAATCACCAGGTTGCTGATCTCTTTCAAGTCGTCGAACTCGGAAGTGACCTGAACAAAGTATTGTTTATTTGCTTCGTAAACATTCCCGGCAAAGGCTCTTGCCTTGTAGTTGGCGGCTATTTTATTCCTTATAGTGGCCGCAGTGATATTGTAAGCTTCGCAAACATCCATATCGAGTTGAATCTCGACCGATTTCTCGCGTCCGCCAAAGATGTTGACACCTGCAATGCCGTCGATGTTTTCGAGTTCTGTTTTGATTTTGAGGTCGGTAACGTTCCTGACGCGATCGACACCTCCACCTCCCAAAACCTGAAGTTGCATAAACTGGTTGTTCATCTGGCTGAGATCAACCTTCACAACAGTTACAATAAATCCAACAGGCAAAGAAGCTTTAATCTCATCAACTTTCTCCTGAACTTTCAGGTAGGTATATTTAAAGTTGACGTTCTTGTTGAATTCAACCATGATTGAACCCCGTCGGGATTCGGCAGTAGATTCCATGTTCTCGATTCCCTGAAGTGTACCAATGGCACCTTCAAGCGGAACTATTGCCTGACTTTCCATGTATTTCGGGTCAACTTCCTGCTGACTCGCAACCTGCACATAGAGCATCGGAAGTTCAGCATTCGGGAACAGTTCCATGGAGAGATTCTTCCACGAAAAGTATCCCATCATGCTTAATCCGAAGAAAAGCATGCTGATCAGAACCTTTCTGTTTATAATAAAATTCATAATTCCTCTGGCTTAAAAGGCTTGTTGCTTGTCATCAAATCGTATACACAAGGAATTACAAGTAGCGTGAGTATCGTGCTGGTGATCATACCTCCAATTACTGCATATGCCATTGGCGAACGCAAAGAGGCACCCTCTCCAAAACCAAAAGTTAATGGTAGCAAGGCAATAACCGTAATGATACTCATCATCAGGATCGGACGTAACCGCTGCTGACTTCCAAGAGATATCGCCTGACGTTTTTCCATTCCTCCAATGCGTAATTGGTTAATCCGGTCGATCAGGATGATTGAATCATTTACCGCGATCCCGCCAAGCATAATGATACCGATCAGTGCCATTATATTAAACGTTTGGCCCATGATAAAGAACAGGATGATCGTTCCTACAATTGCGAAAGGTATAGTTAATATGACGATCAACGGATGAACCAACGACTCGAATTGACTCGCCATTACCATATAAACCAAAACGATAGATAATAATAATGCCCACTTCAGATTGCTCATCGATTCCTGACGTTTCTGTTCTTCACCGGTAACCCTGATGGAATAATCGGCAGGCAGTACCATAGGTGCAATTTTGGCCTGAACAGCAACCACTATTTTGTCGAGTGAATTCTTTTTATCAATCTCAGCCATCACCTTGCCAATCCTGATTTGATTCCTTCTGTAAATTTCAGTAGGAGCAACCGTTTGGTCGAGTTTTGCCACTTCATACAACCGGATCACGGAAGTACCGTTTTTAATAATCATATCTCCCAACGCGGCAATGCCGATTTTAGGAACATGAATAGTAATATCCTTTAATTCACCATCTTTATCCATCTGTCCGGCACTCTGGCCTTTCAGTTTGGCAGTTACCTGACTGACGATATCGGTCACAGCCATGTTGTATGACCCTGCTCTGAACCGGTCAACCACCACATTGATTTCGGGATAGCCGCCTTCCATATTTGTTTGTAAATTGTATAAGCCAGGTATATCTTTTATAGCGGACTCCACTTCTTTTGTGATCTTCTTGATTTCGGTGAGGTCAACGCCCCTAACTTCAACAACAAGGGGAGCATCAGTCGTACCAAGAATACTCTGCAATGCTGTTTCATCCTGCGAGAATGTCACTTTAAACTGCGGATTTTCGGCATACCATTTGGAAATGGCTTCAACAACCTGCGAAGCCACAAATTTACCGTCTGGTTTAAGCAGAACCTTTACCTCTGCCGTGTTTTCCCCTTCGTAAACCGAGGTCGAAGTTGTTGACGTTTCGGTTGACGGCCCAATTCTGGAATAAACCGACTGAACCTCATCACCCAATAACTCTTTAATCATCTTTTCCATAGAGGCAATAGCGGTCGAAGTCCGTACAAGCGAAGTCCCTTCTTCCATTTTTACATTGATGGTGAACTGTTTACTGTCTGTCTTCGGCATAAACTCACTTCCGATGTATGGAACCAATAAAAATGATAATCCCATCAATACCAAAGATGAAATAATGATAATCCACCTGTGAGGGAGCAATTTCGAAATGAAATTACCAAAACCTGCAAATTTTGCGCCTTTGAAAACCTGCCTTTTCTTCTTGTTAAAAACCTGATGATATAACATCGGGATAAGAAAAATAGCTACAAAAAGGGATGAAAGATGCGAAAAAGCCACAGTCCATGCCTGGTCTTTAAATAATTCACCCGAAGCACCATGCATATAAACGATTGGCAGAAATACAACAATCGAAGTAAGGGTTGCGGAGGTGATTGCACCACCAACTTCGGCAGTACCCACAATGGCGGCCTCTTTGGCTGACATCCCCATCTCATGATTCCGGAAAATATTCTCCATAACCACAATGGCGTTGTCGACCAACATTCCGGCTCCAAGCGCAAGCCCGCCCAACGTCATGATATTCAATGTTAAATTATTGAAATACATTAAATTGAACGTGGCAATTATCGAAATTGGTATTGCAAGACTTACGATTAACGTGGTACCTACCCGCCGCAGGAAAAGGAAAAGAACTACTATAGCGAGCAACACGCCAATTATCAATGTGTTTTGTACCTCATCAATGGCTGTGCGAATAAAAGTCCCCTGATTGGTTACAATCGTAAATTTATAACCCGGAAGGGCTTTAGTAATACTTACAAGCGCTTTTTGAATATCCTCAACTGCTTTAACCGTATTGTAGCGCGTCTCCTTGTAAATCGACAAGGCGAGGCACCTTTCACCATTAATGCGGACAATATTTACCGGCTCTTTGTTGGCAAAACTTACAGTTGCCACATCGCGCAAATAGGTTGCAGATTTTTCTGCAGTAGTATTCCCTGTGACTGTCGACTTATAACCAATAATCAGATTATCGAAATCCTCCTTCTGTTGCAGCAGACTAACTCCCTTAACAACATATTGAAGTCCTGTTTCGGTAATTGTTCCGCCTGAGATGCTTCGGTTAAAAGCCTGAATTTTAGTGGAAAGCTGATCAACGGTGATGCCAAATGATTCGAGTTTATAAGGATCCGTATCAATTCGGACTTCACTCTCTTCAATACCCGATAGCTCAACTTCTGCAATTCCTTCCAGACGAACCAACTCGTTACGGATATAATTTACGGCTACCTTTCTCAATTCGTTCATGTCGGTAATCGACTCGTGCGAGAGTCCAACGATTACAACAGGCTGAGTGTTTGGATCGTGCTGCGTGATTGTTAATGCATCGATCTGAGAGTTCTGAGAATAGCTTGTCAATGCTTTCTGAAGATCGAGAAATGCTTCGTCCATATCTTTACTCCAGGCGTATTCGACCGTAATCTGGGCAGAGCCTGTCCGCGAAACGGACGAAACCTCCACCACTCCACCCTGCCGGATAGCCACAGCTTCAATTTTCTCAACAAACAATTTTTCCATCTCTTCCGGAGGTCTTTCACCCGATTTTATCTCGACAAAAACACGGGGAGAGGTGAGATCGGGGAAAAGGTCGATCCCTAATTTCTGGTACGATATCACTCCAAGAAGCAATATCCCCAGTATGGCCATTAACACTGTTACAGGGTAATTGACTGCAAAAGAAGTCAGTTTTTTCATTCGCAATTACTTATTTAATTAATTGATCTTCAGAGCGTAT
>JGI24146J20443_1001253_pt1 | contig 16019 bp, 16 predicted proteins | sample BarGraIncub1131A_FD_20443 | JGI IMG/M metagenome (IMG submission 20443) | reverse complement strand
TTGCCATATCCGATCAGAGCAATCTTCATAAAATGTTGTTAATTTGCAAATTCAAGGGTCAAAGATACAGAAAAAAATAGGCAGGCACCTTTAAGAATGTTCACTAACTGTTAAAAAAGCCCAAGCCCTTACCAAAACGTAGTCAAAATACTCGTACATTTGCGTCACAGGATCAGAAGACTATGCGAAATCCTGTACAAATTAACCGGGTATGACGGGCCACACCGTCGAAGTAGTTATGAGAAAAACGAACGGATCATTTGGTTTGGCCCTACTTGCCTTGACTATGCTTTCGGCTTGCGCCAGCGTGGGTAACCCCACAGGTGGTCCCAAAGATGAAACACCTCCAAAATTCATCGGCTCTCTGCCGCTTGAGAATGCAGTGAATTACAATAAAAAACGCATCGAGATATCCTTTGACGAACTGATTTCATTAAAATCACCCTCGGATAAAGTGATTGTTTCACCTCCTCAGAAACTGGCGCCCGTTGCTAAAGGTGTTGGCAACAAGGTCGTGGTGCTGCTTTCAGACAGTCTGATTCCTGCAACTACCTATACGATCGATTTTACCGATGCCATTGTCGACTACAATGAAGGAAACAAATACGGAGACTATGCATTTTCTTTTTCAACAGGAGACCATATCGATTCCCTGAAGATTTCCGGAAATGTAATTGACGCCTCCAACCTGAATCCACTGACAGGGATTATTGTCGGAACGCATTCCAATGCTGCTGACTCGTCTTTTCGTAATCAGGCATTTGAACGCATCACCAAATCGACCAAAGGCGGGCGTTTTGTCTTGAAAGGTTTACCGCAGGGAGCCGCATTTATTTATGCACTGGATGATAAAAATAGGGATTACGCATTTGACCAACCAGTTGAAGCCATTGCATTCATGGATTCCGCGCTGATTCCCTGGACGGAACCTTGTACCCGAAACGATACGATCTGGAAAGACACCTTAACAGTAGATACGATCCTAGTGCGTCCCATCACCTGCTTTAAGCCAGACAATATAATTCTTCGATATTTTACGGAGGTTTTTGGTCGACAATATCTGGCAAAAAAAGACCGCGTACCCAGGAACAAGATTAATTTGATATTTGGCTACAAAGCGGAGTCGTTGCCTACCTTGACGCTGATCAACAAAGAAGTTAAAGACTGGTATATTCTTGAAAAAAATCCGACAAACGACACGCTTTCCTACTGGATAACCGATACGCTGGTTACCCAAATGGATACGCTCAAGCTAAAGTTGGACTATTTGAAAACAGATTCCCTGAATGCGTTAAGTCCATGGACAGATACCTTGACCCTGATTTCAAGATCCTATAAACCCAAGGCAGTACGTCCAAAAAAGACTACGCCCATCCTAGACAAAAAGGAGGAAACGGTGCCTGCTCCAGTTCCCGCATTGCCGCCCCTTGGTTTGAAATCGAACATTCAAAGTGTCATGGAAATTTACTGCAGACCTCGGTTTGAAGTGGATGAACCCATTCGTGAGGTTCAAGGGGCTCCCGCGCAATTATTTGTAAAAAAAGATACGGTTTGGGTTAAGATGGCCTTTACTTTTTACAGGGATACCCTTAAAACCAGGGAATTCTTGTTGGATGCCAAATGGAAATTTGAAGCAGAGTACAGGTTTGTAATTGATTCCGCAGCCATCAAAAGCGTTTACGGTAAAGTGAACAATCTCCTAAACCAGACATTTAAAATTCGTGCAGAAGAGGAATACGCTCGCCTGATTGCTAAGATCAGTGGCATGCAATCTCCTGGTTTTGCCGAGCTGCTGGATAAGTCCGATAAGGTGGTTCGCCGGCTCCAGATTGAAAAGAATGTGGCCGACTTCAAATACTTGGCTCCCGGAACGTATTTCCTGCGTGTCATCGAGGATTTGAACGGCAATTTCCGCTGGGATACTGGTGATTTTGCTAAAAGAAGACAGCCTGAAAATGTATTTTATTACCCTAAAGCATTGGTTCTGCGTGTAAACGGGGAGGTGAAAGAACCATGGAATGTTCGCGAACTGCCTTTGCTGGATCAAAAACCCAAAGAATTGATTCAAAAGGAAAAGGAGAGGAACTGACTATGAAACGACGTATTCTTTTTGGTTTGTTGCTGTTGTGTTTGCCCTTCACCGCTCGGGCGCAATTCCTATGCACCGTCAGCAACGAATTATTGGTCCCTGGTGAACATTTGGACTATCAGCTTTATTATAATGTAGGTTTTGTATGGATACCTGCCGGAACGTGTGAGTTCCGCGTCCGGAATGCGCTTTACAATAAAATGCCCGCCTATCAACTTTCTGCTCAGGGAAAATCCTATAAATCTTTTGATACCTTTTACAGGATTCGAGATACGATTATTTCATACGTCGATACCCAGAATCTGACGCCTTTCCGAGCGTACAAATACACACACGAAGACAACTGGAACGGCATTGATGACTTTACGTTTCGGAAAGTAAACGACGATTGGCGTATTACGACAAGACTGAAGCGCAAACGCGGTTGGAAGCCGTCCGTGGAATCCGAATCAGACCGCTGTGGTTTTGATATTGTCACCAGTATTTATCGCTTGCGTTGTTTTGACAGTCCAGACATGTATACTTTGGGCAAGCGGCTCGACATTCCAGTTCGTCTGGATGACGGTGAATACCTCGTTCACCTGACATACGTCGGGAAAGAGCGCATCAAGCTCTATGGTGACGGTTTTTACACTGCACACGCTTTTACCCTAAGTATAATTGAAGGTAACATTTTCAAGCGTGGTGATGTCCTTAAAATGTGGATATCGGATGATAGGAACCGCATTCCGCTTCTTGTTGAATCTCCCATACGGGTGGGATACGTCAAAGCGCTTTTCAGAAGCGGAGGAAATACAAAATATCCGATCTCTAAATCTACAGTTAAATAACGGTCTATTTCACCGTCTATTTCGCCAGTTTCCACTCAAAACCCTCCTTGGTATCCTTGATTTCAAATCCAAGGGCCGTCAGTTCATTCCGGATTTTGTCGGAGGTTGCCCAATCTTTGTTTGCTTTGGCTTCCATCCGCATATTCAGCAGGAGATCAATGGCTCCTTTGTACCCTTCACCAGTGGATTGGGAAGACTTTTCCTCTACTCCCAAGCCAAGGATGTCGACTATGAAAAGTTCGAAAACTTCCTTCAATTCTTTGAGATCCTCCGCGCTGATGGTTTCTTTGCCATCACTGATCAGGTTGATGCTCTTACTGGCATCAAATAAGTGAGAAATCACGATAGGGCTGTTCAAATCGTCGTTCATGGCTTCAAAACAACGTTCACGAAGCCCTTTGACGACTACGGTGGAAATGCCGGATGCGGTAATCCTGTTTAATCGGACATAAGCGTCCATCAAACGTTCGAGACCTTTCTCTGAAGCCTGCAATGCCTCATTGCTGAAATCCACCGTGCTGCGGTAATGGGCCTGCAGAATAAAGAATCGAATGGTCATTGGACTGTACGCCTGCGTCAGTGCCTGATGCTTACCTTCGAAGAATTCTTCCAGCGTGATGAAATTTCCTAATGATTTACCCATCTTCTGTCCGTTGATGGTAATCATGTTGTTGTGCATCCAGAAACGGACCGTTTCGTGCCCTAAGGCGCCTACGGATTGGGCAATTTCGCATTCGTGGTGGGGGAACATCAGATCCATACCACCTCCGTGAATATCGAATTCTTCCCCCAGGTAGCGGGTACCCATGGCAGAGCATTCGAGGTGCCAACCTGGGAAGCCGTCGCTCCAGGGTGAGGGCCAGCGCATAATGTGCTCCGGTGCTGCCTTTTTCCATAGGGCAAAATCAACGCTGTTGCGTTTTTCGGATTGACCGTCCAACTCGCGCCCAGTAGATATCAGCTCGTCAATGTTTCGCCCTGAAAGCTTGCCGTAATGGTGGATTTTGTTGTATTTTTCCACGTCAAAATAAACAGAACCTTCACTTTCGTAAGCCCAGCCGTTTGCAAAGATTTTTTTGACAAATTCAATTTGTTCAATGATGTGGCCTGAAGCATGAGGTTCAATGCTAGGAGGCAAGACGTGGAGGGCTTCCATGGCATGGTGGTATCGGTTGACGTAGAACTGAACCACTTCCATCGGTTCGAGCTGCTCCAGCCTGGCTTTTTTGGCAATCTTGTCCTCGCCTTCATCGGCATCGTTTTCCAGATGACCCACGTCCGTGATGTTCCGAACGTAGCGAACTTTATAACCGAGCATGGTCAAATAGCGAAACAACAGGTCAAATGTGATGGCAGGACGGGCGTGACCAAGGTGCGCGTCACCATAAACGGTTGGACCACAAACATAAAGACCAACTCGCCCCTCATGAATGGGTTTAAATACTTCTTTTTTACGATGTAGGGTATTGTAAAGGACTAAATCGTTCTGCATAGGAGGGTAAATTAAAAAAACTAAAGTAGGATGAAGCGGTAGGGTCGGATGGAAACGAATCGGAGTCGAGGGCCTTCAGAGCAACATCGCCATAATCCTGAACAATTGGTTAGGACCATTTGATAATCGATATCTGTTTCAGTATCTTCCAGAGGAACGATGTCCCGATCGGTACCTCCGCTAGGAATGAATTCAAAGAATGTGCTTAAGTCAAGCATGAGCAGGAAGGACGGATCGTCGGGGTTATCCTGAATACCGAACAATCCTTCCGGAGTACAGTAAGTCGCTTGTTGAATGAGGCCTTCAGGCAACAGTTCCTTCGACTCCTGCAGGGAGGCTGAATTTAACGGGCTGCGAACAAACAGAACTTCTGCTTCCGGCCATAATTCTTTCAACGTTTTTTTTCCTGTTTTCCGGTATGCTTTTTTCAAAAGATCCTGCAATCTTTGTGAGGTCCCTTTGAAGCTGGTTACTTTCTGTCCAAGTGCTTCTTTTAAAACAAGTTCGGTGGATGGGTTCCCGTCTTTGTCCGCTCCAACTCGTTTTGGAAGGTTCAGCAAGGAGTTTAAAAAAGGTTCGTTTTCGCGCAGCAAGGCGTGCAATTCGTTCATGTACGGCAAATCGACACCGTTTCCGGCATTGGCAGAAAAGCCTTCGAGTAATTTGCTGCCCGGGTTTTTACTGATGTGGATGGTGTAGCTGTCACTGATGCCTTGCTGAAAAGTTTCTTCCATTGCCTGTGCCGTAATGGGGACATAGGTGTCGTTCATGGAGCAGATCACATCTTTGGGACTTCCTGGCCAGATTAGGTCCGTTTCGCCATTGCTCATCCTTTCCAGATATGGTTTCAGGTCTGAAAGTCGTTGAATGGGAAGGCGTTCTCTGAATTCCTGGTAGCTGAAAACGGACCTGAAGTCGTGCTTTTTGCCCCATTCCGTATCAGCAGCTTCCAACAAGAGGTTGGAAAGTTGCTCGTTTTGAATATCATTTGCATCCTGAGCAAAGTCCAGAATTTCCCCAAAGCGATCTTTGAGGTACATGCTGTATAATCCTGACAATAAATCCATGGGGTTTCAGGTTTCGGTCAACGGTGCCAAAATTAGTTATTTTTTCGCAGTCTTGGGCCTGTTGGAGAGTGAAAACTTTAAAAAACAGAGGTTAGACCTGTTCGTCCCGCCCAGATGCTGTGTTTTCTTTATAAACGACCTGCTGACTTTCCTTCAATAGTTCCGCAAGGTTGACGTAAGGGTCTTGGATATAAATAAGTGCTTCTTTTGCGGCTTTTTGCTGCGCTTCTTTTTTGGAAAGGCCTTCACCCTGTCCGAAACTGAGGCCGTTGATTAGCGCCACAGCTCTGAAGCGTGGACCCTTGGCTGAACTCTTGCTTAGTTCCGTCATCAGGAATTCAGCCGAGAGTTTTTCCTGCTGGCTCCATTCCAGGAGTGCGGACTTGAAATTTTCTTCGGTGCTGACGACGCCTTCGAGGTCGATGTGACGTTCCAGAATTTTCGTTTCAAGGAAACGTTTGCAGCGTCTGTAGCCTTGATCCAAATAGATTGCCCCGATCAATGCTTCCAGGGCATTTCCGTAAATGGAGAGATGCGTTTCTGGGGTTGCTTGCGCAGAGGAAAGAATCAACGTGTTCAGCCCTAACTCCATGGCAATTTTGTTCAGACTTTGGCGTTGAACGATCTTGGCTCTGGTCTTGCTCAGAAATTCTTCATTGGCAGCAGGAAACTGTTTGAACAGGATATCAGCGACGATAACGTTGAGTACTGCGTCTCCCAAATATTCGAGTCGTTCGTTGTTGATCAACAGACCGTCGTTCGTTCGGACAGACAATGATTTATGTCTAAGCGCCTGTTGATACAACCCCAACTTGAAAGGGTAGAAACCCAAAATACGGTGAAATAACAAATAAGGCTCCTTCTGTTTAACAGTCAGGAGCCTTATTTGAATGAGTAGGTCTGAAATCAAGCGTTTGGCTTCCATTTCTTTACGATGACACTGGCATTGTGGCCACCGAAACCGAACGTATTGGATAATGCTGCCCGTACTTCGCGTTTGCAGGCTTTATTAAACGTGAAATTCAGTTTGTAATCGATTTCGGGATCTTCATCACCTTCCGTAAAGTTAATCGTGGGAGGAATGATGTCGTTCTGTACAGCAAGGACACAAGCCATCGCTTCGATTGCACCGGCAGCACCTAAAAGGTGACCTGTCTGTGATTTAGTGGAGCTGATGTTCAAATCGTAGGCAGACGGTCCGAAAACGGCTTTTATAGCCTTTGTTTCGGCAATATCACCAAGCGGGGTGGAGGTGCCGTGAACGTTGATATAATCGATATCAGAAGGGAGCATTTCGGCATCTTCGAGTGCATTTTTCATCACGTTCAACGCGCCCAATCCACCAGGATGCGGAGCGGTCATGTGGTAAGCATCGGCAGACATGCCGACACCGGCAATTTCTGCATAGATTTTTGCACCACGGGCCAAAGCATGTTCGAGCTCTTCTAAAATAAGTGCAACACCGCCTTCTGCAATAACAAAGCCGTCGCGGCTCTTGCTAAAAGGGCGAGATGCGGTCTTGGGGTCATCGTTGCGGGTAGATAGGGCATGCAAGGCATTGAACCCGCCTACACCGGCAGCAGTGATGGCTGCTTCGGAACCACCGCAAACAAACGCATTCGCCTTACCCAAACGGATCAGGTTGAAAGCATCGGCTATGGCGTTGGATGAAGAAGCACAAGCAGAAACCGTGCAGAAATTTGGACCTCTGAAGCCATACATTATTGAAATGTGGCCAGCAGATAAGTCAGAAATCATTTTAGGAATGAAAAACGGGCTGAAACGTGGTGTTCCATCACCTTTTGCAAATTCTATGACTTCCTGTTCGAATGTTTCAATTCCACCAATACCTGCACCCCAGATGACTCCGATTCGATCGAGGTCTTCCTTTTCAGTGTCCAGGCCTGAATCTTCAATCGCTTCTTTGGCACAAATGACGGCATACTGCGCAAATTGGTCATATTTGCGGGCCTCTTTTCTGTCAAAATGGGCGCCTTGATCGAAATTTTTAACTTCGCAGGCAAATTTTGTTTTAAACTTTGACGAGTCAAAGTGCGTAATAGGCCCGGCACCGCTTACACCCTTGATCAACGATGACCAAGTATCGGCCACGTTGTTGCCCAGGGGTGTAATGGCTCCAAGGCCTGTTACGACAACTCTTTTTAATTCCATGCGTTAATTGCCTTTATTATTTGGCAACAGCTTCGATATGAGCAATCGCTTCACCTACAGTGGTGATTTTTTCTGCTTGATCATCGGGGATAGAGATTCCGAATTCTTTTTCGAATTCCATAATCAGTTCCACAGTGTCAAGTGAGTCTGCGCCCAAGTCGTTGGTGAAGGAGGCTTCCGGAGTAACTTCAGTTTCTTCAACGCCTAATTTGTCAACGATAATGGCTTTTACTTTTGCAGCAACATCAGACATAACGGTCATTTTTTAGGTTAATAATTAAATCTAATTCGTAATTTTGCGGCACAAAGGAACAAATAAAAAATGGAATTCACCTACTAATTTGCTCGAAAAGTGCAACATTTTGCACAAAACAACGAACTCTGTGCAAGGGAAAACCCAAATTAAAGGCATTATGATACCTGTCCGTTTAGCAATTCTGGCCTCGGGATCTGGCTCCAATGCGGAGAACATCATCCACTTCTTTTCAACCGAAAAACGGGTGGAAATCGGGCTAGTCATTTCCAACAGGTCTGAGGCACAAGTCCATCAACGTGCAGAGCGGCTGGGCGTACCTTCGTTCACGCTACCCAGAGAGACGCTGACTGACGGAAATGCATTGTCCAAAATATTCAAAGACCGGGGAATCGATTTTATCATATTGGCAGGATATCTTTTAAAAATTCCTGAAGCGTTGATTCATGCCTATCCGAACCGTATAATCAATATTCATCCTGCGCTTTTACCCAAATACGGCGGGAAAGGGATGTATGGAAATCATGTCCATCAGGCCGTTGTAGATGCCAAAGAAAAGGAGTCTGGAATTACAATTCATCTGGTTAACGAAAACTACGACGAAGGTTCCATTGTTTTCCAAGCAAAAAGCCCTGTATTTGCTGAAGATTCTGCTGAAGATGTTGCTGCCAGGGTCCATGAACTGGAATACAGGCATTATCCCGAAGTGATCAGGCTTTTGCTTCACAAGGAATTCGAGTGGTAAACCTTTTCCCTGTAATCGTCGGTATTTATTAAACGTCTACTTGATTTTTGCAGGGGAGAAAAAAAGAGTATGTGGCTTCTTTGACAGTCTGACCAAAAGAATATTCAGCAAGACTTTGCGAATAAAAGCCTTTTCCTGAGACAGCGGATGATGATTCAGATAGTTGGTAATGATCTGTAAGCATTCTTCGTTTTTATAGCCGGCGCGAATCAAACATTTGGCAAAATGGCCCGTCATATAACGGAACTCCACTTTTTCCATGTGACTCAAAAGCGCTGGGTTCAACGTAATTGGCAAATGATTGCTCCATTTATCGGATAGCTTCATGGCATTGAGAATCCATTCTTTGTTGTGATGACCATTGGAGAAATGCTCAATCAAAACGTCGTTGATGGCGTAATTTTTGTATCCGGCCAGATAAGCCTGAATGCAAATATCCAGATCGTATGAATGAAATCCGGAAAAAGTTACATCGTCAAAACGGATTAACTGGAACAACGATTTACGGACACACAAAAAAACACCGTCTAAAACCAGGGCAGACTGCGATGTCGATTGGCTGTCATGGCCGGTATTATGTAATACGGGTTTAACCCCTCTTGCGTTGGATTGCAAGATGAACATTTTTTGGTCGTACAAACTCCAGGACGCAGGCACCTTTGTAAGTGTTGAACCGCCGCAAACACCAATGATACCTGCGTCAGGCTTATTCAGGTGGTTTGCGATTTTTTGTCCCCAGTCGCTGGTATGAAAAAGGATATCCTCATGCATGAAGCACAGAATATCGTAGGAACTTCTCGCCACGCCTTCGTTATAAGCCGAAAAAATTGAATATTGGTTTCTGGAATTATCTATTCCAATGATTTCAAAAGGAACCCCGATCTTCTCCCTGATATTTGCTTCCAGAGCAGGTGAGATTTTTGGTGTCCTTAAACAGATGATGATCGAGATCATTTCGTGAATGGGTGATGTGATGGTGTTTTCACTTTGGCAAAGCTATTAAAAATATCGGAAACCTGACTTAATGAACGAGTATATTACGGTGTTATTGCCAATTCTTGCTTTTCATGAGGTAAGAAATATGTATCTTTGCATTCCTATCATAATGTAAAAATATATGACTTTCAGTGCCCTATCCACTTCTGTTTTTAAAGAGGCTACTCGGATATATCATCTGACCGACCATGTTGATGCTCCGTTCAGCAGTCCTTATTCTCCGAATACCATCGAGAGCGATTTGTTCCTGAAAAACTGGATAGATGCTGTTCAATGGCATTTGGAAGACAGTATTCGTAATCCTGAGATCAATCCAATAGACGCGTTGGCGCTCAAGCGTCGCATTGACAAGTCAAATCAGGATCGTACGGACTTGGTGGAACGCATCGACAATTATTTTTGGAGCAATTACCAGAACGTTCAAGTTTTGCAGGATGCTGTGATCAATACGGAAAGCCCTGCTTGGGCCATCGACCGTCTGTCAATCCTGATATTGAAAATCTGGCACATGCAGGCGGAGGCCGATCGTGCCGAAGCTGCCCCCGACCATCGTATACAATGCCAGAAAAAACTGAATGTCCTGAACGAACAACTCGTTGACCTTTCCATGGCAATTGATCAGTTGCTTTCAGATATAGAATCCGGACGACGTTTTATGAAAGTGTACAAGCAAATGAAAATGTACAACGATCCTGAGTTGAATCCTGCGTTGTACACAAAAAAATGATATTATGGCACGTATTCTGGTCATACGACTATCAGCATTAGGAGACGTCGCCATCTCTGTTCCTTTGGTCAAAGCATTGGCCGAACAATATCCGGAACATGAATTCCTCATGGTGTCTCAACCCATGATGGCAGGTTTGTTTGAGCAGTGCCCCTCCAACGTGGTTTTCGTTCCTGCCGACATTCACGGCAAACACAAAGGTGCCCCCGGGCTTTATAAACTTTATAAGGAAATCGGTTTTGAAAATGTGGATGTGATCTGTGATATGCACGATGTCATCCGATCACGCATTTTTTGCTTTTACTTCAAGCTGCATCGTATTCCAGTTTTCAGGATTGATAAGCAACGCAAGGAGCGTCGCTTACTTACCAGACGAGACAAGAAAGTTATCAAACAACTGAAAACTTCTTTTCAACAGTATCGGGATGTGTTTGCCTGTGCCGGTCTTTCCCTGAATTATTTTGACTTTTGGCCGAAAATGGGTCCAACAGTTGAAAACTTACCCGAACTCGAAGCAGAATATGGTTTGAAAAAAACCGTTTGGCTCGGGTTTGCTCCATTTGCCCGACATGAAGGGAAAAACTACCCTTTGGAAAAAGCAGAAAAGGTCTTGGCGCATTTTGCTTCTGATCAACGCTTTACTGTTTTTTTATTTGGAGGAGGAAAAGAAGAAACAGCCCAAATGCTCCATTGGCAGGAACTGTATCCTTCCGTTGTCAAACCTACCGATAAAACCCTTAAGGAGGAGGTCAAGCTCATGAGCGGACTTGATTTGATGGTTGCAATGGATTCAGCCAACATGCACCTGAGCTCATTGGCTCATACTCCTGTCGTTTCCATTTGGGGAGCTACACATTCGTTTGCGGGTTTCTACGGCTTGTTCCAGTCAGATCAAAACATGATTCAGGCCAATCTATCCTGCAGGCCTTGTTCCGTTTTTGGGAACAAGCCTTGTTACAGAGAGGATTATGCTTGTATGAATCAAATTCCACCAGAAACGATCATTGAACGCATTCAAAAAGAAGTCGGATTATGAAGCTTGTTGTAAATCCAGACTTTAATGAGCTGGAACCTTTACTCTTAAAGATTCCCGTCCTCTTTGAACAGCATGGGAAAACCATTTACAAATCGCGCAACGAACTGAGAATCATCGATATTCCTGGCTTTATAATCAATGTAAAGCGCTACCGGATTCCCTTTCTCATGAACCGTATCGCCTATACGTTTTTCAGAAGTTCAAAAGCCAGCCGGGCGTATGAGTATGCTCTGACACTGAAAGAAAAGGGTTTCGGAACGCCCGAGCCTATTGCTTATCTGGAATTCAAAAACAAGGGTTTACTCGGTTATTCCTATTTTGTTTCCAGGCACATCAGCGAATGCAGGATGATGCGTGAATTTTCAGATGGCTCAGACATCGCAGGCCGTGAAGACATCATTGAAGCTTTGGGTACTTTTATCGCTCGTTTACACGAGGCTGGTATTCTTCACCTGGATTTATCGGTCGGAAATATTTTGTTTATAAAGGAGGGAAAAGACATCAGATTCTGGTTGGTTGATTTGAATCGCATGCGTTTTTGCAACATTGGGCAAGAAAAGGGGTGCAGAAACTTTGAACGTCTTCGTGGCAGTGAAGCCTTATTTGGGATTTTGGCCAACACTTATGCCAGAGAGCGAGGCTTTGACACTTCCGAATGCCTGAAAACCATCCTATACTATCAGAGGAAAAGCGTTCGTAATTTTCGGGCAAAAGCAGAACGCAAGAAAAAACTTCAAAAATTGAAACTGACACGATGAAACAGGTATTTTTTGGGGTGCCAATGAGTTAAAAGGTCCAACTATTTTTTTTCAATTCCATTCAAACAGAGGTAACGATTGGCCTTTTGATTTTCTTGCATCATCCGGATATTTTCCGATTGGTCGAACCAGTTTTCCTTATGGTGCAGATGAAACTGAACGGCCAGGTTCCTTAGTGAGAACAGTTTAAATCCTGCTTTTTCAAATCGCCAGACCAAATCAATGTCCTCGCCAATGGCGGGTCGGATATAATCCTCATCAAATCCGTTGATCGCCTGGATGGCGGCTCTTGAAAAGGACATGTTGCAGCCCTTTAGTTGGGTCATTTTCCGAAGACGAGGGAGGAACCCCAGCAACTTGTCCGGATCGAAGAAAAAACCTTCCTCCTGAAAACGAAAGCCCATTTTCCGAAGACCGAAAAAATGTTTGAATAAGTAACGCTGGACGTCATCAGGGGTACACTTTTGAATTATTAGATCCTTAGAAAGTGCCTCATTCAGTTTAATTCGTTTCCCTGCCAGTATCCGGTTTTTACTGGCATATCGATGATGCATTTCCATGAACCGCGGGTGCAAGACGCAGTCTCCATCAATGAATACGAGATAATCGGATTTAGCGGCACGTATGGCTCTGTTCAATGCCTGGTTTTTACGCCAGCCAAGGTCTTCCTGCGTGAGGTGTTGCCAGGTTTGTTCGAAAGGATAAGTAGCAAGGAATTCTTTCATGACGGCACTTTCCCCATCTTCAGAAACCACTATTTCGAAGCTCTTCCAGCTCTGATTCCTAAGTGAATCCAGCACCGCTTTTAGGGAAATGATGTTGGTGTAGACTGAAATGATCAAGGTGGCTTCCATAGATGTCCTTTCAGATTCGTTTTCGAATGCCGTTTGGCGTTTCAATTCGGTTCGACCTCCGGGTGTCTTTTCGGATTGCTTTGTTCTTGCGCATGGTCTCTTCGGTCTTATAAGGCCGTTTATGATCCAGGTGCAGGCAAATGGAGGAATAACGGATCTGCCTGGATTTCAACCCAAAATTCCAAAGACGTTCTCCGAATTCCCTGTCTTGTCCACTGTATTGCATTTCCTCATTGAATCCGTTGATAGCCATCATGTCGGACTTCCAGCCCGATGCATTGCAGCCGTTCCAGGAGGCCGCTGCTGGGGTTATAAAGTTCATGAACCGAGCCCAAAGTTCGCATTTCCATAGCTTGGTACTCTTGAAACTTTTTTTCAAACCATGCACAAACAGCCACTTCAGATTGAAGGCCGATTCCGTTTGAATATCCTCGAGGGTCAGTTCCTGGCTGATGGACATGGGTAATTTGAAATAACCGCCGGAAAGGAAATAATCTTTACGGGCAAATTTCAAATGCGTTTCCACAAAATCTTTGCGGGGGATACAGTCCTGATCCGTAAAAATCAGGTATTCGGATTCCGCTTTTACAATTGCTTTGTTGAGTATACGACTTTTTTGGAACCCATCGTCTTTTTGCCAAACGTGCTTGATATTCAGGTTGAATTCCGTCTTAAAAAGTTTGATCAGATCCTCGGTCGGTTGGCCAGATCCGTCGTCGGCAATGATAATCTCCAAGTTCTGAACTGTTTGCAAAGTATACCCCCACAATACTTTCTCCAGCCATGCTGGGTTGTTGTAAGTGGAAATGATTACTCCGACTGTTTCAGGTTTTTTTATGGTAGTACGCATGACGCTTTCAGATGGTTATTTTCTTCCGAAATCGGCTGGTATTTCGCCCCAGGAAGATGTTTCCCATTTATACAAAGGTATGTTCCAGGTATGGGCGACAAGCCAGTTCTCAGCCCGGTCTATAAGATCGAAGATGGGCTCATTGGCAGCGGTTTGCACCAGTTTGGTGTTGCACTTTTTCTTCCTGATCCAGGCCAGTGCATTCATACTGTCCGAATAGATGGGGAAATGGGTATTCTTAGTGATTTGCAAAGCCAGAGCGTGCACAATGGCCAGGAATTCTCCTATGTTGTTGGTCCCTTCCTGGAAGGGACCCTGATGGAATATTTCCATGGAGTTTTCCCTGAATACACCTCTGTATTCCATCAAACCCGGATTGCCACTGCAGGCAGCGTCGACTGCGATGAAGTCACCTGTGGGTCGGGGAGAGTTTTTGGTGGGGCGTGCTTGGGCGGCTTGTTTGTAAAAAGTATGCCAACCTTTTCCCAAGGCCTTTTCTGCCTCATCTTTTGAAGGGAAAGCTTTGTATTTGGCTCCTTCCACACCATCGATCTGGACTTTGCATTTGGCCCAATCCGTATAGACTCCGGGAGAATGCCCTACCCAAACCACATAGAACTTCCCTTTATTCGCCATTCGTTATGGTTTTGTCCTCGTATAGTTCCTTGCGTTTCCCACGGAAGATGTCGTATTTTCGGAATTCGCAATCCAACGCACCATTCATTAACGGAATTCGTGCGGAGGGACGTAGCCCGATTTTGTCGAAGCATTCTTCGCGGTAGCTTAGAATCCAAGCTGAATACCCCATGAATGCGTGTTTAAGGCGTTCTCCGATGGTTTCATAAAGTGCCAAAAGATCGTTGGCGGCGATACGTTCTCCATAAGGCGGATTCATCACCAACATTCCATTGTCGGGTGCTTCTGTAATTTTCTGAATGGAGCGGGTTTCCAGTTCGATGTATTTGCCAAGGCTGGCGCTTTTCACGTTTTTCTGTGCAATGGAAATGGCTTGCGCAGACATGTCTGAACCGTAAATTTTAAATTTGAAAGGGTTTTCGTCAGGTTCTTCAGTGCAAAGTTCATTAAAGAGGTCTGCGTCGAAATCCGGCCATTTTTCAAAGGCGAAACCTTTGCGGTAAATACCGGGCGGAATCTTCAGGGCGATGAGCGCTGCTTCGATCAACAAGGTTCCCGAGCCACACATGGGATCGATGAAATTGCATTGTCCTTCCCAACCGGCCAGCAGCAACATACCAGCGGCCAATACCTCGTTCAGAGGTGCTTCGGTCTGATCAACGCGGTAACCTCTTTTATGGAGCGATTCACCGGAACTGTCCAAAGATATGGTACAGGTTTCGTGCGAAACGTGCACGTTGATGTAAATATCCGGGTTCGTAAGGCGCACCGAAGGACGTTTTTCAAACTTCTCCATAAAATAATCTGCCATTCCGTCCTTGACGCGATAAGCCAAGAATTTGGAATGACGGAAAAGGTCCGAATAAACAACGGTATCAATGGTGAACGTCTGGTTGGGAGAAAAGTAATTTTCCCATTTAATCTTTCGAACTTGTTCATAGACTTCGTCCGGATTCTTGGCCCTGAAGGTGGCAATGGGTTTTAAGATGCGGACTGCTGTGCGCAGATACAAGTTGGTTTTGTACAGTAAGCGCTGATCTCCTGAAAAAGAGACCATTCGGCGGCCGATTTGCACATCATTCCCACCTAATTCAGTGATTTCTTTGGCAAGGACTTCTTCCAGTCCCTGCATTGTTTTGGCGACAAGTTCGAAAGACATTATTTTTTTGCTTTTGACTGGACTACGCGCGCATTGGGGGCAACATCCTCGGTCACCCAGATGTTACCACCCACGGTGGCATTTTCTCCAATCGTGATACGACCTAAAATGGTCGCGTTGGAATATACGACGACATTGTCCTGAAGGATGGGATGGCGGGGGATACCCTTGATGGGGTGTCCGTCTTCATCCAGCGGAAAACTTTTGGCTCCCAGCGTCACACCCTGATAAAGCTTGACGTTGTTTCCGATGATGGCAGTGGCGCCGATTACGACACCGGTCCCGTGGTCGATGGCGAAATGAGTGCCGATGGTGGCTCCCGGATGAATATCGATGCCGGTTTCAGAATGTGCCA
>JGI24146J20443_1001227_pt1 | contig 16264 bp, 13 predicted proteins | sample BarGraIncub1131A_FD_20443 | JGI IMG/M metagenome (IMG submission 20443) | reverse complement strand
GCGGATCAAGGCTCGTCATAGGCTCCTGAAATATTACGCCTATGTCCTTCCCCTGCAAAAGCCGCATTTCCTCAACCGTGCATTTGAGAAGATCCCTACCCTCAAAAATAACTTCGCCGCTAATTGTTGCATAATCGCGCTCAATCAGTCCCGCTATTGTGTGCGCGGTAACAGTCTTTCCTGAGCCTGATTCGCCGACAAGACCCAGTGTGTCTCCCGCTTCCATATGCAGGTCAATACCCTTAACGGCAGTACCGGAACGTCCGTCGTTAAATGAAACGGTCAGATTCTTTATTTCAAGCATTTGATTTGCGCCTCCGTTTTGCAGCCGGTCGCCACATTTGGCGGTAACCCAGACCTTCCGAAATCAGGGCAAAGCCCAAGATAAGTATCGAAATTGCGCATCCGGCAGAAAGGGCCTGCCACGGTGCCGTATGCAAATAAGTTTGCGAATCGAGAAGCATACGTCCAAGACTTGCGGCCTCTGTTGGCTGAACGCCGAGATTTAGGTAGCTCATGCTCGCTTCGGCAAGCACCGCATTGTTAAAGCCGATGGCTATAGAACTCAAAAGTACTGGACCAATGTTCGGAAGTATGTGCACAAACATTATTCTTATATGCCGAACGCCCATAAGCTTTGCGTTTTTAACGTAGTCCATTTGCCTCTGTTTTGCATATTCCGAACGGACAACACGGGCAAAACTCGGTATGAAAAGTATTCCCAAAACAACGATTAAAATTGTTCTTCCGGTTCCGGTAATGCTGACCACCACAAGGGCCAGCAGGATGCTTGGAAAAGCCGTAACGGCGTCGTTTATTCTCATTATTATTTCGTCGGTAAGTCCTCCGAAATATCCCGTAAGTCCTCCGATTATTGTGCCAAATGCCGCGCCTATCGAAACCGCAAAAAACGCTATTGAGAGGGTCGTTCCGGCGCCCTCCATAACTCGGCTCAATATATCGCGCCCAAAATTGTCCGTGCCTAAAAGATGCGTAAGACTGGGCCCAACACCTTTTTCAGCCACTGACATCATGTCCGGATCAAACGGCGTCCAAAAAAACCCCAAAACAATGATCGAAACCGTAATGGCTGTTAAAGAACATCCATATATTAAATTGTAATTTGGTCTTTTTCTCACGGAGTTCCTCCAGATTGTTTTAATCCATAGGAGAACAATCGTTGTGTCAAAATATTGTATGCGTTTTCGGATGCGAATTAACAGCGTAATTATACTCTCCACAGCGCACGAGTAGTTAAAAAAATGCGAAGTTTAATTAACGGAATCTGATTCTGGGATCGATATATTTATAGGATATGTCGGCAATATAATTGACCGATATTACCACAATCGAAATTATCATAATAATAGTCTGAACAACAGGCAAATCGCGTCCTATTATGGACGAGAGCAAAAGTCTTCCAATGCCTGGTATTGCGAACACCTGTTCTATTATAATACTTCCGGCAATAATGTCTACTAAAGTCACGGCAAGAAATGTCACAACAGGAATAATCGCGTTTCGCATAACATGACTGCGGAGAACCTGCCAGCGGCTGTTTCCGCGGCTGTAAGCCGTTCGCACATAGTCCTCGGACATTTCCCGAACCATGCTGCTGCGCAAGAGCTTAATAACCATCGCACTCTTTGGCAGGGCGATGGCAAGGGCAGGAAAAACAAGGAACCCCCAAAACCCTGACGGGTTCTCGGCGTACTGGACAAAATCTCCCGGAGTAAAAAGTTTGAACATCAGCCCGAAAACATAGGTGAAGATGATACCGATGAAAAATGCGGGTATTGACATTACAAGTTGGTTTATTACCATCATAATTCTGTCAGGTATGCTGTGTGCGAAACGGGTAAGAATTACTCCCAGCGGCAGTGATATGATAAGTACCATCACAAAGGACATTCCCGTAAGCGCCGCAGTAATGGCAAGCTTTCCCGAAATCAACTCACTTACAGGCATATTATAGCTGTAAGAAGAGCCGAAGTCACCCTTAACGAAGCCTACTAGCCAATTAAAATAGCGAACTATTGCGGGGTCGTTTAGCCCCAATTGGTCACGGAGAGCCGCAATTTTTTCGGGCGTTGCCGTTATTCCAAGCATTCTCGTTGTCGGGTCGCCGGGTATAATTTGAAAAGCGAAAAACACCAGCACGGAGATTCCAATGAGGGTGAGAATAAAGATACCCACTTTTTTCAAAACGTACGTCATTTATCCCCCTCCTTTTTGCCTGTTTCGCTGAAACAATTTGTTATCTACGACTTGAATCGGCAAATTCCGAATCAAAAAGCGTAATCAAATGCAGGGCGATCTTTTCGTTTATCTCGAATGAAAGACCGTCCCGGCAATTTAAATTTCAGAGTATGTCTTTTCTCTGTGCTGTTCTATTTTGTGAAGTACACCTTTGACAAGTCCATGACGTAGATTGGATAGAACTCATATCCCTGCAGACCATTGCCCATTGCAACCAAATCGCACATATCCTGAATGTAAAGGTTTGCCGCATCCTGTGTGAGAATAGTCTGGAGCTTGCCGTAAAGCTCAATCTGCTGTGCATCGTCCGTGCATGCGACCGCTTCCTTGAAGGTACTGTCATATTCGGGATCGCTGAAGTTCGTAAAGTTTGAGCCGGAATCGGAGGTGAAGCGTTCCAACATGGCGCGTGCTGTCATCATGGAAGCATCGACACCAATTATTGTGCTCTGATAGTCGCGTCCCAGATATACTCTGTTCAGCCATGTTTCCCAATCGACAAGCTCCACCGTTACATTAACTCCGATTTGCTTGAGCTGTTCGGCTATAATCTCTGCTGTGTCAACATGTGGCTGATAATTTGAGGGAACTGTAATCGTCATATCAAAGCCGTCCGGATATCCGGCGTCGGACAGGAGCTGTTTTGCCTTTTTCACGTCGAAAGTATAATAGTCCACAAGCTCGGAACGGAAATATTTTTCAAAAGCAGGATACATACTGCTGCCTAGTGCGGCACCTCTGCCGTCGGCAAGGTAATCCATAATGGCCTGACGGTCGATAGCATAGCTGAGCGCCTGACGTACTTTGATATTGTTGAAAGGCTCAGCCGAATTGTTGAGATATACCGCCTGAACGAGGTTCATTGTGCCCTCGGCAATCGTAAAGCCGTCGCCGAGCTCCTTAACCTGTGCGCTTGTTAGGTGGGCTACAAGGTCAAGTGCGCCGCTTTTCAGCGACATTACAAGCGTTTCGGCATTGTCTATGATTTTATAGGTAACAATATCGACATATGGGGCAGTTCCCCAATAACCGTCGAATTTTTGCAGAATAACATTCTCCTGCGGTGAACGGGAAACAAACTTAAAAGGACCGGTGCCGATAACTTCGGTTGTCGGGTCGTTTCCGTCGGGAATAATTGCCGCGGTGAACAGCGCGAGGAACTCGATATTGGGTTCCTTAAGCTTAACTACTACTGTCTTATCATCAGTCGCTTCGACTGATTCTACTGCGTCAAACCCGTCTATTAGAGGAGTTCCGGTATCGAGCCCTGCGGCACGTTTAATAGAGTAAACAACATCTTTCACGGTAATGGTATTGCCGTTATGGAATTTGACGCCGTCACGAAGTGTAAAAGTAAAGGTATCGCCAGCATCATTAATTTTGTATTCGCTTGCGACTGCGGGGAGAAGATTCCCTTTTGTATCGGGCTTAACAAGACCTTCATAAACATTGAATAGGACTTCTCTCGTTCCTGCCGACACCATAGTATGTGGGTCAAGTGTGTCGTCCAAATCCTGTGCAATGCCAACGGTAAGATCTCCACCCATAACCGGGGCTGCGGACGGTGTTACTTCTGAAGTGGGTTGCGCTGAGTCCTCAGTTTCCTTGCCGCCGGAGCATGCGCTCAGTGCAGCAGCCAACATAAGGGTCGACAAAATAATAGCGATAGTCTTCTTGGTATGTCTCATTGCGTCTTTCTCCTTATTTGATTGATATATTATCCCTCTTGCAACTGCCTATCAGCGCCCTAATTTTACATTTACTTGGCGGGTCGCGGCAGGAATTGTTTAAGAAATATTTACAATTACCCAAAGCAGTATATACAATTATCAAACTGATTGCAATAGCTTATCGCCCAAAAATGAGCTAAAATGACCAAATGCAAAGCGATTTGGGGCAATTGTAAATTTAGCAAGCCTTTAATTTGGTAAAGCGACGAAAAAAGCGTGTTCCGTCATGCAATCTGCTTTCGGAACACGCTTATTTTTTGTATTTAACTCTATAACACTCGGTTATTTTGCATATTCTACCGCTTTTGTTTCGCGGAGAACATGGACTTTAATCTGTCCAGGATATGTGAGCTCGCTCTCAATTTTCTTTGCGATTTCACGAGCCAGAAGAACCATTTCGTCCTCCGAAACCTCTTCGGGCTTTACCATGATGCGAATTTCTCGTCCTGCTTGAATTGCATAACAGCTTTCAACTCCGGTGAAGCTCTTTGAAACTTCCTCGAGCTTTTCAAGGCGCTTGACATAGTTTTCGATGTTCTCACGGCGTGCGCCGGGACGTGCAGCCGAGATAGTATCTGCCGCCTGAACGATGCAGGCGATAACTGTGTGCGGTTCAACATCACCATGGTGAGCCTCAATAGCGTGGATAACTTCCTCGCTCTCCTTGTACTTGCGTGCAAGGTCTACGCCTATTGTAACATGGCTTCCCTCGACCTCGTGGTCAATTGCCTTGCCTATATCGTGGAGAAGTCCCGCTCTTTTTGCGATGGTCACATTAACGCCAAGCTCCGCCGCGATAAGCCCCGAGATATGCGAAACCTCGATGGAGTGGCTCAATACGTTCTGCCCGTAGCTGGTACGGTATTTCATGCGACCCAAAAGCTTGATAATATCTGGGTGCAAACCGTGTACGTTGGTTTCAAAGACCGCTCGTTCGCCTTCGGCTTTGATGGTGGCTGCAACTTCTTTTTGCGATTTTGCGACCATTTCCTCAATTCTGGCGGGATGGATACGACCGTCGGCAATGAGTTTTTCGAGTGAGAGACGCGCAACTTCGCGTCTGACGGGATCAAAACTTGAAAGAGTAATTGCCTCGGGAGTATCGTCGATAATAAGATCAACTCCCGTGAGTGTTTCGATTGCGCGGATATTGCGACCTTCACGGCCTATAATGCGGCCCTTCATTTCGTCGTTGGGGAGAGGTACGACGGAAACTGTGACCTCAGAAGCATGGTCTGCGGCACAGCGTTGGATTGCGAGGGTAATAATCTCGCGTGCGCGGGCATCTGCTTCTTCTTTATACTTTGCTTCGGCATCCTTAATCTTAAGGGCCATTTCATGNGTGACCTCTCTTTTGAGGTTCTCTATAATGTGTTCCTTTGCTTCTTCAACCGTATAACCGGAAATCTTTTCCAATATTTCGAGTTGGCCCCGCTTAAGAAGCACGATTTCTTCCTTGTGTTCTTCGGCCTCTGTAATTTTTCTGCTGAGTTGCTCTGTTTTATTTTCGATTTGTTCTGTTTTCTTGTCCAGCATCTCTTCTTTTTGCTGAAGCCTACGCTCCTGCTTCTGAAGCTCTGCTCTGCGTTCTTTGACCTCGCGTTCATATTCCGCGCGGCTTTTGTGTATTTCTTCCTTTGCCTCTAAAAGAGCCTCTCTCCGCTTATTCTCCGCGGTTTTGATAGACTCATTTATAATTCTTTTGGCTTCCTCCTCGGCGCTTTGTATCTCGCGTTCAGAAACGCGTTTACGGTAAAGAATACCGAGTAAAAAAGCAAGAACAAAAACCAGCACCAATACAATGATGATGCCGATAATCCATGGAGTATTAGGCATAGTAAGTTACACACCTCCTTTTCATTTTATGAATTCGGTGGCTAGCATAACTAATAAAATCGGATAAACATCAATTTAAATTGCGTCATCCGTTGAAGTGCAATGAAAGTTAAAGGATTTCCCCTATCCTTAAAAATATCATCAGTTTATTCTAACTTGTCTTCTATATTATGTCAAGCGCAAATATCGCCCCGTAAATGAAAACCATTCACGGGGCGATAATAAATTCGAGCTTATTTCGGGCTTAGAACATTCCGCCCATTCCACCCATTCCGCCGCCCATGCCGCCGCCGCCCATTTCAAGGCTGGGAACAGGGGGTTCTGGAATATTGGCAACAAGGCATTCGGTGGTGAGAATCAGTGCAGAAACGGACGCTGCGTTCTGGATTGCGCTACGGCAAACCTTTGTCGGGTCGACAATGCCTGCGTCGATCATGTTTACATACTCTTCGGTTGTAACATTGTATCCGAAGTTCTTGTCGGTGCTGTTTCTAACTCTTTGGAGAACAACCGCACCTTCAATGCCTGCGTTCTCGGCAATCTGACGGATAGGAGCCTGAAGAGCCTTGATAACAAGCGCTGCACCGGTTCTCTCGTCACCCTCGAGGTCCTCGAGGAGTCTTTCGGCAGCAATGGCGGCCATTACATATGCCGTACCGCCACCTGCAACGATGCCTTCCTCAACTGCTGCGCGGGTTGCGTTGAGTGCATCTTCAATGCGGAGCTTCTTTTCCTTCATCTCGGTCTCGGTTTCTGCTCCAACCTTTATTACGGCAACGCCGCCTGCGAGCTTTGCGATACGCTCGTTGTATTTATCTCTGTCATAATCGGAAGTGGTGTCTTGTATCTGGTGGTTGATAACTTCAACTCTGTCCTTGATAGCCTTGGGGTCGCCTGCGCCGTCAATGATGATAGTATTGTCCTTGGTAACCTTAATCTGACGTGCGTTTCCGAAGTTGGCGATGTCGAAATTATCAAGCTGCATGCCGAGTTCTGCGCTGACAACCTGTCCGCCGGTGAGGATTGCTATATCCTCAAGCATTTCCTTACGTCTGTCGCCGAAGCCGGGAGCCTTGACGCATACGCAGGTGAATGTGCCGCGAAGCTTGTTTACGATGATGCCGGTAAGTGCGTCGCCGTCAATCTCTTCTGCGATGATGAGAAGCTTCTTGCCGGCTTTCATGGTTTCCTCAAGAACAGGGAGGATTTCCTGCAGGCTGGAAATTTTCTTATCAGTTATAAGAATGAAGGGATTGTCGAGAACAGCCTCCATCTTTTCGGTGTTTGTTACCATGTAGGGGGTGAGGTAGCCACGCTCGAACTGCATACCCTCAACGATGTCGCAATAGGTTTCCGCTGTCTTGCTCTCTTCGATTGTGATAACGCCGTTCTGGGAAACCTTTTCCATAGCGTTTGCTATGAGCTGGCCGATGAAGGGGTCGTCGGAAGAAACGGTGCCGACTCTTGCGATGTCTCCGGTGCCGGAAATTGGCTTTGAGTTAATGCGAAGAGCCTCAACGGCAGCGTCGGCTGCTTTCTTGATTCCGCGGCGCATACTCATGGGATTAGCGCCTGCTGCTACATTTTTAAGACCTTCGGTGACCATTGCCTGAGCCAGAATGGTTGCGGAGGTTGTTCCGTCGCCGGCGATGTCGTTTGTCTTTGTGGAAACTTCCTTGATTAGCTGTGCGCCCATGTCCTCAAACGGGTCCTTGAGCTCGACTTCCTTAGCAATTGTGACACCGTCGTTAGTGATGAGAGGAATGCCGAACTTTCTTTCAAGAACTACGTTGCGGCCTTTGGGTCCGAGTGTTATTTTAACTGTATCTGCGAGCTGGTCAACGCCGCGCTTAAGTGCGCTGCGAGCTGCTTCGCCGTAAATAATCTGCTTTGCCATATTCTGTTTGACCTCCAAATTGTATTTTATTATTTAATATAGATGTGTTGACTGTAGCACCGGGATTTTCCTCAGCCCTATAGTCAGTGCATGGTTATACCTATTTAGTCTTCAATAATAGCGAGAATGTCGCCCTGTTTAAGAATAACAAGATCATCTTCATCGATCTTAACGGTCAGACCCGAATACTTGTTTGCAACAACTTTGTTTCCAACCTTAAGAGTCATCTTGGTCTCTGTCCCATCGCTCATTTTGCCGTCGCCGACAACAAGAACTTCAAAAATCATGGGCTTTTCTTTTTCTTTAGATGTGAGGATAATTCCGCTCTTCGTTTTTTCCTCAGCATCAATCTGCTTTAATACTATTCTGTCGCCTAAAGGTTTAAGTTTCATTTTATATGCCTCCTATTAATTATGTTAAAGTTTTTATTGTCGTTAGCACTCTTCGCCTTCGAGTGCTAACGACTTATATAATAATCCATGCGGGGAAATTCTGCAAGCTGTATTTTGACGAAATTATGGCTATAATCGGTTATTTTTTTTATTAAACCGTCAATATATCCATATTGCAACNTCAAACATGGATTTGCTTCGTTTTTCTCCTGTTTTCACACGCACCTGATTAAAAATTGATTGCTGTTTTGGTATTAGTATTATTTCGTGTACATATACAGGTCGCACTTTATCATTCCGTTGTATAGCTTGCGCTTTTTGTCGGCGTTCTTTCCGAAAGTACGTTCAAACTCGGTGTGCGAGGAAAGAAGGTAGAGATTCCAGTTTTCGGAGGCAAAATAAGCCCTGCCGAATGCGCTGTAAAGTTCTTCAGCCTCTCGCTTTTCCATTATTCGCTCACCGTAAGGTGGGTTTGTAACTATTACGCCTCTTTCGGTTTTGCGGTCAAATTTGGTTGCGTCCGCGACGGCAAAATTCACAATGTCCTCAACGCCAGCAAGCGAAGCGTTCTTTTTTGAAATCGCAACGGCCTCCGGGTCAATGTCGGAACCAAAGATACGGTAATCGCCCTTATATTCGCGGGTTGGCGCTTCCTCTCGCGCGTCATGCCAGACCTTTCGGTTAAAACACGACCATTCCTCCGCCGCAAACTTGCGGTTCAGTCCCGGAGCGCGATTTTTGGCTATTAGTGCAGCTTCAATGGCAAGCGTTCCGCTTCCGCAGAAGGGGTCGCAAAAATCGTCCTTACCGCGATAGCGCGAAAGATAGACCATTGCCGCCGCCAATGTTTCACTCAAGGGAGCCGCGACATGGGCAGGGCGGTAGCCGCGTTTGTGCAGTCCTTCGCCACTTGTGTCGAGATAAATCGTGGCAATATCGTTCATTATCGCAAACTGGATTTGTATGGTTTCGCCATCCTCGGGAAACCACTCGATACCGTATTTTTGCGAAAGCCGCGTAACAACCGCTTTTTTAATTATGCTCTGGCAGTCGGAAATCGAAAACAGCTTTGAAGTCAGGCTATAGCCTTTAACCGGGAATCTTCCGTTTTTAGGAATAAAATTCTCAAAGGGAAGAGCCTTTACTCCTTCGAAAAGCTGATCAAAGGTCGCGGCTTCAAAGCTCCCGACTTCGACCAATAGTCTTTCGGCACAGCGTAGATTGATACTCGCTTTTGCCAAATCGGCTTCTGTTCCGTCAAAGCGGACGCGTCCGTTTTCGGCGCGGACATTAGTTAATCCCAAGCGCCGCATTTCGTCCGCCACAATTCCCTCAAGCCCAAAGTGACAGGGCGCGCAAAAAATTAGGTTCATTACTTGTCCTCTTGAACTTCGGGTTTTTCTGTTGCCTCAGCTTCGGGAGAAACGACGGTTTCTGAAGTTTCCTCGTTTTTTACGGATTCCACGGTGCCTTCGCCGATTGTCGCTTCACTCGGCTCTGTGCTTTCGGAAGCTTCCTGCACTTGTGCAGGCTCCTCTTCCATATCGGAGCCGTTTTCCTCACCATCTTTTTTGGCTTTTTTCTTTTTAGGTCCATTAAGATAGAAGCCTGTTGCCATGAGGATTAGCTCAACAATTACATAAAGCACTAAGGCGGCAGCAAGCCCCGTCAGAGTGTAAACAAGAACCTCGCTCATTGAATTGACCGTGTCGACTTCCCAAATCACATCTGAAAGGTATGTTGCACTGTCATCTGCATTTGCTATAACTCCGGCCTGTACCATCCAGTCTTTATTAAGAGCGAACCAGTCGTACATCTTTGTGGACAAATCCTCGGAGATTTTCTCCGTCGTGCCCTCTACTTTTACATAACTGTCAAGCGAGCTGACGCCGCCATTTATGTAGCTATAGGTTTCTGCTTCAATCGCATAGGCAGATTCAAGATATCGCTTTGTAAAGTGAACGGTGACAAACTTGCCGCCCATAGGGACAAGCGCGTATTCTCCCGATGCTGTTTCTGCAGGAGTCAATGTCCCCGTTGTTGAAGTGTCCGTTGTTGTGTCTGTGGCGTTCGCATCGGTTTTTGCCGTATCGTCTGTTTTTGCATCAAGAAAACCAAGAATTGCAAAGACGTCGCGTTTTACGAAAGTGCCAATTTCTTCGTCCTGGACTGTGTCCGCTTCCTTCGCGCCCTTTATAAGGTCAATGATTGAAAATTTCGTCACAGCGAGAAGAATTATCGCCGCCAACAAAGCTACTCCAGCTCTGACAAGCGCTTTATGCAGTTTTTTCTTTGCATCAGGCACCGCAGTTTCGACGGTTACTTCTCCTGATACTTCCGTGCTAGCTTCTGCCGTGGCTTCGGTTGCTTCTGAGCTTTTATTCTCGCCAGCTTCTTCTTTTATAACTTCTTTTTCTTTTTCGTCCATTGTTTGCTCTCTTTTCTCGCGGCGCAGCCGCGGTATTTTTCATTTGCGTCTTTTGGATCTTCGTCTGACATATGTAAAGTGTTCGGTATGAACTCTTTATGCTTAATCACCGCAAAATGCATCCATTATACAGAGAGCTACCATGCTCTCCACAACAGGTACGGCGCGGGGTACGATACAGGGGTCGTGCCTGCCGACAATGCGTAACGTCGTGTTTTCCTGCTTTGAAAGGTCAACTGTTTTCTGTTCTCGGCTTATTGACGGCGTCGGGCGAAATGCGCAGCGAACAACAAGCGGCATACCATTCGTTATTCCGCCGTTGATTCCTCCGGCATTGTTGGTTTCGGTAAAAACCCTGCCGTCTTCCAGCCGAATCGGGTCATTTGCTTCAGAACCGCGCAATTTTGCGATTTCAAATCCTGCGCCGAATTCAACGCCCTTTACCCCGGGAATGGCGTAGAGTGCCGAGGCTATTCTGCTCTCCATTCCTCCGAACATAAGACCGCCCAAACCTGCGGGAAGCCCTGTTACCGTGCATTCGATAACACCTCCGACGCTGTCGCCNCTTGCACGNGCATCGAGTATCTCTTTGCGCATGGCAAAGTCAAAATCCGCTTGTGTTCTTTCTGCCGAGCCGATACGGACAATCGAAGCATCCGTGGATATGTTTTTTCTTGAAAGCGCCTGCATGCAGATTGCTCCAGCAATCACCATTGCTGCTGTCAATCTTCCGCTGAACGGTCCGCCGCCGCGAAAATCGGAGAAACCGTTATATTTAATCTGCGCTGTCAAATCAGCATGTCCGGGACGAGGCTTTTCGGGATGGTAATCTCCTGACCTCGTGTCGGTATTTCGTATTATCGCACACAAGGGCGCTCCCGTGCTTTGCCCATTGAATAAGCCGCTGATGAACACCGGTTCGTCGGCTTCGGTTCGCGCTGTGCTTAATTCGGAGTTTCCCGGTGCTCTTCGCGCAAGCTGCTGCTTGATGCCCTCAAGATCAACGCTCTCGCCTGCCGGAAACCCATCCAACACCATGCCGATTGCTTCGCCGTGCGATTCACCGAATATGGTAAGCTTTATGTTTTCTCCAAAAGTATTCATTCGGCTTCCTTTCGCTGTTTTCTAAATTTCAATAACTCGGACATCGGAAACGCCCTTCATGAGCTCCACTTCGCGTCTGTGACAGGTAAAAAGAACTATTTGACGGTCATTTGCCAGTTCTCGCAAGAGCTCGAGTGCTCGCTCACAGCGTTCATCGTCAAAATTCACCAGTGCGTCATCGAGAATGACAGGACACGATTTCTCGCTTGGCAGCGCAAGCTCACAGATTGCAAGCCTCACCGCCAGATATAGCTGGTCAACCGTTCCGGTACTCAAAAATGCCGTGTCCCTCGGAATGGAATCTCCCTGCGCTCTTGCCTCCGCGTTCAAATCCCTGTCGAGCAAAATCGCATCGTAACGCGAAGACGTGAGTATTGAGAAAATCTCCGCCGTCCTCGAACTCAGCCGAGGCGTTATACGGTAAGAAATTTCTTCTCCGGCATCTTTTATGGTTTCGAGCGCCAAGGAAAGCGCGTTATATTCATTTGTCAGTTTTTCCTGCTCAACCAAAAGTGCCGTGAGCTTTGCTTTCTGCTCGTCGGGGTCTTTCAGAACGCTCTGTCTTCCTTCCCACGCAGCGCTCTCCTCGCGGATACTCCTCAAGGCGGTTTCAGCATCCTCCAAACGCTTTGCAAACTGTGCCGCCTCAGTGCCGCCCTCAGCGAAATCCAAGTCCTTCAAAAGTGCGGCTTCCAACTCGGTCTGAATTTTATTGGCTTCGTCTAGTTTTTGCGTTGCCTGCTGCTGCTTTTGGATAAGCGCTCTATTCTCGAAAAAAAGGCTCTCGTACGCACGAAGCAACTGCTGCGCTTCTTCCGCCGTTTGGCAATTATAAGCTGCAAAAATTAAGGCCTTTTCATCTTTCGCGAGTCTGCGGTTCTTTCTGAGATAAATTATTCTCAAAACACAACCAATGCAAAGTACGACCGGAAGGGCGGCGGGAACATATTGAGAAGTTATTACCAAAGCCGCTCCGGGAAGTAAAAACAGCACCATAAGTATGGCATACACCACAATCACGCCGGCTTTTTTGATTCTTTTTTCGATGGATTTGAGCTTTAACTCGTTCTCATTTAGCTTTTCACGGCAACTTTCCGGCTCTGTTCTTCCGAAAACGCTCTGGTCGAGTTTTCTCGTTGTTTCGTCGAGTTTAAGACCGATTTCACGGCATTCGTTATCATGCACTTTGATGCTGTTTCGGGACTCCGAAAGTTTTTCCAGCGTTTCGCGCCTTGTGCCTTTTCGGATTTCGGCAACCCTGCCGAGAAGTGTGTCCCTGCGCTCAAGCGCCGCCGCCCTCGCCTTTTTCAGTTCCTCGCCCTTTTGTGCTTCGCGAACATCTTCGGAAAGATTATCACGTATCTCCGCTAGCTCTCTTTCAATGTCGGGAAGGCGTCCCGATTTGTTATAGCGGCGTCTGCGGATAGCTGCTTTCAGGCGTTCCTCCGCTTCCGAGACGGAAGACTTTTCTTCGCCGGTCTGGACGATTGCGGAAATCCGTTTTTCAAGCTCGGGGCTTCCGCCGATTGTAAGCTTTCCCTGTCCGATAAAGGCGGAGCGTTCAAAAACGTTCTTCGATACTCCCAAAAGAGTTTCTCCAACAGCCAAGGAGTCTATACTTCTCACCGTATTTGATGTGCCGGTAAAACTCGCAGTAAAATCACGCATCGGCGCGCTTTCGCGTCCCTGTCTGGAAAGCGTAAGCGCCGTACCCTCGTGTTCAATATCCATCGAGCCTGCCATCGGAGCACCGCTCCACGGCGAAAACTTCACTTTATCAGGCTTAATTCCACCCTTTTCGCGGGCTGCACTGTCAACGCCGTAAAGCATAGCTTTAATAAATCCGCACCATGTGGATTTTCCGCTCTCATTGGGAGCATAGACGATGTTCAGTCCATCACCCAGCTCAAGTGTATCGTTTTTCAGCACGCCGAAGGAGGCAGTCATTTTTCGTATAATCATATTACGTCGCCTCCGTTTTCAATAGCAGACAAACCGTACCGCGCGGCAAGCTCGATTTTTTCTCTCTCTTCAACACTGCCTGCGGCATTATACATTATATATAGCCTATCAAGATATACTCCGCTAAGGGTATTCTGCCCCTTTTGCGCCCAAACATCACGTTTTTGAGTGGTTTCGTCCCTTAACTGAAGCTCACAGAAGCGCCCTTCAAGCTGCTTTCTCAGGAAATTCACTTCGGGAAGTTGCTCACACTCTCCCGCAAGAATAAGGCGGCAGCAGTCGTTTTGGGAAAGTCCAGAAACCGCTTCCTCCACAGCCGCAACGATATCTTTTCCGCCGACATCTACAGTTATAATTTCGTAGCGCACGCCGCCGAGAGGCACGAATTCCGAGCTAACTCCGTTATCCGAAATCGTGACGATTAGGACGCCCTTTTCGCCAATCTCATCATAGCCGCGTCCCTCTGTGCAGCCGGGATAGGCGAAAACCGTTTCGCCCGCCCTTTGAAGCGAACTGCGCGCATGAACATGACCCAGCGCAACGTAGTCCATGCCGCATTTTATGAGGTCATCGCGGCTTATCGGGTTATAATCGACAGCACCCACTGCGGTATCGCCGTGAATCACCATTACATCGGGAATGCCCTCGTTCTTTTCAGGCGCAGAAAAACCGCGGATAATCGAAGCACAGAACGTGTTTTGAAATCCCGCTCCCCAGAACCGAACAGGAATTCCCGAAAATTCAACGGATTCTATCTCCGCGTTTTTAAAGACATAAACATTGCCCGGCAGACGCATGGTTTCCCAGATAGAGTGAGCAAAGTATGGATCATGGTTTCCCGGAGCTACCAATACAGGACAGGATAGGGCACCCAGTGCGCTGTTAAAGTCGCGCTGCGTTTCACTTCTGATGTTGTTGCTTTCAAAAACGTCGCCGCTCAGCAGAACGGCGGATACTCCGCGTTTTTCGGCTATCTCTTCAATGCAGAAGAGAAGTTCTCTCTGACCTTGCCGTCTTTCCGCCGCCGCTTCGGGTGAAAGCGACTCAAACGCAGAGTCCAGATGCAGGTCAGCGGCATGAAGCAGCTTAATCTCTCTCATTCTTACCTCCGTTCACGTTCTGCGCACAAATTTGTCAACTTAAGCTTATTGCTAAGGGGCATATTTGTTTTTGATGCGGTTGCCGCTTGTAGGCGATGGGTACCAATCACTTCTGCGATTTATTGCAATATTCGGAGCGTCTCCACTTTTAAGCATTTGCCCGTTTCAGTATCGATTGAAAACACTGCGCACTCCATTTTCCCGGGACCTTCGGCCGATTCGTAACGTCTGGGCGGCTCTCCCAGAAATTTCTTCACGCTTTGGCGCGGATCAATGCCCAGCACCGAAACGGCAGGCCCTGTCATTCCCAGGTCGGTGATATACCCGCTCCCTTTCGGCAAAACTCCCCCATCCGAAGTTTGAACATGTGTATGCGTTCCCCACACTGCAGAAACTCTGCCGTCCAAATAAAAGCCCATAGCGGCCTTTTCGCTTGTTGCCTCCGCATGCATATCGACCAGAATTATCTTCGTTGTGAGGGACGACAGAATTTCGTCCGCAACATAAAAGGGGTTGTCGGTATTTGCATCGAGCGTGAACCGCCCCATGAGATTTATTACGGCAATTTCGCCGAAAGGCGTATTGTACACTCCGTGACCCATCCCCGGACAGCAAAGTGCGAAGTTTGCAGGGCGAAGAATGCATTTATTGGCGTCCAGATACTCTTTTAACTCATATCGTGCCCAAGTATGGTTCCCAAGTGTAATAACATCCGCGCCGGCAGAAAAGATATTCTCTGCCTGTGCCGGAGTAATGCCGACAACATTCGCGTTTTCGCCGTTTACAACCGTGAATGCAATATTATTCGTCTTTTTTACAGTTGCAAGGTTTTGACTGAGAAAATCAATCCCTGTCTTTCCGCAGACGTCTCCGACCGCGAGGATATTAACTGTCATTGGGTATTTCCTTCCGGATTTATTGTCAAAACTCCATAGCAAGTGGGGATGCAAAATATAGAAAGCACTTTCCCTGCTAAAGGGAGTATCAATTTTATTATTTGACTTTGCTAAAATACGTAAAATTTAAACACCTTGTATTGTAACATAATTTCTCATATATGTGCAAACCAATTCATATTAATTTACAATTTGCACATACTATTTTAGCAGCAGACAGGCAAAAGCTCGGGGTTTTATATTCAACTGAGCAACCGTCCTGTTTCTCTCCCGGTTTTTCCCGTTTTCACGGATAAAATGCTTCATTAAGCATCAAGGGGAAAAATGATTATATTTTGCGCAAAAAGCGCGAGAGAGGTTTATTATGAATGCCAATAACTTTGCAAAAGGCGTAGGCGTAGGAATGGTCGTAGGTTCTGCAATAGGTATGACGGTTTCCGCTGTCAACAAGAAGGGTTCAAAACAGCACAAGATGGGCAAAGCGCTCAAAACCGGTGGTGATATTGTGGAGAATATCGGCAGCGCTTTCAACATGTAGTTGCGGTCAAACCAAGCTGAGCAAACCCACCGTTTTTTCAGAAAAGGGCTTGCATTTCGTCAGGGCTTGTGGTATTATACTCAAGCGCTGTGCGTATATGCGCCTTTAGCTCAGCTGGATAG
>JGI24146J20443_1001226_pt1 | contig 16277 bp, 16 predicted proteins | sample BarGraIncub1131A_FD_20443 | JGI IMG/M metagenome (IMG submission 20443) | reverse complement strand
TTGGTTTGACTGAGTTTGAGTTATTGTCTTATCAGAAACTAATGTTTCGAGTGCGTCTGAATAAAATGTTTCTGGGGTGACTACTGAATTATTCGATGGTTTTGTAGAATTACAACCAATTAATATTGAGACCGATAGAGCAGTTACAATTAATATTAATATTAAAGCAGATTTCAAGCTTTCCATTTCTCACCATCCTTAATCTTTTTAAATAAATTGTTAGGTGCTTTATAAATATTATGCTTATTCTTTCTTTTTTATAATAGTTTATAAAGGTATACATTAAAGGATATATGGAAACATAACTTATTCGCGTTTATAAAGGCTGTATATTGTATTAACAAACGTTCATAGTATAACAGAAACCTATACATAAAGGATTGATGCAATAAGAGTATATCAACAAACTATAGTTAAGGGCCTCTATAAACGCATGCAATTGGTTGCGAAAGTGTTTCATGTGTTTTAATAGATCTTATGATACACTTTATAATAAATCCATGGTAAATAAAGGTTTGGGAATATAAAGCAGAATTTGAAAGGAGATAATTTATGCCAAATTATTTTGGAGTAAAGGTACTTGAAGGAAAACGTGGTAAAGTTAACACGAGAAAAATATGCAGTAGTAAGCAACAAAAGTTCATTACCTAAATTTTCGGTTGATATTTACGCTGATGAAGAAGGTAGTACATATTCAAATGAATGGTGTAATAATAATATTACGAACTGGTGTTCTGGTATGATTAAATTAAGATAAATAAAAAGGAAGATGATTTAGCTATGAGTAAATTAATATTTCATATAGATGCAAATAGTGCCTATCTATCTTGGGAAGCTTCATATAGACTTCAGAAAGGGGAACAATTGGACCTACGATTGGTACCATCTGTAGTAGGTGGAGATGAAGAAAGTAGGCATGGTATTGTTTTAGCCAAATCAATACCTGCTAAAAAGTTTAACATTCATACAGGAGAAACATTATACAATGCTAGGGCTAAATGTCCTAATATAGTGATAGTGCCACCTAGGTACTGGCTTTACATGAAGTGTAGCTCGGCTATGCATAAGATATTTCAGGAATATACTCCGCAAATTCAAAGATTTAGTGTAGATGAAAGCTTTCTAGACGTCTCTAACATGGAGCATTTATATCCGGACTATATGAAACTTGCTAAAACTATAAAAGGAAGGATAAAGAAGGAACTTGGGTTTACAGTAAATATAGGGATATCAAATAATAAGTTGCTTGCAAAGGTGGCTTCAGACTTGAAAAAGCCAGATAGAATACCCTCATGAACTGTAGTGAGGTCTTGCTTTCTTTATTCAGGACTAAATGCTATGTGTGGAGGGATAGGAGAAGATGATTATCCATTGATGAGCTCAATGCTTTAATGGGGGAGGAGAGTATGTGAAGATTTTAGCTTTACCTATAGAAATGATTTCTTATACAGATAATAGGGGCAATATTAAGCCTATAAGGTTTAGATTGCAATTAGATAATGAGCCTATGCAAGTTATAAAAATAGATAAAGTTATAGTAAAAGATACTGAGAAATTTGCAGGTAACATTATGATTGTTTATAAGTGTCAAAGCTTAATTGAGAATATTGAGAAAAGATATGAACTTAAATATGAGGTTGGTACCTGTAAATGGATGTTGTTTAAAATTTAGAACTTAAATTACCAAAGAATAAAAATACTGCATTCGGAGGAACCCAGTGATTGCGTATAATGACCTCTTATGTTATTATTATATCCATGAAATAAAAAAGAATAACCTAACACAGGGGAGTTGGATATGCCAACTGAGAGAGAGAACTGCAATTCTTTGACCCTATGACCTGACCTGGATAATGCCAGCGTAGGAAGTTGTTTATTGGTGTATTATATATGAGTTTTTATATATCACGTTAATTTAACACAAATCCTATGGAGTTGTGTTTTTTGTTTTATGCAAAAATAATACCACATGCGTTAGGTGTATTTAGAATTTGCTCTTTTTTAACTCAATAATAGAAAGGAGAATCAATACATGAAGACTAAAAAATTAACTATTTCTTCACTTTTAATAGCCATTGGGGTAATAGCTGGTAATATTATATTTATACCAGTAGGAGTATCAAAGTGCTTTCCGGTGCAGGCTACAATTAATGTTATAGCAGCTGTAATATTAGGCCCTGGATACGGAGTAGCTATAGCCTTTTGTATATCTCTACTAAGAAATATATTAGGGACAGGTTCTCTTTTAGCTTTCCCAGGAAGTATGATTGGAGCACTTTTAGCTGGAATACTATATAAGAAAACTAAAATGAATCTACTGGCAGTAGTGGGAGAAATAATTGGTACAGGAATACTTGGAGGACTATTAGCATTTCCAATAGCTAATTTAATAATGGGTAAAAAAGTGGGGGCATTGTTCTTTGTTGCACCATTTTTAATAAGTACTATTGGAGGAAGTCTAATTGCATTAGTTATTTTAAAAGTAATAGATTTAAAAAAATTTACGAACTTAAATAAAGAAGCTTAAAACAGACAAAAAACGGGAGGAAAAATACATGAAAAAAGTTTTAACTATAGCAGGCTCTGATAGCTGTGGAGGAGCGGGGGTACAAGCGGATTTGAAAAGTTTTAGTGCCAACGGCGTATATGGAATGAGTGTTATTACAGCTATAACAGCGCAGAATACTATGGGTGTGTTTGCAGTGCAAGACTTAGAGGGAGAAATAATTAAGGCACAAATTGATGCTATTTTTACAGATATAGATGTAGACGCAGTTAAAATAGGTATGGTGTCAAAAATTTCAACTATTGATGCCATAAGTGAGAAATTAGAATTATACAAGCCTAAAAACATAGTACTGGATCCTGTGATGATTTCAAAAAGTGGTTATTCACTGTTGAAGCCAGAGTCAAAATCAGCTTTAATTAAAAAATTAATTCCACTTGCATCACTTATTACACCGAATGTTCCAGAGGCTGAGGAAATACTTCGCGAAGCAAATTCGGATTTTCCAGATATAGAATCGGTGATGGACATGGAGAAAGCAGCAAAAGAAATTTATAAACTGGGATGTAAGAATGTGCTTTTAAAGGGTGGACATATGTTGGGAGAAGCAGTAGATGTGTTTTATGACGGATTTGAGATTATACATTTTACTTCAGAGAGAATAAATACAAAAAATACCCATGGAACGGGATGCACTTTGTCCTCAGCCATTGCTGCAAATTTGGCACTTGGTTTAAGTATGAATGAGTCAATAAAAAATTCAAAAGGATATATAACAACTGCTATAAAACATTCTTTGGACATTGGGCATGGCGTAGGCCCTACAAATCATTTCTATGAATTATATAAAAAAGCGGGGATGTCAAATGATTAAGGATAAAGAAAAACTAGGTTTTTGGACCTTTGTATTTTTATGGTTTGGAGCTGCAGTATCTATTGCTGAAATAATGACTGGAGGATTGATTGCACCTTTAGGATTTAAAACTGGTATAATTGTAATTTTACTAGGACACTTAATTGGCACCGGAATATTAATACTAGGTGGAATTATCGGAACTAGGGAAAAAGTGCCATCAATGACTTCAACCAACATTTCCTTTGGAGTATATAGCACATATTTATTTTCAGTTTTAAATATACTTCAACTAATTGGTTGGACAGCAGTTATGCTAAAGGTAGCAGCGAATTCTGTAAACCTAATAACGCAAAGCTTATGGGGATTTAATAATGTATTAGTATGTATAATGTTCATAGCGGCACTTACGATAGTATGGCTTTGTTTTGGAAATAATGGCATGAAAAAATTAAATATTACAGCTGTATCTTTGCTTTTTATACTTACGTTATTACTCGGATCAATTATTTTTAAAGATAAAACATTACTACTAAAAGCAGGTACTGGAGGTATATCCTTTGGAAGTGCACTAGAATTTAGTATAATTATGCCTCTTTCTTGGCTCCCTTTAATTGCAGATTATACTAGATTTGCAAAAAGTGAGAAAGCAGGAGCTTATGGAAGTTTCATCGGTTATTTTTTAGGGAGTTCATGGATGTTTATTATAGGCCTTGGGGCTACTATAGTTTCAAAAAATTCAGACCCTTCAGCTATGATGCTTGCTGTAAATTTGGGAATTGCGGCTCTCGGGATAGTAGTGTTATCAACAGTAACTACCACATTTTTAGATGTGTATTCCGCTGGAGTTTCTTTCTTAAACATTGTGCCAAAATTTAGTGAAAAAAAAGTTGGTATCGTTATGACTGTTATCGGAACAATAGTTGCGATTATACTTAATATAGAAAATTACGAGAATTTTTTATATGCTATAGGATCAGTTTTTGCACCGCTGTTTGCGATTTTAATTACTGATTATTTTATAATAAAGAAAAATACAAAAGTACAATCTAATGTTCTTATAAATTGGGGAGCAATTATTGTATGGATTATAGGAATAGTACTTTATTATTGGTTTATAAAACATGATTATGTTATTGGAGCTACAATGCCAGTTATGGTTATTACAGGGTTTATATATTTAATAAGTTGGAGGATGATGTCAAAATGGAAATTAATAAGAAAATCGTAGAATTATTGAAGAATTTGAAAGAGAAAAATCCCCTGGTGCACCATATAACCAATTATGTTACCGTTAATGATTGTGCTAATATTACACTAGCTATTGGTGGATCACCAGTTATGGCAGACGATATTAATGAGGTTTGTGATATGGTATCATTGGCATCGAGCTTTGTTATAAACATAGGAACCTTAAACAGTAGAAGTGTAGAATCTATGATTGAGGCAGGAAAAAGGGCAAATAAATTAAATATTCCTGTTATACTAGATCCTGTTGGAGCAGGGGCGACAAACTACAGAACAGAAACTTGTAAAAGAATCATAGGTGAAGTGAAATTAGCTGTTATTAGAGGGAATTTATCTGAATTGAAAACGATATATGGTATTGAATCTAAAACAAAAGGTGTGGATTCCAGTGAGAGCGTCTCTGTAAATAGTGATGAATTCTCAAAGGAAAAAGAAATGGCAAGAGATCTTGCTAATAAATTAGATACCGTAATAGCTATAACTGGTGAGGTAGACATTATAACAGATGGTAAAACTCTTTACACCGCATCAAATGGGCATAAAATAATGTCTAAGGTTACAGGCACAGGATGTATGTGTACTTCACTTATTGGTTCTTATTTAGGAGCAGGAGATAACAATCTAATAGCGGCTTTAGCAGGAGTTGTTTCTATGGGTATTGCAGGAGAAATAGCTTATGAGGGATTAGATAAAAATTATGGTGGTACAGGATCCTTAAAAGTGAAAATAATAGATGCTATTTATAATTTGTCTGAAATCGTAATAACGGAAAGGAGCAAGATAAATGAAGAATAATGTAAATTACAGCCTTTACCTTGTTACAGACAGAGATGTGTTAGTGGACAAAGATATATATACTGGAGTTGAAGAAGCAATAAAAGGTGGGGTTACATTAGTTCAGATTAGAGAAAAAAGTGTAGGAACACTAGAATTTTATAATATTGCAGTAAAAATTAAAACAATCACAGATAAATATAATGTTCCTTTAATAATAAATGACAGAATTGATATTGCCCTAGCAATAAATGCTGCGGGGGTACACTTAGGTCAAAGTGATATGCCAGCAGGTATTGCCAGAAGTATAATAGGAAACGATAAAATAATTGGGATCTCTACTTCAACATTAGACGAGGCTCAAAAGGCAGAAAGAGAAGGAGCAGATTATGTGGGCGTTGGCGCTATGTTCCCTACAACTACTAAAGATGATGCAAGTGCTGTTTCTATTCACTGTTTAAAAGAGATAAAAGATAATATTTCCATCCCCGTAGTTGCAATTGGTGGAATTACTGAGAAAAATGTAGACTTTTTAAAGATAGCAAATATTGATGGAATAGCTGTGGTTTCAGATATTCTTGGGAAAAAATGTGTAAAAGAGGCAGCGGAAAAACTGTTGTGTTGCATGAAGTTATAAAAATAAATAGTAACGTATGTTAAGCTCAATAGGATTATTTATCCTATTGAGCTTTTTTATAATAGTTTTATTGTTTAATAATATATTAAATAGAATACAAATATAATAACAATATATGGTAAAATATAAGTATGTTTGGACATGTATTACGAGCGCTGGCTTCGAGCTCATAAAGTATAAAAAGTTATATATGATAGAGTTTAATAATGGGGGGATACCTACAATGGACATTATACAAAATGTAGTCTCAAAGAACTTATCAGAAGACAAAGTAGATAAGTTATTCTATTCAAACATACCAGAATTAAGGGTAGAGATGCTTTGCGCAAGCTATTGGCTAAAATCATGTGACATGAATAAAGTTATTATGAATGAGAGACAAATTGAAACTTACAATAGGAAAAGCGTAACAACAATAGGACCAATAGTGGATTTAGAAAAGTACAAAGAGTGCTTTAGGAAACAAGAACTAATAGATAAGATAAAGTCTTTTAGTGTTTTACCAAAATATGAAATATTCCAAGAGAATGGGAAATTAGTAGACCTAGATTATTATGATAAGTTATTAGAAAATTGTAATATTGAGGGAATAAAGAAATTAAACAATATTAAATATGGAATCACTATTAGAAAGACGATGATGAGGACATTCCCAACTTATGATGGAGTATTTAAAACTGGAGATAACTATGAGTTTGACATGTTTCAGGAGACCGCTGTCTATCCTATAGAACCCCTTGTCATTCTTCTGAAAAGTATTGATTCCAAGTGGTATTTTGCACAAATGTACAATTATTTGGCATGGATTCCTGAAAAAGATGTGGCAATATCTAATAAAGAAGAGCTTTTTAATTATCTTAAAACAGAAGACTTTATAGTAACTACAGGAAAAAGGGTATTTACAAGTTATAACCCATTAGATCAGCAATTATCAGAAGTGAAGCTTGATATGGGGATTAGAATACCACTTGCTAATATTAAAGAAGTAAAAGCGGATGTTTATGGTCAAAATGCTACTGGAAATTATGTGGTTAAGCTACCAACGAGAGGTATCAATGGCAATGTAGAATTCAAATTATCATTAATTGCAAGAAATGAAGAGATTTCAGTAGGGTATTTGCCATATACTAGAGAAAATATCATAGTTAATGCTTTTAAATTCCTAGGTGAAAGATATGGATGGGGTGGAATGTTCAATTCGAGAGATTGTACAAGTTTTATAATGGATATTTATAGAAGTATGAATGTCAAATTACCAAGAAATGCGGAGCAGCAGGGTGAACTTGCAGTTGGTAATTTCTATGGCATGGGAGAAGATATGACCGTGGACGATAGAAAAAAACTACTTGATAAATTGACACCTGGAACACCGGTATATATGGATGGACATGTTATGCTTTATATAGGTGCAGATAAGGGGAAACATTATATTATCCATGATTTTTCAGGATTTTATAAACCACAAAAGGATGGTAGTTTAAAATATTATAAAGTACGTGAGGTAATGATTTCTCCATTATGTATTGGATTATACGAGGATGGTAAAACATATATCGAAGGATTATATGGAGCTAGAGATTTTGTTATAAAAGACTAACTCTATATAACCTATTAGAGGTACCAAACCAATTATTTTAAATTAGAGAGATTATCTTTAATTTTATTATAAGCATAATCTAATGAAGAATCTAAATTATTATTATTTTTTCCACCACCTTGTGCAGAAAATTCACTTCCACCACCCTTGCCGTCTATTAAAGTTATTGCATCTTTTAGGAGGGAGTCCATTCTCAAAATTTTTAAATCCTTTGAACACATAAATAAGAGATTTGCTTTATCTTGGGATTTCACTCCAAATAGAACTATAACCTTTGGGGAGGATACTAATTTTGTTGCTAACATATTAGCGTATTTTAAGTCCCCATTATCGTAAATACATTTTAGCACCCTAACATCATCTATTTTTGTAGCTTCTGTTAACATATTTTGAACTTCATATGTAGCAACCGTTGCCTTTAATGCTCTTTTTTCTGTAATTGCACGATTAAGCTCCCCAGATAATCGTTCTACCACCGATAGAACCGAAGCGTTATTGCAGGATAAAAGTTTAGACATCTTTTCAATAGCTTCATGTTTTAAATCATAATCGGAAACTGCCCTTTGTCCACATATAAATTCAATTCTTATGCCAGTTTTATATTTTTCAAACTTTATAACATTAATTAATTGCACCTCGATAGTTGAACTAGGATGTATACCGCAGCAGGGGTTTACGTCAATATCGCCAATTTTAACAATTCTAATCTTTTCACCAACTTTTACTGCGATTTTTTTTAGTGACAATTTTTTTAGCTCTGAGTTGGTTGGATATAGAACTTCAACTTTAATATTTTTTAAAATAATATCATTAGCTTTCATTTGCGCATCTTTAATTTCGGTGCCACCAATAACTTTATCAAGATCAATACTTGCAGAGTTAAGGCCAAGGTGAAAACCGATGGTATTTGCATTAAATATATGAGAAATGCAAGCAGAAAGTAAATGTTGACCTAGATGTTGCTGCATGTAGTCGTATCTTTTTTCAAAGTCGATGCCACATTTAACCTTATGTATTTTTAAAGGTTTAACCTCAAGGATGTGATATATTGTACCATTTTCTTCATATACATAAGTTACCAAATTGCCATTTATATGACCGGTATCACTAGGTTGTCCACCACCTTCAGGGTAAAAACATGTTTCATTTAGCTCAACATGATATTTGTTGCCTTTTTCAATTACATTTATGACCTCAGCAGTAAATTCAGTTTGATATGGATTTTCATAATATAACTTATTCAAATTTAAACATCTCCTCTAGCAGAAAATATATAATGTGTTTTGATCTATGTTAATTTTTGATATTATAATTAATTAGGTGAAATAGTAATTGTAGTGAAGATTTTCTCTATTTAATATAGTGTATCATAATATATCATTTCATGTGATTAAGGTTTGTGGCATATAATAACGAAGTATGTAAAAGTGATAGATTTGTGTAATAAATTTAAATATATACCGTATAATTTTAGAATGATATCTTACATTTAAAGATATTATTTAGTGATAACTTGTACTATTAAGTATAAAGTTAATTTGAAATTGAGGAGTGGGGGGACTAGTATGTATTCTGAGAAATCTTGTGGAGCCGTAATTTATAGAAAAATAGGTGGAAATTTAGAGTTTTTGTGCGTTAGTGATAGAAATGATGGGCATTGGGGATTTCCGAAGGGTCACGTTGAAAAAAATGAAAATGAGGAAGTAACTGCGATAAGAGAAGTTTATGAGGAGACTGGTTTACAAGTTGATCTAATTAATGGATTTAGGGTATCGGTAAAATACTTAATAAACGAAAAAAATAAGAAGGAAGTTATATTTTTTTTAGCTAAGGTTGGCAATGAGGTGATTCATATACAATTAGATGAATTAATGGATTATAAGTGGGCAAGTTTCAAGATTGCAAAACAATTACTTAGCTATGAAACGAGCAAAGATGTTTTGAATGGAGCATTGAGGTTCATTAAATCTTCCCAATAATTACATTTAAGAGTGCAAATGAATTGAACATATTTAAGTTGATATAACATAAAAAATTGCTATATAATATAATCAAAGATAACCAACTATCAGTTTTAAAAATGATAATCTTAAATAACAAGTCATAGTTTTTAATATAAATACAAACAAACCTACCCTATAGAGTATACAAATAAAAAAGTATACATATAGGGTAGGTTTAAATTTAAAAACTTTATTTTTAATATTAATCATGTTGAGGGTCTCTTCTTGCATATAGTTAATAATATTAAAATAATTTTTACCTTAGGGGGTATTAAATGGACTTTAAAAATATAATACAAAATGATAGAGGAAATAAAGTCAAAAATAAATTTGAAGGAACTTTTTTACAATATTTAGATATAGTTAAAGCAGATCCTGATAAGGCTAAGTTATCGCATAAGAGGATGTATGACACAATAATAAAAGGTGGATACGAGACTTTAAAACCTGAAGAAAATCCAAGAATAAGAAAAATATATGGTAATGATATTATAAAAAGGTACGGTTTTTTTAAAAATGACTTTTTTGGAATAGACAAAGTACTTATGAAACTCGTAAGTTACTTCTACTCTGCATCTATGAAGGGAGAAGAATCGAGGCAAGTATTGTATTTGGCGGGTCCTGTAGGAGCTGGAAAGTCATCACTGGTGGAAGCTTTGAAGAATGCATTTGAAAATACAGAACCGGTCTATGTTTTAAAAGGATGCCCTATGAATGAAGAACCATTGCATTTAATACCAAAGCATCTGCGACGCGAATTTGAGGAGATTCTCGGAGTTAAAATTGAGGGGGACCTTTGCCCGGCATGCAAGTATAAGTTAATTAATGAATACAATGGCGAATATGAAAAATTTCCTGTTACAACTACTACATTTTCAATAAGATCAAGAAAGGGTATAGGTGTTGTCCCACCGGTAGATCCAAATAATCAAGATACATCTATTTTGACGGGGTCCGTTGATATATCGAAAATGGATATGTATTCAGAGGATGACCCAAGGGTGTTTTCTCTTAATGGAGCATTTAATGTAGGTAATAGGGGTCTTGTAGAATTTATAGAAGTATTCAAAAATGATGTTGAATATCTTCATACAATTATTACAGCAACTCAGGAAAAATCAATACCATCCCCAGGAAAGGGTTCTATGATTTATTTTGATGGTATAATTATTGCCCATTCTAATGAAGCAGAGTGGAATAGATTTAAATCAGATCATACCAATGAAGCTATTTTAGATAGAATTGTTAAGGTAGAGGTTCCTTATTGTCTTGAGCTAAATGAGGAGATTAAGATTTATGATAAGATTCTTAAAAAGAGTAACTTCAAACCTCATATAGCACCACACACCATTGAAACTGCCGCAATGTTCGCATTGATTTCCAGATTTACACCTTCAAATAAGGTAGATCCTATAACTAAATTAAAGATATATAATGGTGAAGAAATTGTAGAAAAGGGAACTACTAAGAAAATGGATATTAGTGAATTAAGGGAAGAAGCAGGTCTTGATGAAGGAATGCATGGAATTTCCACAAGATTTATAGTAAAAGCAATAGACAATGCTATCTCAAACTCAGATTCAGATTGTATTAATCCTTTAAGCATTATGGAAAGTATAATTAAATCCGTTAGGGAAATGGATATTGCTGAAGATGAAAAGAAGAAATATATGGGCTTTATTCAGGATAATATTAGGCAAGAGTACAACAAAATACTGGAAAAAGAAGTAACTAAGGCATTTATACACAGCTATAAGGAACAAGCCGAGAGTTTATTTAATAACTATATAGATAATGCGGAAGCTTTTGTGAATAAGTCAAAATTAAAGGATAAAGCAACTGGAGAGGAACTTAAGGCGGATGAGTCATTTATGAGGTCGATAGAAGAACAGATTGGAATATCAGAGAGCTCATCAAAGGGTTTTAGAAGTGATGTAACTTCATATATGTTTTATGTAGTTAGAAATGGTGGGAAAATTAAATATGAGTCTTATGAGCCTTTAAAGGAAGCAATTGAAAAGAAACTAACAAGCTCAGTAAAAGAATTATCAAGAATTATAACTAGATCTAGAGTTCGCGATAAGGATCAAGATGAAAAATATAACGTAATGGTTGAGCAAATGAAGGCTAATGGCTATTGTGATCATTGTTGTGACGTAATACTAAAATATGCGGCTAATAACTTATGGAAGGATTAATGGTATGGCAATATTTAGAGACTATAATGTACCTCCTATAGAGCATGATAGAGCTTCAGAGGATAGAAGGCGTCATCGTCAACTTGTTGAGAAATCTATTAAAGAAAACTTGGGAGATATATTGTCAGAAGAAAGTATTATAGGGCAAAGTAAGGATAAAAAAATAAAGATACCAATTAAAGGACTAAAGGAATATGAATTTATTTTTGGCAAAAATAAGAGCGGAGTCGGAAGCGGTGACGGAAGCGAAAAAAGAGATCAAGTCATAGGAAAAGAAAAGGCTGAAGGTGAAGGTGAAGGTGGAGCTAAAGCAGGTGATAAAGAAGGGGAAGATATTTATGAAACTGAGATAACCCTGGAAGATGCACTAAATTATCTTTTAGAGGATTTAGAGCTCCCTGAAATGGATAAAAAAAAGTTTTCTGAAATTTTAACGGAGAATGGTCTTAAAAGAGCAGGATACCAAAAGCATGGTATTAATCCTCGTCTTGCTAAAAAAAGAACAGTAGCCGAGAAAATTAAGAGGCAACAAGCGAAAAGTAAAGCTTTAATGGAAGAATCAGAAGGCGAAGAAATTGAAAGATTGCCCTTTAAAAATGAAGATTTAAGATATCACAGAGTAAAGAAAGTTTTAAAGAGAGAATCAAATGCAGTTATTTTATGTGTAATGGATGTATCGGGATCTATGGATACCACAAAAAAATATTTAGCGCGCTCTTTCTTCTTTATACTATCTCAATTTATTCAATCGAAATATTCAAACGTAGAGGTTAGTTTTATTGCACACACAACAGTTGCCAAGGAGGTAAATGAGACTGATTTTTTCCATAAAGTTGAATCGGGGGGAACATATATTTCTAGTGGATTAAATAAAGCATTAGAGATAATTGATAAAAGATATAATCCTGATTATTGGAATGTGTATGTTTTTTACGTAAGCGATGGAGATAATTGGACAGAAGACAATGAAAAGGCCATAAAGGCTGCAAAAAATATTTGTGAGGTAAGCAACTTATTTGGATATGCGGAGCTTATGAATAGCTATTATTCAACTTCTATGAAACAAATTTTCTCTAAGGGAGTAACAAATGAAAACTTTCTATCAGTCGAGATAAAGCAAAAACATGATTTATGGGAAGGTCTTAAATACATGTTAAAAAAAGATGGAGTGAGGTGAGATTGTTTTGGACTATACCTTAAAGGATTTGGAAGATTGGAATGAAAAAATTGAGGATATAGTAAGAAAAACAGGACTCGATTACTATCCTCAAGAATTTGAAATAATTGGATATAAAGATATGTTAGCCTATGAATCTTATTTTGGGATGCCTTCAAGTTATCCTCACTGGAGCTTTGGAAAATCTTATGAAAAAAACAGCACAGTCTATAAATATAATTTAAGTGGATTACCTTATGAGATGGTTATAAATTCTGATCCTTGTTTAGCATACTTAATGAAGGAAAATACACTTTTATTGCAGATATTAACTATAGCTCATGTTTATGGACATAATGATTTCTTTAAGAATAATAGGCTTTTTAAGGAAGGAACTAGAGCAGAGTCTACTGTGGCAATGTTTAAGTTTCATGCAGATACGGTAAGAGGTTTTATAAATGATCCAAGTATAGGATATGAGAAGGTAGAAAGAATATTAGATGCAGCTCATGCCATAAAGTTTCAGACCAATAGGGTCATTGGAGAAAAGAGAATATCAAGCGAAGATTTAAAGCAAAGCATTTTAGATGATTATGAAAATAACAATAAAGTTCATAGTAACTTGGATGCATATGTGAAACTGGAGTTTCCTGAAATAAATAAAATACCACTAGAACCAGAGGATGACATTTTATATTTTATAATAAAACATGGTGATATAGAGGAATGGGAAAAAAGTTTACTGGAAATTGTACGGCAAGAAACAGCATACTTCTTACCTCAAATAGAAACCAAAATAATGAATGAAGGCTGGGCTAGCTTTTGGCATTATAATTTAATAAAGAAGTTGAAATTACCAGATGAGCTTCATTTAGAATTCATCAAGCGTCATAATGATGTTATAGCCCCAGGGTATGGAGTCATAAATCCATATTTCATAGGTTTTAAGATATTTGAAGATATTTTAAAAAGATATGGGATGGATAAAATATTTGAAGTTAGGGCAATGGAGCGAGATGAATCTTTTTTAAGAAAGTATTTAACACAAGAACTATGTGAAGAGCTTAATCTATTTGAATACGCTGCTAATGATGGAAATTATGTAGTCAAAGAAGTGGCAGATGATAATGGATTTAAAAGTATCAGGAATACATTAGCTAGTTCTTGCGGCGCTTCAAGGATCCCACTTATTAGGGTAGCGGAAATGACCCAAAAGGACAAAACATTAATTCTTGAGCATATTTATGATGGGAGAGAGCTAAATGCTTCTTATGCGGAAGCCACATTAAAGTATATATACGAGTTATGGGGCCATACTGTAACATTAAAAACAACACAAGATGGAAGTAAAATTAGAATAGTATGTGATGATAAAAAGATAGTTGTCAAGATATAATAGAAAGATACTATATACCGTACCGTAAGGTACGAACCGTACTGTAAAAGGTGCGGTTATTTTAAATTATACCTTATATGTTATAACTTAATAAAACTGCATGGATTTTTTTCTAATAATTTGATTATTAGAAGCTATTGGCTTATTATATATATTGGAGTATTAATATTATATTTAAGTGTGTACTTAAGAAAAAGTGTACCTAGAAAAAGTAGTCAATTCTATTTAAATTTTAAATTTTAAGGAGAAAAATTATGAAAAATAAAAAAATATTACTAGCTAATATATTACTATTATTAGCGCTACTGTTATTTATTTTAATACCATATACAGTAAATATATTATTTAAATTAAATCGTTCTATAAACGGAGACACTTCACTACTTCTTTCTGGAGGGACAAGTGTTATAGCACTTGGAGGAATTGCTTTATTATATTGTAGAATTACTAAAAGAGCATTTAATAAGGTAATGGTAATAAAAAAAATATCTATAAATCAAGTTTTTTTAACTGTATCTGTAGCAGTTGGTACTTATATTTTTGCAGTTGGCGTTAATTCTGTAAGTATGAAGTTATTCCCTGTTGCAATAAATGACGGTATGGCAATATCTAAATTACTAAGTAGTAGTTCATTTGTTTTAGGCTTGATGGTGGTAGTCTTGATCCCAGCATTTTTTGAGGAAGTGTTTTTTAGAGGGATTTTCTTAGATGCATATGAAGGATTAAATAAAAAAATGAAATATTTTTTAATAACCGCAATCTTTGCAACATTTCACGGTAATGTAATGCAAATTATTTATGTATTGTTTTTGGGGTTTATTCTATTAAAAGTAAGGGAGTATACAGGATCGCTAGTAGGGAGTATGACACTTCATGCAGCAAATAATGCCATATCTTTTATTATAAGTAAAGCTGCAATGAATTACACGAACATTGTTAAGACTGGGAAAAACGGTGTGATAGACCCAGCACAAGCAGCGGCAACTACTGCCGCAATGAATGCTAGTTTTATTGTTGTGATGCTTAGAGCTTCAATATTTTTCTTGATAGGAGGTGCTATATTATATATAAATTTAAGGAGATTAAAGGAATGTAAAGAAAAGAAGGATAGCTCAGAACTCATTATTGATAATTATGCTCTGCGAGAAAGAGAACAAATTATACATATAGAAAAAAAAGAATATATTCCTTTAATTATATATTTTATTTCTATGACAGTGTTGGTTGTGTTAAGGTATTAATTAAATATATTAATTTGAGTAAAAAATAAAGCATTATCACAGGTAAATTGGGAAATATAAATATGTGCAAAATATAAATTAGAGGAAAATATAGATTAAAGCGAACTAAAATGGAGGATAGATAAATGCTTGAGAAATTAAAGAAGATACAATACAATTCCCCAGTAATCTTAACTTTTACTTTTTTAGCTCTTGTTTGTTTTTTGCTAAGTTACATAACAAAGGGTTATTTAAATGGAGTGCTTTTTTCAAATTATAGAACTTCTTTTTTGGACCCAATGCAATATATAAGACTTTTCTCTTATATACTTGGACACGCTAATTGGGATCATTTTTCAGGTAACTTTATAATAATCTTAATAATCGGTCCAATGCTTGAAGAAAAATATGGTTCTAAAGTTTTAGTTCAGCTAATACTCGTAACAGCTTTTGTTACAGGACTGATAAATATAATTTTCTCCAGTGATGCTATTCTAGGTGCTAGTGGTATTGTTTATATGTTTATTATTTTAAGCTCATTCACAAATGCGGAGAAGGGGAAAATTCCACTTACTTTAATAATTGTGTTTTTTGTATTTATTGGCAGAGAAATCTTTGCAGGAGCTTTTGCCCAGGATAATATTTCTCAGTTTGCACATATTATTGGTGGACTTTGTGGGGCATTATTT
>JGI24146J20443_1001213_pt1 | contig 16398 bp, 14 predicted proteins | sample BarGraIncub1131A_FD_20443 | JGI IMG/M metagenome (IMG submission 20443) | reverse complement strand
TGCCGGTGTTCCCAGCACCGTTCTGATCAGCGGAGAGAGTGGCACCGGCAAAGAACTGGTTGCGGCGGCACTGCATGGCAGTGGCGTGCGTTCAAGGGGGCCGTATGTGAAGGTCAACTGTTCGGCGCTATCGGAACATCTTCTGGAAAGTGAGCTGTTTGGCCATGTTCGCGGTGCTTTTACCGGTGCCATATCAGATAAAATCGGACGTTTTCAGAAGGCGCATGGCGGTACGCTCTTTCTGGACGAAATCGGGGATATCTCGCCAGCGATCCAGATGCGTTTACTGCGCGTGCTGCAGGAAAGCGAATTCGAGAGGGTGGGGGAGTCATCCTCGATCAAGGTGGATGTGCGCATCGTTGCCGCCACCAACCAGAGTCTGGCCGAAAAGGTCAGTCAGGGCACCTTTCGCCAGGATCTGTATTATCGCCTGAATGTTATTCGTCTCGATCTGCCGCCATTGCGGGACCGCTCTGACGATCTTGAACTGCTGGTTGCACACTTTATCACCTACTTTAACGCCAAGCTCTCCAAAACGGTCACCGCTGTCTCGGACGATGCCATGGCGCTGTTTCGCTCTTACAACTGGCCCGGAAATGTCCGCGAGCTTCAGCATGCAATTGAACATGCCTGCATCCTCTGCAAGACAACCATCATAACCGTCAGCGACCTGCCGCAGGATCTGCTTGACAGTGTGACGTTGGCCGACACTCCCGTAAGAAACGTATCCCCCCCACCGTCTGTTTCCGTTGCTAAAGTATCCCTTGCAGAGGCGCTGGCCGCATCTGGTGGAAACAAGGCCCGCGCAGCCCGTCTGCTCGGCATCAGTCGCATGACGCTTTATCGACAGATGGGATTGACTTCGTAGGGGCGCGGTCTGTGACCCGCCCGTCTTTTAGTGGCACGATTGTTGATTAGTATTTGAATGTTAGCGAGGAGAATCCCATGGCAGATCAGCACGAACCAGCACAGTCTACTGCACCGCCCGCCATTGGCGGTATTGAAGTTAAAAGGCTCGGCTACAGCCTGTACCTGCGGATACCCGACAATCGCCTTGAGTGCCGTTGCAGCTATGTCCCGCACGAGCAGGGCTCCATGATTACCCGTGATGAACTGACAGCCTTTCTGACGCAGTACAACGTCCGGGATGGGATCGACCAGCAGGCCTTCGATGATTTTATTGTCAAGGCCGCTGCCGGACAACAGCAGGTCGATGTGCTGCTGGCTTCCGGAACAGCGCCGGTGAACGGGGCCGATGAATACATTTCGTTATCCATGCCGTCTTCTGCGGCGATCCACAGTGGGGGTGAAGACGAAACAAGTGTTGACATGCACATCGTACAAACCTTTATCAATGTGTCCAGCGGCGATGAAATCGGCCGCATCATTCCGGCCGAACCGGGCACTTCCGGCCTGAATATAATGGGTTTGCCGATTCCACCTCAGCCCGGAAAACCACTTCACGTGAAGGTCGGCAAGAACATTCGTACCGAGGATAACGGCGCTACCCTGATCGCCGCTGCGACAGGCCGGTTCTGCCAATCTGCCGCAGAAATCTCTGTTGAGGAAGAATTTGTTGTCAAGGGAGATGTTAATTTCAGAGTCGGCTCGATCAATTTCAAAGGTGTTGTTGAAGTGCGTGGTGATGTGCTGGACAATTTTGATATTACGGCGTCCAAGGGGTTAACGGTCTCCGGTAATATTGGTGTCTGCACCATTATCAGTGATGGCGATGTCGCCTTCTGTGGCATGGATGGTCAGGACAAGGCGCGTATCGTTTGCGGCGGGACGTTGCGGGCCAATTTTATCCACGATGTGACGGTTGAGTGCGCCGGCGACGTGATCGTGGGGGTTGAAATTCATAACTGCATCATCAGGACGCTCGGGCGGATAATTGTAGATAAGGGCGCCATCTCCGGCGGTTCATATATCGCACTGGGCGGTATAGAGGCTAAGAAGCTCGGTTCAGCGGCGTCCGTACACACAAAACTGCAAGCCGGAGTCGATTACCACGACGTTGAAGAACTGGAAAGGTTGTTTGCGGAACTGGCTGAAACGCAAAGCAAAGCCAAGCAGTCTCAGTCACTATCAGAAATTGCAGATTTGCGGAGTGCTTCTGCCAAGTTGAGCGATCGTATCATGGCTATCCGGAATAAAACGGACGCTGCTGCCAATGCCAAGATCAACGCAAAGGCGGTGCTGTATGAAAACGTACAGTTGATCCTCGGCACTGTCACTGAAGAGATAAAAGAACAGAAGGATGGACCGCTCAGTATTATTGAAGATAGCATCGAAGGGGGACTCCGTTTTCTGTCAATGTCCAGTCTGGCTGTCAAGGCTACTGATATAGAGCTGGCATTTGTCCGGGAACAGAAAATGGCGACACGCCCATAATATTCTCCGTAGGGGCGCGGTCTGTGACCGGCCCGCCTTTGATGGTGGTGTTTTGATGCTGGCGACAATACTGAATATCGCATCAAGGACGGGTCTAATGCCTTGCCCCTTCAGAACTGGATGTAAACGTCGAAGCAGTATGTAACATGTGCTCCAAATATATGTAACATGTAACGGTATAAGCGTAACATGTTACATATTTCCGCCGCAGTCATACACGATTACCACCTGATCTTACCGGCCTAACCTCCTATACATTCACCCTTCACGCTTCACTATTCACATTGATCCCGCTTTGGCACACTTGATGTAAACACATTGACCATTCTTTATAGTATCAAGTCAAATGGGGAGGAATACAATGGCTGAAGAGTTACAGACAACCCAGTATCTGACCTTTACGCTGGCTGACGAGGTGTTTGCCGTCGACGTTGCCAGAGTGCGGGAAATATTGGAGATGCCGAGCATTACCAAGGTGCCGCAAGTGCCGGATTTTATGCGCGGGGTCATCAACCTGCGTGGCTGTGTTGTACCGGTGATCGATCTGCGGCTGAAGTTCGGCATGCAGGAAACCGCCCAGACTGTCAACACCTGCATCATCGTGGTTGAAGTGGTGATGGATGGCGAGACCACCATACTGGGTGCGTTGGCCGACAGCGTGCAGGAGGTGATCGAAATGGAGCCGTCGCAGATCGAAGCGGCGCCGCACATCGGCACGCATCTCAATACCGAGTTTATCAAGGGGATGGGAAAACATGACGGGCACTTTGTGATGATTCTGGATATTGATAGAGTATTTTCCGGTGAAGAGTTGGCTGCGGTGCAGAGATAGTTAAAGTTAATTCGTGATGTATTTTAAAAAAAAACAGGACTTACCACAAATTCAAGGAGGAAAGTTATGAACTGGCTTAATAATATGAGTCTGAGTAAACGCCTGATGCTCGGTTTTGGAGTGGTGACGATCTTTTTATTGGTGCTGACCGGGATCGGGATCAGGGGACTGTCTGCGCTCGACAGCAATCTGGAACGGATCGTCACGGTCAACTTGGTGCGTATCGATGCGCTGAGTGACATGCGGTATGACATCGGCAACATTGGAATAAATGTCCGTAATATCATAGTCAATACCGACTCGCAAAAAAAACAGGAGTACAGTCAACGGATCACAAAGTCCAGCGAAGAGTATGCAAAAAGCATCAAAAAAGTTGAGGAGATGACCAACAAAACAGACACAAAATCATGGGATATCATCAATACCTTGAAAGAGGGCATTGAAAAATACAAGACACTGAACTTGAAAGTGATCGAACTGGGTATTGCCAATAAAGATGCAGAAGCCGCAACCATCTTGAGCAAAGAGGCTGCCCCGGCTGAACGCAAAGTAATGGAAATAATACAGGCCCTGATTGACCACAATATCGAACGCAACAATATGCGTCACGAAGAAGCTACTGCAACCTATAAGAACTCCAAAAACGTGATGTTAGGTCTGGGGGCGTTGGCTGTGATACTGGCCATTTTTACCGCCATCTTCCTGACCCGAATGGTGTTGCGCCAGCTGGGTGCTGACCCGAAAGAGGTTGGTGAGGTCGCAAATCTTGTCGCAGTGGGCGACCTGAGTAGAGAGATTACGCTTGCAGCCGGCGATACAACCAGCGTTATGGCCGCCATGAAAAAGATGGTTGATACGATCAAGGCGCTTGTCGCTGATACCGATCTATTGGCCAAGGCGGCCATGGAAGGACGGTTGAACACTCGCGCGGATGCTTCCAAACATCAAGGTGACTTCCACAAGATCGTGGCCGGGGTTAACGACACCATCGGTCGCTTGGTTGGGCTGCTGGACGTCATGCCGGCGCCAGCTATGATCATTGACCGTGACTTCAATGTACTCTACATGAACAAACTGGGCGCCGATGTCGGCAGCAGGACTCAGCAGCAGGTCGCCGGCACCAAATGCTATGATCACTTCCGCACATCAGACTGCAAAACCGATAAATGTGCCTGCCAACGGGCCATGACCACCGGGCAGCTTTCAAGCAGCGCCACCGACGCCCATCCCGGTTCTCTCAATCTTGATATCGACTACACCGGTGTTCCGATCAAGGATGACAACGGTGCCGTTATCGCCGCCTTTGAAGTTGTTTCAGACCAGACCGCAGTAAAAAAAGCGGCCCGTGTTGCCGACAAACAGGCCCAATTTCAAAGTGACGAAGTTGGCAAATTGCTTACCAATCTTGAGAAGCTGGCGGTTGGCGACCTGAACGTCAACACAGTAGTGGCTGCAAGCGACGAAGATACCAAGGTGATATCCGAAAACTTTGAACAGATCAATGGCTCCATAAAACAGAACATTGTCGCTCTGAAAGGGATCACCGATGCTGCCAAGCAGGTCGCCCAAGGCAATCTGATGGTGGAACTCAAAAAACGAAGTGATAATGACGACCTGATGGAATCGCTCGCTACCATGGTAGCTAAGCTGAAAGAAGTCGTCATGGAAGTCCAAACCGCTGCCGACAACGTCGCCGCCGGTGGTCAGGAAATGTCCGCCACCGCCCAGGAGATGTCGCAGGGTGCTACCGAACAGGCTGCATCCGCCGAGGAAGTCTCATCCAGCATGGAGGAGATGGCTTCCAGTATTCGGCAGAATACTGACAATGCCATGCAGACCGAAAAGATCGCTATAAAATCCGCCGCAGATGCCAAAGAAGGGGGCAAGGCGGTCAACGAAACCGTCTCGGCCATGAAGCAGATTGCCACCAAAATATCTATTATCGAAGAAATTGCCAGACAAACCAATCTGCTGGCTTTGAACGCCGCCATCGAAGCCGCCCGAGCCGGCGAACATGGCAAAGGGTTTGCGGTCGTCGCATCCGAAGTCCGAAAGCTTGCCGAGCGGAGCCAATCCGCCGCCGGCGAAATCAGCCAACTCTCCACCAGCAGCGTCGCCATTGCTGAACAGGCTGGTGAAATGCTCAACAGGATGCTGCCCGATATCCAGAAAACTGCCGAACTGGTACAGGAGATCAGCGCTTCCAGCAAAGAGCAGGATACCGGTGCTGAACAGATCAATAAGGCCATCCAGCAGCTCGACCAGGTCATTCAGCAAAACGCCAGCGCCGCCGAGGAGATGGCATCCACCACTGAGGAACTTTCGAGCCAGGCCGAACAGCTAAAAGCGACCATAGCATTCTTTACTCTTGATACCGGCCAGCGTCGGGCTTTACCCGCTCCGAGCCGTGTCGCTCCGAAACAAATTGCGTCAAGCCGCCATGCTACAGCGCTTGTAGCGCCGCACAAAACGGGAAAAACAGCCAAGAGTGTCAATAGAACCGGCGGTGTTAATATTGAACTCGGCCGCGCCGGAGCTGACGATTTGGACGACGCATTTGAAAAATATTAAAATAAAACAGGTGAATAAGGCTTCCCCTCCCGTGATGGGAGGGGAATTTAACCTTGACCCTAATACTGCCATGGAAAAATTAAGCACCAATCATACCGTTTTAGCAAATACCACTCCCCAGACGCCCGAATCTATGGCCGCTCTGGCGGGCAGGATGGCGGACGATTTCAACAATATCCTGACGACTGTTTTGGGGGCCTGTTCCCTGATCGACAAAGATGATCCAGCCAATCGGGATCTTCAACAGTACGTTGCACTTATACGCGCTTCTGCTGAACATGCGGCGGCTTTGTCAGTCAGTCTGATGCGTGCCAGTACACTGGAACAGGATAACACTCATTCCGACAGTCACACGCCAGATTCCGCTACTGTTGACATATCGGTACGTGACAAAAAGGCCCCTGATAGTATAGTATCCTCCAACAATAAACCCGGAGGAGCCACATCATGAAAACACTCGTTGTCCTGTTATTAGTTTTATCCACCTTCCTTGCCGCTACCACTTCTGAAGCAGCTTCTCCTGTGCTTCCCAAAGGGTATACCGCCTGGAAGAAAAGTGACCGTAAGGTTGTCACAGACAAAAACTCGCTCTTTTATGGCATCCATTACATCTACGCCGACAAAAAGGCTCAGAAAGGGTATCTGGCCGATAACAAGTTTGCTGAGGGGAGCCGCATCGTTGTTGAGTCCTTTACTATCAAGGGCAATCCGGCTGTTGATGGCCCAAAAAATATGATTGTGCTGATGCAAAAGGATAAACGTCAGGCGGCAACCGGCGGCTGGCTTTTTGCCGGTTTTGGCGTAGACGGTAAGCCGAGCGGCCTCGATCCGGTGACGACCTGTTTTGGCTGTCATCAAAAGGACGCCGCGCAGAGGGATTTTGTGATTTCGACGAAGAAAGATTTTAAATAAGTAGCAGATTGCACCGAAACCCAACCCCCCTCAATCCCCCCTTGTCAGGGGGGAGGCTTATGAAAAGCTCTCCCCTGATAAGGGGAGCGGGGAGGGGTTGTCTGGGGATTCCAATATGCCTGAAACCACACAACCGGTAGAGCAGCAGATGCCCCATATACTGATCGTGGATGACGAGCCTGGAATCTGTCAGATGCTGTCACTCTGCTTTCAGAAGAACCATTTTCGCGTTACCTGTGCCGGGAATGCGGCTGAGGCTTTTACCCTGCTGGTATCGAGACAGTTCGATGTCATTATCAGCGATGTCATGATGCCGGGTGAGGACGGAATCGCATTTCTGGGGCGTGTTCACAATTCCTGGCCTGATATTCCGGTTGTCCTGATGACCGGTCATGCACAGTTGCAGATGGCAGTTCACGCCATCAAAAACGGCGCATTCGACTTTGTTAACAAACCGTTCGATTTTGACTACCTGCACAAAATAGTCGAACGGGCGGTTGACTATTCAAGACTGCAGAGGATGGAAAAAAATTATCGCGCCGAGCTGGAAGAGACGGTGGCCCGGCGAACGGCCGAACTGAAAGAGTCCATGGCTGAACTTGATTTTGCCCGCACTGCGCTCCAGCAGGCCGCTACCGACAAGAGCACGTTCATGTCAACGGTTTCCCACGAAATGCGCACTCCGATGAATGGCGTGATCGGCTCACTCGATCTGCTCTCTGAAGAGGGATTGAACGGGGTGGCCTCTGAGTATCTCTGTATGGCACGTCAATCGGCAGACAACATGGTGGCGCTGATCAATCAGTTGCTGTCGTTTAGTTCCCTGAATGTTCAAGGTGGCGGGGCTCTTCATCATGATCTGGTCGACCTGCCATCTACCCTGCAGTCGATTGTTGCGGGACAGCAGCCGCTCTTTATTCGGAAAGGGCTTGTCCTTTCGCTGCAGATAGCCGATGACCTGCCGCGCCGAATCTGGACCGATCGGGAAAAGTTGTGCCGCCTGTTTGAAATCCTTCTTGGCAATGCGCTCAAGTTTACCGCCCATGGTACTGTGACGCTGGCTGCTTCCCGTACCTGTTCTGATGGCGATGGTGAATCGCTCTATTGCACTGTAACCGACAGCGGTGTTGGCATTCCGGAAGGCATGCTGGAACGAATCTTTGAACCGTTTGTTCAGGGTGATGGATCGTTTACCCGCCGCCATGAAGGGGTGGGCCTGGGGCTCGCTATTGCCCGTCAGAATACCCTGCTGCTGAACGGCCATCTGTGGGCGGAACATGTACCTGGTGGTGGCAGTCGTTTTAATGTGACCCTAAAAATCAGTACCCCGTGATGTAAGGAGAGCTCCTGTGAAATGTCTAATAGCTGAGGATCATCTGTTGTCCCGTCGCATACTCAAAGAACTGCTGTCACCAGAGTGTGATTGCGATATTGCCGTGAACGGCCAGGAAGCGATTGACTCATTCCAACTGGCACACGAGTCGAAGCGCCCCTACGACGTAATTTTTATGGACATCATGATGCCGGAAGTCGATGGCCTGGAGGCGCTACAGTGCATCCGCGCCCTGGAGCGGAAGATGGAAATCCCGCATTCTCTTGCGGTAAAGGTCGTCATGACCACCGCACTGGATGATCCACACACGGTTATCAGGTCATTTAACGAGTGCGAGGCAGACTCATACATTGTCAAGCCGATCAGCAGGCACAAACTGGCAAATGAGTTGCGCAAACTGAATCTGTTAAAATAGGCGGTACAATTCAATGGAGTTTCAAATTTCTTCACAGAGTAAAAACGGTACACAGCAGGCTGTTTGGCAGGACATTATTGCTCCTGCAATTGAGACACTGCGGCGCATGGCCGGTACAACTGAAAACGAGTTTTTGCAAATCGGATCCCAGCTGCAATCTTTTTATCAGCGCTCGGCGGATATATCCGGAATGGCTAATCAGTTGGTGTCTGTGGTTTCCGGTGAGAATGTCGTTTCACTGACATCCCGCCTGCAGCAGATGATGGATGATATGGAAGAATATCTGGTCAACGCCCGAACCCGCAGCAATGAAAGCTGCAACACCCTGGAGCAGGTTCAGTCACTTCTGGATAAACTTTCCGAGCCGATGCAAGGTTTCCAGAAGATGAATAAAACGCTCCGTATGCTGAGCATTTCCACCAAAATTGAAAGCTCTCGCCTGGGCGAGCTTGGTAGCGGATTTGTCAACCTGGCCATGGATGTCGAAAAACTATCCCATCAGGTCAATGAAAAATCGGCCGCAATTCTGGCTCATCAACAACTGCTGGCGACCTTGATCACCGATAATCTGGCTGTTGTCCGCGCGACAGAAACCAAACAGGACGTCACGGTGTCGGCAACACTGAAAGATACCTCTGCGAACCTTACGGAGCTTGTTGCGGTCAATGAACGCTGTACAGAGTTCGGCACTGCCGTTTCAACCATATCGGCTGAGGTTACGGGCAGCATCAGTGAAGTCGTCTCTTCCATGCAGATGCATGACATGACCCGCCAGCAGCTTGAGCACGTTGTCGAGGCACTGGAGCGTCTGACAGGCGAGCTGGCTGATTCAAGAACCTCTGAGGCGGATGGCAATAACCTGCGCAAAATGATCATCGAGGCCGGCGATGTTTGCGAGCTTCAGGAAGCCCAACTCCGTTTTGCTTCGCACGAACTGTATACTGCTGTTTGTACCATAGTTGATAATCTGCGCGATGTAGCCCGAAAACAATCCGTGATTGCGCAGGAAACAATAACGGTTACCGGTGTGGCCGATTCAAACGGCTCTTCGTTTGTGGATGTCATGAGCCAGGGTATGGCCGCGGTAACCGTCGTGTTGACGTCATGTGCCCAAGCTGATCAGGATATGTCCGCGACCATGAAGAAGGTGGCGCAAACGATTAATGAAATAGCCGCCTTTGTTACCGATATTGAGGCAATCGGTTCCGAGATTGATCTGATCGCCCTCAATTCCCAGGTCAAGGCCGCCCTTACCGGTTCGGAGGGGGCTGCCCTGGGGGTGCTGGCCGAAGCGATCAAGCGGCTTTCTGACGAGGCGGTACGGCAGACCGATTCTGTCGCCGAGACCCTGACCGGAATACATGCCGTAACGGAGCATTTGCTGGCCGATGCAGAAAATGAAGAGGATCAGCTTGGCAGCCGTATAATTTCGATGCAGGACGAGTTGAAGCTAATCCTGCGCAGTCTGGGAGAAATGGATACGGAGATGCATTCAGTTCTGTCCGGTCTGAATGAACGGGTTCTCAGTCTGACGGAGGATGTGGAGCGGGCTACCGCCGGCGTCGATGTTCATGAACGAACAAAGGTTATGGCTGATGGCGTCCTTGCCTCTCTGGAGTCGATTGTTGCCCAGTCGCGCCAGGTTGAACCGGCCAGCAGCGAGTTTAAGGTTAACCTGCGACATATGGAAGAGCGTTACACGATGGAGAGTGAACGACACATCCACGAAGCGCTCGCCCGTAAACGAAGCGGCCAGAGTGCCGTTGTTGTCCAGGCTGTTGAGAAGAACTGTTCTGATGACTCAGGATTTGGAGATAACGTAGATCTTTTTTAAACAAAAGAAGTACTAAATAACACGGAGATACGGAGTGGACGGAGAAATCAAAAACTGAAAAACGGGTTAACCTACAGACTTTAGCACTTAATTCTGGTTCTCTCAGTGTTCTCCGTTTCTCCGTGTTATTCCTTAAGGAGCTTCTATGCCGCTTAACAGTTCAGTCCGTGAAAACGGTGAAATAATTGTCACCAGTGGTGACCGCCTCACAATTGAAACCGCCGCTGATTTTTCGCGCATCGTCCGCGAGGCGCTGGAAGCGGCAAAAAAGGTAGCGATCGAGTTTGATCCTGCGGTTGAAGTTGACATAACCGGCGTGCAGGTTCTCTGTTCGGCCTGTAAGAGCGCTGCACTGAGTGGTAAAGAATTCTCATATCACGGTCCACAGCCCGCGGCTCTCGCAGGCATCATCACCAGCAGCGGCGCCGAGCGTCGCTCCGAGTGCAAGCATAACAATAATTCTACCTGTATCTGGTTTGGAGGGATGGAGTAATGGCAAAATTAATAATGACGGCTGACGATTCGGCCAGTGTCCGGCAGATGGTGGCATTTACCCTTAAACAGAACGGCTACGATGTGGTTGAGGCGGTCGATGGTCGCGACGCTCTCACTAAGTTGAATACTCAGAAGGTCGATATGCTGCTGACCGACCTGAATATGCCCAATATGGACGGCATCGGCCTCATCAAAGGGGTTCGTGCCGGGACACTCAATAAATTTATTCCGATTGTCATGTTGACGACGGAGTCGAATGACACAAGAAAAGGCGAGGGTAAAGCCGCAGGTGCTACCGGCTGGATCGTAAAACCGTTTAAGCCGGAGCAGCTGATTGCGGTGATTAAAAAAGTACTTGGGTAGGATCTAGTAAATAGTCAAAAGCATTAACGCCAGGACGCGAAGGCGCAAGGACGCAAGGAAAGTCTAAAAATAAAGTTAAAACCACATAAAGATTTTGTTTCTCTTTGCACCCTTGCGCCCTGGCGTCTTTGCGTTAAGGACATTTCTGATTCCCGATACCATGTACCCTGAGGTAAAAAAACATGATGGAAGAAGCCACTGCAACGTATCGCGAAGAGGCCGGAGAACTGCTGGCCGAACTGGAAACTTCGCTGCTCGATCTGGAAGAAACGCCCGATGACAATGACCTGATAAATCGCGTTTTCCGGGCCATGCACACCATAAAAGGTTCAGGGGCAATGTTCGGTTTCGATGAGATTGCCTCCTTTACTCACGAGGTTGAAACCGTTTTCGACATGGTGCGCAACGGCAAGATGACCGTCACCAAGCGCCTGCTTGACCTGACGCTCAAATCACGTGACCATATCTCGTATCTGCTCAATATTCCTGAAAGTGAAACGGTCGACCGCAGCGCGGGAGATGAGATTATTGCCGGCCTGCGCCAACTGGTGCCGCAGCAGGATACTCCGCAAAAAGGCTCCGATGAGGTGTTGGAAATTCATCTCCCGACAGTATCCGAGGATGAGCTGGCGAACGAAAGTACCTGGCGTATCCGCTTCCGTCCCGCTGCCAATATTCTCATGTGCGGCACCAACCCGATCTCTCTGATCAACGAGCTGCGCGGTCTCGGCACCGCCCACGTCGTCGCCCAATTCGACGAAATTCCACCCATTGACAATCTGGTGCCGGAAAACTGCTATATCTACTGGGACATCATTCTGACGACGACCCGTGGTGAGGACGCTATCAAGGATGTCTTCATCTTTGTCGAGGATGATTGCGATATCAAGATCGAACTGATCGATAGCAGCGGTCTGATCGACCGTGAAGAGGGGTACAAAAAACTGGGGGACATCCTGGTCGAGCGCGGTGATCTCTCGCCGGTTGAGATGCAGAAGGTGCTGATGCTGCAGAAGCGCTTTGGCGAACTGCTGGTAGAACAGGGTATCGTATCGCCGGGAAAGGTGCAGTCGGCTCTGGTAGAACAGCAACATGTCAAAAGCGTGCGCAAGGAGCGGAGCGAAGCCCCACCCCAGGAAGCCGCTGCCAGCATCCGTGTCCCGGCCGAACGCCTGGACCAACTAATCAATCTGGTCGGCGAAATGGTCACGGTACAGGCGCACCTTTCACAGGTCTCCCTGGCTGGCGGCGATGCCACCTTTATCGCCATATCAGAAGAGGTTGAGCGTCTCACCAACGAACTACGCGATACCGCACTCAACATCCGCATGCTTCCGATCGGCAGTACCTTCAGTAAATTCAAGCGGTTGGTGCGCGATCTCTCCAGCGAACTCGGTAAAGAGATCGAGATGGAGACGTTTGGCGCCGAGACCGAACTGGACAAGACCGTCATCGAAAAACTGAACGATCCGCTGGTACACATCATCCGCAACTGTATCGACCATGGCATCGAAATGCCGGAAGCGCGGCTGGCCGCCGGTAAAACATCACACGGCACAGTCTATCTNGGAGCCGAACATTCCGGTGATTCGGTACTGGTAACCATCCGCGATGACGGAGGCGGGCTNGACCGTGATCGAATCCGCGCTAAAGCAGTTGAAAGAGGTCTGCTTTCGGCTACTGCCGAAGTGCCTGACAAGGAAATATATGCCCAGATCTTCGCCCCCGGATTTTCGACCGCCGAAAAGGTGACCAGCGTCTCCGGGCGCGGGGTTGGNATGGATGTCGTCAAGCGCGGCATCGATAGCTTGCGCGGTTCGATCGGNGTNGACAGCGTACGCGGCACGGGCACAACTATCACGCTTAAAATTCCACTGACCCTGGCGATCATCGACAGCCTGCTGGTCAAGATCGGCAAGGATCATTTTGTGCTGCCACTGGCGTCGGTTGAGGAATGCGTTGAGCTGACCAGAGAGGATGTAAAAAATTCTCACGGACGCAACCTGGCCAACGTACGCGGCGCAATCATCCCGTATATTCCGCTTCGCCAGCATTTCCTTATTACTGATCAGCGCCCCGAAATCGAGCAGATTGTGATTGCCGATATCCACGGTACCAAGGTCGGCTTCGTGGTGGATCACGTGGTGGGTGAGCACCAAACCGTTATTAAGTCCCTTGGTAAAATGTACCGCGATGTAAAGGGTGTCTCCGGTGCGACCATTCTGGGCGATGGAACCGTGGCGCTGATTCTGGATATGGGGGTTCTGTTGCAGTCGATTGAAAAACTTGAAAATTTAGGTACTTAAATTGAGAATCTATTGGGTAAGGAGATACAAGGAACAAGGGAGTATCAAAAACTTTGACTTTTCTTTGACCCAAGCCCCTTTTTTATACCCTTACCTGCATACCCAAAATCACTGTTACACTGCCCAAATTAGTGGTGCAGCTATCTTGAAAAGGAGCCTCTATGAGCGTAGCGGGAATAACCGAAACGGTTCAATATCTGACATTCAAATTATCTGACGAGGTTTTTGCCCTGGATGTTGCCAAGGTGCGTGAGATTCTCGAAATAACCAATATAACCAAAGTTCCCCAGACACCGGAATTTATGCGGGGGGTCATTAATCTGCGCGGCAGCGTGGTACCGGTGATCGATATGCGGCTCAAGTTCGGCATGAGCGCGACCGAGCAGACTGTTAATACTTGCATCATCGTGGTGGAGATCAACATGGATGGTGATACGGTGGTGTTGGGCGCCCTGGCCGATTCGGTTCAGGAGGTGGTCGAGATGGAACCGGCAAGTATAGAGGCGGCCCCGCATATCGGCACCAAGCTGAATACCGATTTTATCAAAGGCATGGGCAAGGTTGACAACCGCTTTGTCATGATCCTGGATATAGACAGGGTGTTTTCATCTGATGAGCTGACCGATCTTGGGCAAGATGCATGATGAAAGGAAAACGAGGTGACCATTAACCAGGACTACAGTATGAAACCTCATCTTTCGGCCACTCTGCGTGACCGGGAGTTTCAACTCTTCAGCAATTTTATCTATGACAATGTCGGCATCAAGATGCCCCCTGCCAAGAAGACCATGCTTGAGGCGCGCTTGCAGAAGCGCCTCAAGGCTCTTGGCATCCCTTCTTTTGAAGAGTACGGCAATTATGTTTTTAGTCCGGATGGACGAGCGACTGAACTCATACATCTGATTGATGTCGTGACCACCAACAAAACCGATTTTTTCCGTGAACCGGGCCACTTCGATTTTATGGTGAAAACAGCATTACCTAATATTCTCGATGGCCGTGGAGGGTCGTCGCGCGACCCGCTTCGTATCTGGAGTGCCGGCTGTTCCACCGGTGAAGAACCGTATACCATGGCTATGGTGCTTTCAGAATTTGCCATTGGCCGCCCCGGCTTCCGGGCTGCCATCACCGCCACAGATATCTGTACCCAGGTTTTGCAGACCGCCCGCACCGGAATATACCCCGAAGAACGGACAGATCCCATTCCGCTGAACCTGAAGAAAAAATATCTGCTGCGGAGCCGGGAAAAGTCGAAATCACTGGTGCGCATCTGTCCGCAGTTGCGCTCATTGGTCACGTTTCGGCGGATTAACTTCATGGATGATGATCTTGGCATTGCGGAAAAAATGGACATTATCTTCTGCCGCAATGTGGTTATCTATTTTGATAAACCGACGCAACAGACCTTGATGCGAAAGTTCCATAAACAACTCAAACCGGGTGGGTATCTGTTTATCGGTCATTCAGAAACACTGAGCGGGCTGGATGTCGATTTCAAGGCAGTTGCATCGACGGTTTATAGGAAGTAGTGGCACGGCGCGCCGTGCCACTACGTGATTTATGAAAAGCCTTATCGCCTCTCATGCCCACACTATTTACCTCAAGCCAGGCGAGGTGCTGGTAACACGTACACCGGTGCTTGTTTCGACCGTACTCGGTTCGTGCGTGGCGGTGACCATGTACTCTGCTTCTCGTGGTTTTGGAGCAATTTGTCATGCCATGCTGCCTGAGAATGTCGGGCGGTCGCCCGATCTTCGGTATGTTGATACCGCGTTGCGGCATATTTACGAAAAACTTTTGGAATACGGTGTTGGCAGTGATCTGGTGGTCAAGCTGTTCGGCGGAGCGCAGGTACTGAATATTGGTGGCCGGTCGCCGCAAAAACGAACGGTGGGAGATCAGAACGTAGCGATGGCTGAGGCTATGCTGGCATCACTGGGGTTGGTCGTTACGGCCAGTGATACCGGTGGTGTTAGGGGGCGGAAGCTCTTTTTTTGTACGCGCAGCGGGGATGTTTTTGTACGTCACATGCGTCCAGGCAAACACTCTGTTGATGAGGGAAAAATTACATGAAAAAAATAAAAGTTCTTATAATTGATGATTCTGCCCTGGTACGCCAGACATTGTGCGACATTCTTAATTCTGATCCTGGAATTGAGGTCGTCGGCAGCGCGGCGGATCCAATCCTGGCTGCAGAGCGGATGAGAACTGTTATTCCGGATGTAATTACGCTGGATATCGAGATGCCACGTATGGACGGTTTGACTTTTTTGCAGAAGCTGATGAGTCAGCATCCGATCCCGGTCGTAATGTGTTCCAGTCTGGCCGAGAGTGGCAGCGAGACGGCACTTAAAGCGCTTGAATACGGCGCGGTTGATATCATCACCAAGCCTAAGATGGGTACAAAACAGTTTATTGAAGAGTCTAAAACGCGCATCTGTGATGCGGTAAAAGGCGCCGCGGCTGCCCGTATGGGGCCTCTGCGGGCGATGCATACCATGAAGGAGGTTTCACCCAAGTACACCGCAGACGTCATCATGGAAAAGCCCAATACGAAGGCGATGATCCAGACCACCGAGAAGGTCGTTGTTGTAGGGGCCTCAACCGGNGGTACCGAAGCGCTCAGGGTCTTTCTTGAGGCGCTACCCGAAGATACCCCCGGTATCGTCATCGTGCAGCATATGCCGGAAAATTTTACCGCCGCCTTTGCCAAACGACTCGACTCTATCTGCCGTGTAACGGTCAAGGAAGCCCAGGATAATGATACCGTGGTGCGCGGCCGGGCACTGATCGCCCCCGGCAATCATCATGTTCTGCTCAAACGAAGCGGTGCCCGCTATTATGTCGAAATAAAGGATGGCCCGTTGGTGTCGCGCCATCGTCCATCGGTAGATGTGCTGTTCCGCTCCGCCGCCCGCTACGCCGGCAAAAACGCCGTTGGGG
>JGI24146J20443_1001207_pt1 | contig 16429 bp, 15 predicted proteins | sample BarGraIncub1131A_FD_20443 | JGI IMG/M metagenome (IMG submission 20443) | reverse complement strand
CTACCAGGGTTTTCGCGTTCTCGGCCATATAGAGGATTCCATCCCTGACGGAAACTTCGGATATATCCAAGCCGGGTCCGATCACCACGCAGGACATCCGGGGAAGGAGGGCAGACAGTTCTTCCTTCGCTGCGGGAAAGTCATCAGGAACCGGATGCGTTATCGCCTGCGGCAATGAAAGGAGCATCGGCGTCATAAGCTCCCGTGAGATCCAAAGGTGCACGATGCCGACACCGCTTCTGCAGGCCGCATTGGCGCACATATAGGCGGCTCCGGCCATCCCGGGTGATCCGGCCCAGACCAAAAGGCTTCCGAAGGTTCCTTTGTTCCCGTCTGCGGGCCGCGGTAAAGCAATCTTCGTGACAAAATCCCTGTCAATCGACGCTGCAGAGTCCGGCATTACCTCCGCCTTATCCTGTTTTACGAAATCACCAAATGTAAAAAGAGGCACGTTTTTCATCTTCTTTCTAAAATACACTCTTTAATCAAAAAGGCGCCGACCCATCCTGTCGGAAATCGACGCCTTTGTACTATCGCTTCACTATCAAAAAATAACGGCCGCCTGAATCCCTCAATCAGAGAAGGTGCAGTTCGAGTACATTTACCAGATCCTGATAACTTCTTGACCCTACGAGAGTCTCTTTAAGTTCGCCGTCCTTGAAAATACCGACAGTCGGAATACTCATGACATGAAACTTCTCAGCAAGCCCTGGCTGCTCGTCGACATTTACCTTGCCGACAAAAATCCTGCCCTCAAAGTCCTCTGCAACCCGGTCAATTACACTTGCAAAAGATCTGCAGGGTCCGCACCACACTGCCCAGAAATCAATAACTACAGGCATCCCGGCCTCAGAAAGAACACTTTGAAATGAGTCTGTCGTAACTACGGTAACCATATAGGGACCCCCCTCTCTATTCCATAACCTAACATATATTGTTTCTCGAAAATTTATCTGTTTATACCGCAATTGTACCACAGCAGGACTTTGATTTGAAGAAAAATAACGGTCTTTATTTTTGATCGGACGCCGGTAAAAGTGTGGACAAATCAAAAGGAGTCTCCTGATAGACATAATAGTTCAGCCAGTTCGTGAAAAGCAGTGTAGCCGAAGAGCGCCATGTAACGAGAGGATCTTTTGAAGAATCGTCCCCGGGAAAATAATTTTCAGGTATCTCGATGGGAAGTCCCTTTTCCAGATCGCGTAAGTATTCATCGCGAAGCGTATTGGCATCATACTCCGAATGCCCGGTTACAAATATCTTCCTGCCTGTCAGATCCGATACGGCATACACGCCGGACTCAACAGACTCCGACAAAAGTCGAAGGCTTTTATGCGCCAGAATATCCTCGCGCCGTATCTCCGTATGCCGGGAGTGGGGAATTTGAAAAATATCATCAAATCCGCGAAAAAGCTTGACCGGCTTGGTGTACGTCATGCTGTGCGGAAAAATGCCGAAAACCTTTTCGGGTACATCATATTTAGGTATTCCATAGTGATAGTGGAGGCCGGCCTGGGCTCCCCAGCAAATATGCAGGGTTGAATAGACATGCGTATTACTCCACTCCATAATAGCTGCAAGCTCCGGCCAGTAAGCCACTTCTTCAAAATCCATCTGCTCAACGGGCGCTCCGGTAATAATCATTCCGTCATAATAACGGTCGTAGACATCGTCAAACGTCTCATAGAACTTAGTCAGGTGATCTCCCGTCGTATTCTTAGGCTGATAGGAAGCCGTATACAGCAGATCGATATCCACCTGCAGCGGCGAATTCGAAAGCCCCCGCAGAAGCTGCGTCTCCGTAGTTATTTTATTTGGCATCAGATTCAAAATGAGAATCCGCAGCGGCCGGATATCCTGACGGAAAGCACGATCTTCCGGCATAACGAAGATGTTCTCCTTCTCAAGAATTTCGGTTGCAGGTAAATTGTTTTGAATACGAATTGGCATACATCTTCGCCCCTTTCTGTAAAATAAAATGCGTTTTCGCGCCGCATGAACGGCCTGAAAACAAATCAGTATCTTATGAGTATCCTTTCCAGGAGAAAATATGTCAAGGGGGGTTGTTGCAGTATCCTTTCTCCGCTCTCTTGCCATAAGGCTGCGAATGTCGCGGAGAAAGGATACTGCAACAACCTGCAGAGGGAGCTAAAGCTCCCTAAGGAATATGCTTCAGGATTCACTTCCCCAGGGGCACAGCCCCTTAACAAAGGATTGCGGTTCACTTTTCGGCGACATTCGCAGTGCGTCAGCACAAGAGAGCAGAAAGTGAATCCCAATCCCAGGGGCACAGCCCCTTAACTGAGGATTGCGGTTCACTTTTCGGCGACATTCGCAGTGCGTCAGCACAAGAGAGCAGAAAGTGAATCGCAATCCGCCCCCCTATAGGAATTCGTTCAGTATGGAATATGAAGGCACGATACCAGGATCCGCGGATGGTACCCGTGACAGATCCTGTACGAGCTTGTGCGCGGTAACAAGCGCTGCGGGCAGATCCGCGTAAGGTTTTGGGGGGGCTGCATGTGCCAGGAAAACAGATGGCGCCAGAGTATTTTGTTCATACTGCGCAAGTGCGCTTTTGATGTCTGCAAGAGCCATCGGCGCGACCACCATGCTTTCATAGGATAAGAGTGAATTTACATAAAAATCCGCGCTGGCCAGATATTCCGGAAAATAGTTCTGTTCAGACGCTGCAATCATCGGCCAATAGTCGAGGGTCGCCAGTGCATGGGCTCCGCGATGGCGCACGTCACGAATGATTCTGCGAAGCAGGCGGACTTCCTGACTTTCAATCAGCCGTCTGTCCGCTACCACCTCGCCCCACGGCATTATAAAGATGCCCAGCCACAGTTCCCGCGGAATAAGTCCTGCAATCTCCGGGGAAAGACCGTGGAGTCCCTCAACAAGCAGAAGTCCGTCACTGCCAAGCTGAACCTGTGGGAATTCAGTCGCTTCCGCCCTTATACGCTTATGAAAGTCAAAGACAGGCATCGATGTTACCAATCCAGCCAAAAGGTCCTTGATATTTTCACAGGCAAGCTGCGTGTCAATCGTTGTCAGGCTTTCATAATCGGGGCGTCCGGCTTTATCAAACTGTAGATTTTCAACGCTGTAATAGTCATCAAGCGACATGCGCATTGCTGTCTTCCCCTCGGCAAGAAGACATGTAATAAGCCGGTCGGCAAAAGTTGTTTTCCCTGAGGAAGTGGGTCCGGATACAAAAATAGCGCGTATCCGGGGATTGCTCACGATATGCTGCGCTATTTGGTGTGTCCGTTCCAGAAAGGCGTCTTCCGCCTCACGTACATATCTGGGCAGTCTTAAAGCCCCGAGATGTTCCTCTAAATCCTCTATGGACAGAGTTAACCTGTTCTCAAGTATTGCCATGTTATCCCCGCCTAACGATCCATCAAATTTCCGATGATGAATTTGGAAATCAGTTTGTCATAACCGTATTGCACCAGTCTTACAATCAAAAACACGGTTCCGGGAATCATGACTGCCAGTAGAAGAATCACAGCAAACAGGAAAACAACATAGACTCCGCCCGTGATCACACCAAGCACCGTTGAAAAAGTTCCGGCTGATTGGGCAAACATCTTTGTGGAGGTTTCCAGCGTCTTGTTGAGGAAATTAACAACACTGAGCTGCAGGTCTGAAGCAGAAACAGTCATGAACGGCATAACCCAGGTTGTAAAAAGAATCGTCATCACGAAATATTTCAAAGCCTCTGCAAACAGGATGGGTATTTTGACCCACAATGGATACCGATAGTACCTGAAGCTGATAAATGGCGAAATTAGAAAAAGAACAAGAAAAAGGGCAAGCTTCAGGATGCGCTGCTCTCCAAGAATTCCGGATAGCTGGCCTGTGAAATAACTCAGCATCACACAACCGCAGACAAGCATGCCGTAAAGGATAAAGAGACTTACATGCCTTCGGTTCTCATAGTCTGTATCGCTCCAAAGCGAGCCCAGAAAAAGACCCTCCATATAATCCACGCTCTCGTCCTCCTGTTTTCTTTTACAAATTTTATTGTAACAGAAAAAAGAGAGACTGGAAACATAACCGGAGGGAAGTAACGGCCGAAAAGGCAATGTCAGGGAATGATATGCTATTAAGAAGTTTAACGCAAACGAAAAGGAATTTTGGTAATGGATTCAATGAGGTCACGAAAAAGACGCCATTCTGAAGGAAACTGCGCGCTTCCGAGAATCCGGACGGGAACCTTCTGTGAAAAGGAAATGACAACGGCCCAGTCCTCAGGATGACACGCTGTGATGTCGTCCTGAGAGACCAGACCGGTATAATGCGTTTTCCATTGAAGAAGATGGGTTGCCGGGATCAACGATTGAAAATGTTTAATTTTGTCCGGAGAAATGGAACGAAGAAAATTATTATTCCACTGCAGGCTGTCTCTCCAGGTGACCATTTTCCTGTCAAGATCAACCCGGACGCGAATACATCCGCGGCGATATCCTGAAAGCTCAGCTTCAATACATACAATATCAGTATAATTCATCATTGGAAGTTCACTTTCCTGTCCGTTTCCCTCTCTTGCGCGAAGCGTAAGACCTGCGTTGTCATGTGTCATGCTCATTTTATACTTACCCCGTAAATAGAACTTCCCCGCGTTCCTATTACAATCATTCCGTTGATTACTATGGGAGAAGATTCGATATTCTGAGCATTTTTGTTTTCGCCTGCGAGTCCTTTATTTTTGATAAGCTGCAGATATGTAATCCGTACGCCGGTCAATCCGTTGACCAGATGAATCTGGCCTACGCTGTCGCACATTACTATATACGCATTACCGTCGGCGTCATAGACGTCAACAGGTGAACTCCATGAGTACTGGTTCATCGAATAATCCCAGACCTTGTCGCCTGTAACTTTGTTATAGGCAACAAGATGGTTGCCGCTGTAAAGGCCATTCGTCATGCAGTAAGAGAAAATAACAAGATCCGATATGGATTTTTTACCGACGATAGGCGTACCGAGCATCCCTCCGTTGACATCATCGCCCTTGTCCACACCGTTGTGCGTAAAGCAGGAATAGGACGTCTGCCAGATCTCTTCTCCTGTCATGGCATCGAGCTTATATGTGTAGGACGCTCCCTGATAATCAAGTACATCTTTCTTCTGCCAGTCAACTTCCGTACCCATATACAAATAGACGCGCCCGTCTTCTTCCTCAATGACAGGAGTAACATCCGAATCATCATCAAGCTGGCGCACCCACACAATCTGCAGTGTATTCAGATCAATACAGAGAAGATTGCCGCTGTTATCACTGCAGTACCCGTAATGACCATATATGGACATGGAGCTCTCAATTCCGATCTCACTTCCGGTTATTCCATCAATAAGATAACGAAACACCACGCTCTCCGGATTAATCGATACCGTCCCGGCTGCCTTGTCGAATGCCGTGTTCAGCTTTACTGTGTAAATCATACCGTTCTCGTTCGGATAAATCAGCGTGTCTGAAGCAGCATTTATTATCGGAGATGAATCACAGGCGCCCCACGTCGTGCGATAGGCCCGTGAATCCGTGCCGTCCTGAAAATACATCAGGGACGAGTCGATAAGGCTGTATATGCGGTAACCGATCTTTCCTTCAGCGGCCGTCCCGGCCACACCATTACTGTCGCCCTGCCCCACATATAGGATAGGATATCCGCGGGGATCCAGAGCGGGAGTTCCCTTAATGGTCGCTCCGACGTTGATCGGGTCACGGGTTTGTTTGCCGTCTTCAAGATCAAAGAAATATACTTTCCCGTCCATCGCGGCAATGACAATTTCGGTAAGTCCCTGTTTGGCCTTCTTATCCGGATACATATTCATCTTCTGCTGCAAATCAAAATCCCACTGGATTGCCAGAGGCTGACCCGTCCAGCCTGTACCCATCCATGAAAATGCCCATGACGAAGATGAAAGCGTCCCGATACTGTTATACTCCCAGACCTGCTCAAGGGTGGTCGGGTTGGCTGCAACCGTACCCCATGACGCACAGTTGCGGAAATTATTGCCGCGGAAAGTTAATATGCCGGGAACAGACTGATAATCGAGGGGATCGCCGAAGGCAATTGCGTTGGCACGTAAATAGGGTGCAATCTCCGCATCGCCTGACAAAACCGATTGCGTAACACCTCTCTTCGAAGGGGAAAGACCTTTGGCCGGCTGTCCCATCGGAACATTGACCAAAGCAGCGGCAGGGTAGAGTACACTATTCTGATTAAGTGCCATGGATTCAATTGGTGCCGGAGAAGGTGTGGAAATGATTATGGATGCATTTGTGACGGCACCGTTGGCATCGGTCACAGCAGTTGAAGCGGAAGAGGCATCTGCGGAATCATCCCGCGGGACCAAAGAATATAGAAGGACGCCAAAAACGGTAAGAAGCAGAACCAGTGTCAGTGCAATAAGGGCAATAAATCCATTGTTCTGTTTGCGCTTTTTAGGGCGCTGATACTGGTTGTCATACCTGACATACATAGAATTACTCATTTAAACATCCTTCCGAAGACATAACAATATAGTTTTGAATTTTAGCACAAATCCTATGGATTTACTACTTTCTTACACCAGACCGGCCTCTTTTGCGATTTCTTCAAGTTTGCGCAGCCGGTGGTTCATTCCTGACTTGCCGATAGGCGGCGACATCAGCAATCCAAGATCCCTGATTGACATCCCCGGATTATCAACACGAACACGTGCCGCCTCCATAAGTTCCTGCGGGATCCGTGTACTTTCGGAACTGTCGAGAAGGTCCCTCATAAGTGTGCTCTGACGCACACATGCATCCGCTTGCCGCCGGGCATTTGCCGTATCGCAATTTACGACACGATTTACCGCATTCCGGAGTTCTTTGTCCACCCGTATGCTTTCGAAACGCAAAAGACTGCTGTGTGCCCCGATCAGAGCAAGAAAATCACCTATTGCCTGGCCTTCTTTAAAATAGATCACAGGATGTCCGTTTCTGTACAGGATCGAGGGTTCGATGTTTTCTGCATGCAGAAGCAGTGTCAGATAGTTGGCGGCGCGCGAATTCCTGACCGGAATTTCAATCTGGTACGCCTTAAGGGGTTCGCTCATAATGCCCGAGGCAAGAAAAGCTCCCCGCAGGGCTGCCCGGCGCGGCTGCAGGGACGATGTGATCTGATCCTGCTTTTCTTCTTTTTCATATAGGCGAAGCTGTTCATTGAAAGTCATCTGATCAGATGGGAGCGGATATACATACCACAGGGAGCGTGCTGCTTTTTCGGACTTTTCGGCAAGCGCATCCATCCCGATCGCACGAAGCTGGCCTACAAGCCTTTCGGCGTATGCAAAAGATGAAGTCGCAAAAAAAAGAGGCAGTTCCGATTTCTCTGCTCCCGGACGCCCCGCACACAAAAAAGCAGTGACTAGTTCTGCCTGCATTTCTTCTTTTGTGCGGTCTGTCACTTTGAGTAAATCGGCTTTAATGGATTTCGAAAAAGAATATTCCGTCATGAGTATTCCTCAGTTGATCTGCGTTGTCGGCGGCGCTATATATCTGGAATCTTTATCAATATCCCTGTGATGGACGACCGCCTTGTAGCCAAGATCCGTAAGACGTCCGGCAAAGCATTCCGCAATATATACGGAACGGTGACGCCCGCCGGTGCAGCCAATGCCAACCGCCAGCCGCGCTTTCCCCTCCCTGATATAGTAAGGCAGCGTGTATGACAGAATATCTACCTGCCTGTTGATGAATTCTTCTGTTTCCGGGAAGCTTAACAGAAAGTCTTTTATACCGTCATCTTTTCCGGAAAGCATCTTGAGTTCAGGTTCATAAAAGGGGTTCGGAAGGAAACGCACGTCATACATATTGTCACAGTCGACCGGTATCCCATATTTAAATCCGAAAGACTGCACAAGGACCGACATTCGCTTGTTTCCGGCATCTTCGCCGATGATACGGTATATTTCGTCCCGCAAGGCGGGAATCGCCAGCATGGAAGTATCAATGATATGGGTAGCTCTGGCACGGATGCCCAGAAGCATTGTTCTCTCCTGAATGATCGACTCCGATAAGCCAATTCCATCAGATAACGGATGGCGCCGTCTGGTCTGACGGTACCGGTTAATAAGGATTTGATCCGACGCCTCCAGAAATATAATCCGGTACGGGCAGCCAAGGGCATCTATTTCCTGCATCGCAGGACCGAATCCCCGCAGTAATTCATTGCTTCTAATGTCAATCACGAAGGCCAGTTTGGAAATGCCGAACCCCTCACCCCCCTGTCCTTTTAAAAAAGTGCGGACGAGTTCAGGCAGAAGCATCGGTGGAAGGTTGTCAATGCAAAAATATCCCATGTCTTCCAGAAAATTAGCCGCCTGGCTTTTACCCGCGCCTGACATACCTGTCAGAATTATTATATCCATTCTGCTTTGCCCCCTCCGCTAAAACCCACGTCCGACAAACTTGATTTCGGGTTCCAAAATGACTCCCGTGTCCCTATAAACTTTTTCTTTGATTAATTCCAATAAATCATATATATTTTTTGCTGTTGCCTGTCCGGCATTCACAATAAAACCGGCATGCTTTTCCGATACCTGCGCCCCACCGATCCTATATCCCTTTAACCCGGCATCCTGTATAAGCGCACCGGCGTAATATCCTTCCGGACGCCTGAAGGCACTGCCGGCACTGGGCATATTAAGCGGCTGGGAAGCCGCCCTTTTGCCATTCAGTTCACTGATTTTTGCCATGATTGCCTGGCTCTCACCGGGGAATAGCCGCAGAACTACGGAAAGAACGATGCCGCCGTTTGTGAGATAATAACTTTTGCGGTAATCAAACGCATGCTCCTGCCCGGTGAGCGTTCGCATATCACCCTGCGGTGTCAAAGAAACGCTCTGGTATACAACATCAGACATCTGGTTTCCGTATGCCCCAGCGTTCATGAAAACAGCTCCGCCGATACTTCCCGGAATCCCTGCGGCAAACTCCATACCGGCAAGGCCTCTTCTGGCACAAGCCACAGCAACCTGAGAAAGCAGTGCGCCGGCATAGGAATGAACCAGCACCGCCTGTTTATCCTGCGGATCCTCTTCAAACCATATCCGTGACAAAGCATCACCAAGACCTATGACCAATCCCGCAATACCCAGATCCGAAACAATAAGATTCGAGCCGTTGCCCATCACGAAGATTGGAAGCCCGCACTTTTGGGCAGCGTGATATAGTGCGGCAACCTCCAGAAGTCCGGACGGCTCCGCATACAAATCCGCAGAACCGCCAACCCGCATGGTTGTATGACGGCTTAGCGGCTCATTTGTTTTGATTTTCAAACATAGATCCCCATTCCCTGACTCGGAGAGAATCCTGAAAAATACTCTTGTTCTGTTTTCGTTTTCAATCGTGTTATCCATTACATCTCCTGAAAGAGGAATACAATATTAAAACAAAGGCAGGCCTAATCCTCCGCCGCTGCCGGGGAACACCCGGTCAATCAGGCTTCTGGCCGCATTATGTCCCATTTTCTTTACGCGGTAGTTGATCGCCGCCGCCTCGACAATGATGGCAAGGTTACGGCCGGGTCCTACGGGAATCGTAATGGAGGGAACCTGAATTCCCAGGATATCCGTGGTCTCATCATTGATGCCCAACCGATCATATATCTTCTTCTCATCCCAAATCTCCAAGTTAATAACAAAATCAATATTTTCCTGCATTTTAACGGATGATACACCGTACAATTCCTTGACATCAAGAATACCAATGCCGCGAATCTCAATCAGATGCCTTATGATTTCCGGTGCCCTGCCTAAAAGTGTCGTTTCTGAAACTCTTCTGATTTCGACCTGATCATCGGCAATCAGCCGATGGCCGCGCTTAACAATCTCAAGAGCGGTCTCGGATTTACCGACGCCGCTCTCTCCTAAGATCAGAATTCCTTCGCCGTTAACTTCAACCAGCACGCCGTGCATCGATATGCGGGGAGCCAGTTCAATATTCAGGTGCTTAACCAGAGAACTCATGAATTCCGATGTGGCCTGTTTGGTACGAAGGATTGGTATTTTTTTTCTCTTTGCACAGGGAACCAGCTCCGGATGCGGTTCATGATTCCTTGTAAGAATCAGACAGGGAATATTTCTTGAAAAAAGCGCGTTTAAACGCTTCTTGCGAATCTCGGGGGAGAGTTTGTCAAGATAGGCTGATTCCATATTTCCGATCAGCTGGATCCGGTCAGGCCCGAAGTGATCAAAATATCCGGCCAGCTGCAGTCCGGGACGAGTGACATCGGCCACGGTTATTCGGATTTGATCGAGATTGCCGGGATCACAAACTACTTCCAGATCAAAGGCCTTCACAATCTCAGACAGGTAAACACTTGCAATTGCCATGACAATTCCTCACTTCATTTTGCTTAACGATCTTCTTATTGTAATACAAGTCGGACCTTTGTGCACAATTAATACACATTGTTTGTCTGAATATCGCTGCCGGAAAACAAGCAGGGCCGCATTTTCAGAAACAAGCAGAAAACCCATTATCATGGACATAGAGAAAGGACCCAAAAGGAGTTTCCTCCCTTTGGATCCTCAACAAAGCAGGTTTATTACAGACTTACCTGTACCTCATGTATCTTTCCATCATCAAAAACCGGCACGCTGACTCCGGGAACAGGCTGCCCGTCGCAGACGACGGTGACCCCTTCCCTGGTCCTTCTGAAACCCTCAGGCTTGGTTACCACGATATGGTAGACTGCCTTTCCGGTATTAACCGTGACGTCCTCTCCGGTGTCATTCCCGCGGAGAATCGGATCAATGATGAGTGATTCGCTGGTAAACGCAATGCCAAAACCCATGAAAAGGCAAAGAAGCAGCCATGTTGATGTGCCTGAAAGCGTCGGCCCGATATTCTCGCCAGTCTCCGAGTTGTTGTACTGCGTACAAAGCCGCGGGTTACCGCACACCATGAAAGGATTCAAAAGAGTACGGTATGGCAGAATACAGTCAACGACCCAGTATGCCGTCTCCGTGAGACGTTCTGCAAGAGCGCAGTCCCCGACGGTTTTGGCGGCCTTGAACATGGCGGCAGCTGCCATCATGTTGGCATGTTTGAAGATTCCTCCATTCTCCCGGTCGCCTGCAAAATAAAGGGCAACATCTATCTTCGGGGCTATTTTCGGATAATCCACGCCCGTACAGAGCCTGAAGCCATAAGGTGTATGCAGGTTCCGGTCCATCGTATCGAGCATTGTTTCGATCTGTGCCTCGTCGGCACAATCGGACAGCACGGACCAGCTGAACGAATTGAGGAAATAAGTGCCTTTCGCTTTGTCTTCTATTGCAAGGCCGTCATCTGAGGCCCCCAGATATGACAGCTTTGGCTTATCGCTTCGGTTGAAGAGAACCCTTGCAAAATAATCGTCTTTCCAGGCGTCTTTGGCAAGAGACGCTTTCAACGCAAATGCAGAAGCTTCCAGTTCCTTTGCATAAATTTCATCGCCGCATCCTCTGAAAAGGCAGATTGCAGCATCCATAGCCACTTTCAGAAGAAATCCGTTCATGACCGATTCCGAGTATTCTGATTCATAGGGGATTTCACCGTACTCTTTTCCGGCCGCGCGAAGCTGTTTTCCGTAATTCATAATCTTATCCGGACCGGACTGGCAGTCAGGATCAACACGCAGGCAGTCATTCCAGTCTGCCCGGTCAATCAGGGGAAGCCCGTGCTTTCCGACTGAAACACGGTTTGAATAGGTAATGATTGCTTTTATCGTCCCGAGAAGGCTGCGCTTCTGTGTGTCAGTGCCGGCCACCGAAAGTTCTTCGCGCAGAAATTCATAATCTCCTGTAAGACTGACGTAACGGTCAAGCGCCTGCAAAAGCCATAGCGAGTCGTCCGACCACCAGCCGGGCTCTTTGCCCGTCCAGTAAAAATTGTGATTCGCATATCCATCGAAGGCAACATTTCCGGCCCACTCACGAATAAGCTTCCGGACAAATTCGATTTGTCCCATACCGGCAAAATAGTACATCGAAGCGAAAACATCCTGAATTTCACGGAATCCGATTTCGCGGTATCCCTTCTGCGTCCAGTCGAGCGAACGTGACACAAAGGTCTGATAGAACACCTGAAAAGGAAGATTATTATTGACGTAAGCCTCAAAATCTTTGTCCTTATGCGAAATCTGAAGATAGGACGCGTACATCTGAGCAAATGCAGTCACGGTTTTGAGGGCCTCCGGAAGTGCGGCCGGATCCTGATAACGTGAGATCAGTGCCGTAAGTTCTGTCTTCACCGTCTCATCTTCCCTGAAATCAGAATTGACCACATCGGAAGAGAGGCAAGTAAAATGATCTGCAGAAATCCGGCCATGGGAAGGCACCGAAAAAGGTGCTGACATCGCAAAGAAACCCGGGCCTTTTCTGGATTGATGATTCGAAAGACGGGCAATTTTCTCCGGATGGGCCAGTGTGCCGGATCCGACGAATTCCCCGTATTTCACACAGAACTGATCAGGAAAAATGACTTTGCCCTCCTGATGCACCATAAGAGTACTGTAGCGGACATTTCCTTTAGTCCACTTCGGATTCGGGTTGAAGGAAAGCGCCTGGATTTCTCCCTTTTCACTATAAAACACTTCTGACTGTGATACGACGGTCGAAAAAATAACATCCTCCCGCAGGGCATGGCATTCGGACGTTCCGAACATGCCTGTATACACAATTCGAAGATCCATCGCCTGATCGGAATCGTTTGCGATCTCTATCAGCTGTGCTTCCGCTGCAAGGGGAAGCCCCTCTTCCTGCGGAAGAATAAAGATCGTCCGGCGCACAGTCAGACCGGAATCCAGGTTATATGAGATGACAGTCCGGTTCTGCGCATGTGTGCAGGATGCCTTTGAGACACCTTCCTGTACGGCGCTTCCGGAATAAAAAATCTGTTTTCCGTTCTCAAGAAGATAAAACTGCCGATTCGCGGGGAACCCGTTCTCCTCCGGGAGGTAATCCCATCGGGTTGCAAGGACCTGCGTATCTGCATGCGAGCGAAAAGAGCCTCCGCCCAAGCGGTCTACAGCGCCCTTCGGCGTGCTCTGCAGCGGCCGGTCAAAGTCGATCCGGTTGCCGATCAGCAGATTGGTGTAGTAGTGGGGGCCCGGCGCCGGAGAGGCAAGATCACAGGTCAGTTCTCCTGATGCATCAAGCGTACCTCCCCATGCCAGGGAATCAGCAAGAATATTTTTGATACAGGCAGACTCGGCATCTGAGAGGACCGCCGCTGAAACAACTCGTGATACATCCCCCGAATCTGCCGTAAACGCAGACGTTTCACCATTAACATACGAAATCAGAACGGAACGGCCTGCTCTGAAATATGTCTCAAAAAAGGCATACAGGGAATCTGCCTGCAAAAGCGCGGAAATGACCGGTGTCGAAAATGGCAGCCCGGAGACACCCGCACACAGGTTTTTGCCGGACGCAGAAACAAACTGAGCACTAACGGCTCCTGAAACGGAAACAGACGAAAACTGGGCTCTCAGCACTGACTCTGCAGTCACACCCTTGCTGCGAGCTCTTTCGCTCATAATATTCATACATACCTCTGACTGTGCAGAATAATAAAGGACAATACATCCCGATATACTTCATCGCGGTTTAATTCATTGTGCATCTCGTGGCGTCCGCCGGGATAAATTTTGAGCGCCGCATCATGACCCGTATCTTTATACCATTGATAAAGAATTTGCGGACCTTTGGAATAAGCGCCGACAGGATCCATCTCTCCGCAGTATATGTAGACCGGAACATCCTTAGGCACTGCATCCGTCCAGTTTTTTGAACCGGCTTCTTCAAGCAGTGCGGAGATATCAGCAAAACCTGCTGCCTTAAATATAAACATACAGGCCGGGTCAGCGATGTATTTATCCACAATCGCCTCATCGCGGGTAAGCCAGTCTTTCACTGTCCGCTGAGGCTGGAATTTCTCATTGTAAGTACCGAAAGCAATCTTGTCGAGTAATTTACCTTCGGATTTGGGCCCCTTGAAAAAACACTGCATGCGCGCGAGAATTCTTCCAACCGCAGCCAGTCCGGCTTTGGCGTTCGTTCCCGATATGATCACGCCGCTAAGTCCTCTGGCGAGACTCCTTTTCACATAACAGGACGTGATAAACGATCCCATGCTGTGTCCGAACATAAAAAACGGGATTTCTCCGGCACCGATTCCGGCGCGGAGTTCATCTACTCTGGCTCTGACGCAGTCAATATCCGACATCAGCAAATCGACTCCGTTTTTCTCCGCAAAAAAGCCTCTGTTCAATGCGTCCGTTGTAGTCTGTCCGTGTCCGCGGATATCAAATGAATAGACAAGAATGCCCTCATGACTTAGAAACGATGCAAAATCATCATACCTCCAGCAAAATTCAGTCATTCCGTGTACGATCAGCATCGCCGCCTTTGGAGGTACGGACTCATCCCGCCACAATCTCCCCTGAATCTGAAGCCCATCTTTCGCCGTGCACGTAAACTGCAATTTTTCCATCTTGCTGCGCCTCCCGCTTTTTGTTTTTGTGATGAACTGTCTTTTCCGTTATACTAATAGCTGTGTTTTGCGATATGATTTATTCATCAATTATTGCCCCGCCAAGCACAAGGTCACTTTTGTAGAACACTACGGACTGACCCGGAGTAATCGCGCGTACCGGTTTCTCAAAAACGACCTGTACCTTACCATCCCCTGCAGGCAGAAGTTCGGCGGGAACTGCCTTGGCTGAATAACGGATTTTGGCTTCAATATGCATGGGCAAAGTAAGTGGAAAGTTGGAAATATGATGAACCTGTCCTGCAATAAGCGCGTCTTTGTAAAGGTCGCAGTCGTGGCCCAACACAACACGGTTTTTTAACGGGTCCACGGCCAGCACATAAAAAGCTTCGTCAGCCGCCAGGCCGATACCTTTTCGCTGACCGACGGTATAATGGATAATTCCACGATGCTTCCCGAGAACGTTGCCCTGAAGGTCAACGAAGTCACCTTCCCGGCTATCAATTCCCGTACGTGTTTCAATAAAATCAGCATACGAATTATCTTTGACGAAGCAAATTTCCTGACTGTCGGGCTTATGTGCCACGGGAAGGCCTGCATCCAGTGCCATTTTACGGATTTCGTTCTTATCATAATCTGCTATCGGCAGCATAAGATGAGCCAACTGGTGCTGATTCAGGCGATAAAGAGCATACGTTTGATCCTTCGGATTCGCAGCGTCTGTCAGAAGCTCATATTCACAATTATCATTCGAATATCGAATTCTCGCATAGTGGCCTGTAGCTAAATAGTCAAACCCCAGGGCCAGTGCTTTTTCGAGCATTGCTTCAAATTTTATTTTCCAGTTGCATGTGATGCATGGGTTAGGTGTACGGCCGCGCAGATATTCCTGCACAAACGGCTCTATCACTGCATTGTCAAAAAGCATTTTAAAATTCAGCACATAATAAGGAATATCCAGAGCAGCTGCAACACGCCGTGCATCATCGACTGCCGAGAGTGAACAGCAGCCGGCATCGGTACGAATCTGCTCATCCGGTTCATCCGGCCATATCTGCAGTGTTGCACCCGTTACATCATAACCCTGCTGTTTGAGAATCAGTGCGGCAACCGAGCTGTCCACTCCGCCGCTCATGGCAACAAGCACTCTTTTTCTCAGGATGGGTTCAACTCTGCATGCTGCTTCCGACACTTCAATCATCTCCTTAAGCTATTTTATCGGGTCGCGCGAAAAACCTCGTCGTTCAGGGCGAGGATGAACAGCGCAAAAATTAGTCAGGTGTCTGCTGCTGTTCGATGTATTTGCGAATCACATCAAGAGAAGCTCCACCGCAACTGCCACAGAAATAACTGGGCGACCAAAGCGCGTGTCCCCACAATTTTTTTGAGATGGCCGGTGCATATCTTTTTCGAACGAGACGGCTGGAAACACCCTTGAGACTGTTGACCAAAACAGAAACAGATACTTTTGGCGGGTAGTTAACGAGCAAGTGAACGTGGTCGTGCTCGCCATCAAATTCGATTAACTCGGCTTCAAAATCTGTGCACACACTAGTAAAGATCCCGCGCAGGTCTTCAAGAATCTCCCTGGTAAACACGTTCCTTCGGCATTTTGTTACAAAGACCAAATGAACGTGCATGAGAAAAACGCAGTGTCTTCCGTGTCTGATATCATTGTTTGTTTCCATAGACTCAAGTATAATTAGTGTATGGAAAGATTGCAAGCCTACAAATTCGAATTAAGCTTATCGGCTTAACACAGCTGACCCCAAGATGTTTGATTTAGTGACTGCGTGAAGAAGTCTTGAAAACAACTCATCTTTGAACCAACGCCTGTTAAAACGATAACAAAACTCATCCAGAAATGATTGCAGATGATCTCTGCAATTGCCATGGTATGTTCCC
>JGI24146J20443_1001190_pt1 | contig 16568 bp, 11 predicted proteins | sample BarGraIncub1131A_FD_20443 | JGI IMG/M metagenome (IMG submission 20443) | reverse complement strand
TAGGATTCAGAAGATCCTTTGGGAACGAAAAGTTTGCAGGCGGATTTATTTACGTAGATGAAGGCATTATCAGCAACCTCAGGAGGAGTTTTGCTGTTACAATGAATTTCGCGCAATGCTTTACATCCTGCAAAGACTCCTGACTGAATGGTCGTGAGTCCGGTAGGAAGAGTTACCGAGGTTAGAGAGGTACAACCTGAAAAAGTGCCGGCACTAAGGATGGTTACTTTATTGGGAAGAGTCATGGAAGTCAGTGCTATACAACCGGAAAAAACATTGGGGCCAATAGCTGAGACATTATCTCCAAAAGTAATGGAAGTTAATCGCGTACAAAGCGAGAATGCATTATACTGAATCGTGGTGGCAGACTTTGGAAGTATCACAGAGGTCAGCGATGTACATCCGGATAGAGCGTAATCTGTGATCTTCGAAACACCGGCACCAGACAAATCAATGGAAGTAAGCTTTCCGGAGGATCCGGCCATTGCACGGATATAGCGAAAATCGGATTCATCCAGATCACCTGTGAGGATCAGAACGGTATCGCGAAAGGTTTTACCTTTTGGAACTGATGTGGACAGAGTTCCTGCTTTTGCAATATGTACACTGTCCGAAACTCTGATTCGGGCTTGCAGGCTGACACCTAAAATCAACAAAACAAGAAGTGCAATAACTCTATTTTCCATTCTTTCGGAGATTGTTCTCATAATTACAATGCAAAATTAACATTATTTCCCGTACTTCAATCATCAACTAAGGCTAATAATCATTAAGAATAAAATCCATATACAACTCTTGTAGAATGATATTAAAGAAAAAACGACAATAATAGAACCGATTTGTGTACTTTTGCAGCCATTCTTATATATGAACCGGATGTAGGTTCATAGCATATTTAATCAACATACGATCAACATGAGCTTTAAATTGAAAGTAAACCAGGTCAGAAGAGACATCATGCATGGTTTGACTCAAAACCTGGGCAGTTCGAGCAAAGTAAGGGCTATCGGTGGAAAGAAGATCGAAATCAAACGGATTCTCATTTCCCGACCCAACAGCCGACTAGGTAATCAAATCTTGATTACACCTTTGATACAGGAAGTGTCGGATACTTTTCCGGAATGTAAAATAGATTTGTTTGTAAGAGGTTACGTGGCTGAGATCATCTTCGCGAATTACAAGAACGTTGATCGTATAATCAAGCTGCCCAAGAAGCCTTTTAAAGACTTGGGTAAATACATCAAAGTATGGTTTTCTCTAAGGAAATACAACTATGATATTGTCATCAACGTAGATAAAGTTTCTTCTTCAGGAAGACTTTCAACGTTGATATCCAATGGAAAAATCAAGTTCTTCTGTGATTCTTACAATGACCTGGAGGTGAGATACAACGATTATCTTCACATTGCCAAGTTTCCCGTTTACAATCTCAGAAGTTATCTTACCCAACTAGGATATAAGGAAACAAACAAACCTGTGCCTCCACTGGATCTCAAATTATCCTCAGCCGAACTGGCCAAAGGAAAAGAGGTGCTGGACAGTCTGGTTAGTAACACAAAAAAGACGATTGCTATCTATACTTTTGCGACCGGTATTAAGTGCTACTCTGTCGAGTGGTGGATGGAAGTGTATGGAAGACTTAAGTCTGAATTTGGAAAAGAATACAATATCCTTGAAGTCTTGCCGGTGGAGAATGTTTCTCAAATAGGTTTTGATGCTCCCTCCTATTACAGCAAAGATCTGCGTGAAATCGCTGCGGTCATTGCAAATACAGAACTGTTTCTTGGTGCGGATAGTGGCATGATGCATCTTGCCAGTTCGGCGCTGACTCCTGTCGTCGGATTGTTTTCTGTGACGTCAGTGGATAAGTATCAGCCCTATGGTGCCAACAGTGTCGCTATTCATACAGACACAGCCGGTGTGGAGGATATTATTCATGCGATAAGCAAGATTCTGATGCCGCTTTGATCCAAAAAGCAAAAGAGTCAACCGTAGTCAGAGATAAATAATAAAAGAGTCTACAGGAATCAGAGTCAGAAGATAAAAGCAGTACCCTTAATAGGCTGCTACAGAGCGCCCTGATGAATGCATCAACGGGCCTTGATAAAAGTTCCGTTTCACATACGTCAAAAGTCCGTTTCACAGATGTGAAACGGACTTTTGACGTATGTGAAACGGAGCACGGATGCTTATGCGCGGATCCATGCATGAGGACGAAAGGATCGGATCAGTAAAGAGCAAGTACCAGATCTGTATATATACTGATTTATTCTTCCCTATGTCTTTAAATTCTGCCCAGTCAATCACTTTCTCATAGATCGCTTTAGAGTCTTTCGGCACATATACAACGCAGGTATTCTTGTCGACTCTGGCAAAGACGTTCGAACCCAATGTTGGCGGTTCGGCTCTCTTGACGTGAATTTCTTTCAGATTGCGGCAAGAGCCGAAAGCATTAAGATCAATCCTTGTGACACTTTCAGAAAGTGTGACGGAAAGAAGATCATTGCAATCACTGAAAGCACCCCACTCAATAGAAGAGACACCTTGAGGTATAATGACAGAAGTCAACCCGGTCATGGAAAAAGTCTGAGGTTTGATAGAAGTAAGACTTTCCGAAAGTATCACTGTGGATAGTTTTTCACAACCCATAAAAGCGGCTTCATCGATCATTTTAATGGTTTTGGGAATGATCACGGAGGTAATCTCTTCGCGCCAAAAAGCATCTTTCGCAATACCGGTCACCGTATAAGTTTTACCATCAGAGATGACATTCTCAGGTATTTCCAGATTGCCGGAAAGGGATTGTGCTGCGGTTTCAACGGAAGAGGATTCTGGCACTGATGGAGCATTGGATAGAGCCCTTTCGGCGGGATTCATCCGTTGATCAGAGCCAAAGGTACGCATAGAGGAGTTTGTTCGCTTTGCTACAGTTGCCGACGTCCCATCATCGTTGATACTATATCTCAGATTATTGCTCCAGATATCAGTTGCCTGCGATGCTACAGCCAATAGCAGACTAAAAGTGAGGATAACGAGCTTTTTCATAAGAATCATTGTTTAAAAGACATCCGATAATCAATTCTCTTACAAGAAGAAGAAGTAGAAGTATATGCTTCATCGTTTACAGCCTCCATGTAAGGAGATTGCAAATATAATACTTTTTTCTATCTTCCTGTCATATATCTCATTTATTTTCATGCTGTTTGTTTGGTAAAGCAAATGAAGTTCGAAGGTCTTAATTCTTATCGGGCGGTGCACATAAAGGAATAAAAAATTGTGCTACCTTTGCATCATATACTAATTTGAATGATTGATCAGCTGACGATAGACAGGATTCTGGATGCCGCGAAAATCGTGGATGTGGTGACTGAGTTTGTGACACTGCGCAAGCGTGGTGTCAATTATATCGGACTGTGCCCATTTCACAACGAACGGACACCTTCGTTCAGCGTCTCTCCAACCAAAGGAATCTGCAAGTGTTTTAGCTGTGGGAAAGGGGGAAATGTGATCCATTTCGTGATGGAACATGAACAACTCTCCTACTATGAGGCAGCCAGATGGCTGGCTAAGAAATATGGTATAGAGATCGAGGAACGGGAGTTGACAGATAAAGAAAAAGAAGCACAGTCGGCAAGAGAAAGTATGTTTATCCTCAACAACTTTGCAAAGGAATACTACACGCGTGTGCTTACTGAACACATTGAAGGGAAATCGGTCGGCATGGGGTACTTCAGGGAACGGGGGTTTCGGGAGGATATCATCCGCAAATTCCAGCTCGGATACAGTACTGAGGATCGCGACGCACTGGCACGCGAGGCAATCAAAAGTGGCTTCAAGAAGGATCTGCTGGTGAAGACCGGACTGTGTTCGGAAAACGATCAGGGACAGCTCTTCGACCGCTATCGCGAAAGAGTGATCTTCCCTATATTAAGTTTGTCGGGCAAGGTCGTCGCTTTTGGCGGACGTATATTGAAGAAGAATGACAAACTGGCGAAATATGTCAACTCTCCGGAGTCGGAGGTGTATCACAAGAGTAATGAGCTTTACGGCATTTTCTTTGCCAAACAGGCGATTGTAAAACAGGATCTCTGCTATCTGGTGGAAGGCTACACAGATGTGCTCTCCATGCATCAGGCAGGGGTGGAAAATGTGGTGGCCTCATCGGGCACCGCACTTACCGGCGGACAGATTCGTCTGATCCACCGTTTTACGGATAATATCTGCGTGTTGTATGATGGTGATGCGGCGGGTATCAAGGCTTCTATCCGTGGTATTGACCTGCTGCTGGAAGAAGGGCTGAACGTAAAGGTGGTGCTGCTGCCGGATGGAGAAGATCCTGATTCTTTTGCTCACAAGCAGAGTGCTACCGAATTTACGGACTATCTGAAGAAAAGTCAGACTGACTTTATTCGCTTCAAGACAACTTTATTACTAGAAGAGGCTGGCAAGGATCCGATCCGTCGGGCAGCGTTAATCTCTGATATAGTAAGGAGTATCTCGCTGATTCCGGATCAGATCATCCGTTCGGTGTATGTGAAAGAGTGCAGTCAGATGTTGAAAATCAGCGAGGAACTGTTGCATCGGGAGGTGAATAAGCTAAAGCTAAACCAGATGGAGAAACAACAAAGTTCTGCTGCAAGAGACGCGTCATACACTCCCCTGCTCCCTCCTTCTGAAGAGATGTCACAGCTTCCGGATGATTTTCGTCCTGCCTATATTCCCGGTGAGGAGCTTGCGCCTCAACATCCTACCACGCATTACCGCTATGCTGCCAATGAAAAGGAACTGATACGCGTGATCCTTAAATATGGTGAACTGGAAATGGGAAAAGATGAGGATGAGGAGGGTGCTGTCACTGTGGTACATGTGTGCGATTATATCAAGCATCAGATGGAAAGTAACGAACTGGCGTTCGAAAATCCGATGTATCAGCAGATGATAATGGAGGCCTGGCAAGGTGTCTTTGAGAATCCGTCATTTATTTGCATGAAGCATTTCATGTCGCATCAGGATGCGGTGATCAGCCGACTGGCTGCTGATCTGCTGAGTGAGAGATTTGTGCTAAGCAAATATCACGCGCACTTACAAAAGCCCGAATCAAAGGAAATACAGGTTGTCGAACTGGTAAGTCGTGTAACAATGGAATATCTGAGCGAAGTGTTGAACGATCAGATGAAAGAGATTCTCGAGGAGCTAAAACAAAATAAGGGGAATGATCCGGAAAGAGAAGCTGAGCTAATGCGCGAGATGTGCTATGTGAATGAGGTCAAAGCAAAATTATCCAGAAGTCTCGGCGAACGTATCATACTCAAATAACTGGAGGCGACAGGATGTGCATGCTTTTTGAGAGGATTACAAAAGAAAAGTGTTATCTTTGCGGCTTTAACAGGGGTTATGCAGTTTAAAGTCGAACATACTGATATTCGCTCAAATGCCAGAGCGGGAATCATCACAACGGATCATGGCACAATACATACACCTATCTTCATGCCGGTGGGCACAGGAGGCAGTGTGAAAGGTGTACACCAAACGGAACTAATCAATGACATTCAGGCGGAAATAATCCTGGGAAATACCTATCATCTGTATCTGAGACCGGGTATAGAGATTCTCGAGAAAGCAGGAGGACTGCATAAGTTCAATGGCTTTGATCGTCCAATGCTGACCGACAGTGGTGGGTTTCAGGTCTTCTCTCTGGCGGAAAACCGCAAGTTGAAGGAGGAAGGAGCTGTCTTTCGTTCGCATATCGATGGTTCGAAGCATTTGTTTACTCCGGAGAATGTGATGGATATCCAACGGAGCATCGGAGCCGATATTATCATGGCTTTTGACGAATGCACACCGGGCGATGCAGATTATGCGTACGCAAAGAAATCGATGGAACTGACACACCGCTGGCTAGACCGCTGCGTGAAACGTTATGACGAGACTGATCCGAAATATGGTTACTCGCAGGCGCTCTTCCCTATCGTGCAAGGTTGTACCTTCACGGATCTGAGAAGAATATCGGCGGAGTATATCGCTTCAAAGAACGCTGAGGGCAATGCCATCGGCGGACTGGCAGTAGGTGAACCTACCGAAGTGATGTATGAAATGATCGAAGTGGTTAACGAAATATTGCCAAAAGATAAACCTCGCTACCTGATGGGGGTGGGTACTCCGGTCAATATTCTGGAAGCGATTGAACGGGGTGTGGATATGTTTGACTGTGTAATGCCAACACGCAACGGGCGCAACGGCATGATTTTCACCCGCAACGGTACAATGAATATGCGCAATAAGAAATGGTTTGATGATTTTAGCCCGATTGATGCAGAAGGGGCTTCGTTTGTTGACAAGATCTACAGCAAAGCGTATCTGCGTCACTTGATGATCAGCCAGGAACTGCTGGCACTGCAGATCTGTTCCATTCACAACCTGGCATTTTATCTGTGGCTGGTAAAGGAGGCACGTAAACATATTATCGAGGGTGATTTCTCCTCCTGGAAAGCGGGTATGATTCCCGTACTTTCTCAACGGTTATAATCTGACATCTATGCTGCTGAAAAGAATAGACACATATATAATAAAAAAGTTCCTCGGAACCTATGTCTTCTCGATCGTCCTGATCCTGAGCATCGCTGTGGTCTTTGACATCAACGAGAAGCTGGATAAGTTTATGAGTAACAGCGCTCCACTGCATGCGATCATCTTCGATTATTATCTAAACTTTGTCCCCTATTTCGCCAATCTTTTCAGTGCTTTATTCGTATTCATTTCTGTCATCTTCTTTACTTCCAACCTGGCGGGCAATTCAGAGTTTATTGCTATGCTGGCCAGTGGAACGAGTTTTAAGCGGATCATGCGTCCATATATGATCTCAGCAGCTATTATCGCTGTGTTTAATTTCGCCTTGAGCGCATTTATTATACCACCTTCCAACAAGGCCATGCAGGATTTTCTACAGACGTATGTCAAGAAACGGCCTCTATCGGAGGCTCAACTGGATATCCAGTTTGAAGTGGAAAAGAATGTTATCGTTTATATCAGCCGCTTTGAAAGTGCGGAGAATACGGGATACCGTTTTTCTCTGGAGAAGTTTGACGGCAAACAACTCAAGTCACGTCTGACCGCATCAACCATAAAGTATGACTCTGGGAATGTGTGGACAGTGCGTAATTATATGATCCGCAACTTTGATGGGATGCGTGAGAATATCATCAAAGGGGAAGTTAATGCACCGATGGACACGACTATACAGATGGATCCATCGGATATGAAAGCTTCTGAGGGATTGAGTACGGAGATGACATCGACACAACTGAAGCATTATATTAATAAACAAAGGGGAAGAGGTATCGGCAACCTGAGCGAATTTGAGATTGAATATCATCGCCGGTTTGCTCGTTCACTGGCAGCATTTATACTGACAGCCATCGGACTCTCCCTGGCTTCGCAAAAGAGAAAGGGAGGAATGGGTCTGCATCTGGGTATCGGACTGGGTTTAAGTTTCTCGTACATATTATTTGATACAGTATCCTCTACTTTTGCCGTAAATGGCGGAATGAATGTCATGCTGGCAGTTTGGCTCCCTAACCTTGTATATACACTTATTGCTGTTGTGTTATATCGCAATGCGCCAAAATAACAGACAGATGAAACTTTCGTCAAAATTATCAGCACAATATAATAGGTATATGCCATCAAAAGACGTATTCTTATTCCTCATTCTCTTGCTCGGAAGCCATTTTCTGTGGAAAATTGTGATGAGTGAGGATATTGAAGGGGATCGTATTGCCTTTTTGGGGATAGATCTGAGCAATTCTTTCCGGGTCCTTTCTGTGCTTTATGCCCAACTGGCTGCTACTATCCTCCAAATGTGCGGCGATGCTGTCCGGTTGGAAGATGGAACGCGACTGGTATTTGACAACGGCAACGGGGTTGTTGTTATCTGGGGTTGCACAGCAGTCAAACAGGTGTATATGTTTGCAACGATATTGGTCTTTAGCCGTGGCCCGTGGAAGCCGAAGCTATGGTTTGTGCCTGTTTGCTCTTTCCTGCTAGTATTTTTCAATTGTATCCGCATCACTGTCATCGCACATTATACAGGTATGAACCCTGCTATATTTGACAGCTTACACGAAATATTCCGTCTTCTGTTTTATGGCATCATATTTGTTATGTGGGTTGTATGGGAAGAATGTTTTCATCTTCCTACCATCTCGTCTCATTCTATAAAGGAATCTGTATGAAAAGAATTATATCTTGTCTCTTGATAATCTTTTGCTTTGCGCATTCCGGAAAGGCTCAGCAATTAAGTGATGATGCTCAAATCAGTGTGTTGATTACTGCACCGGGCAATGAATCCTATTCAGCTTTCGGCCATGCTTCGGTCCGGGTAAGGGAGAAGACGCTGAATATGGATTATGTATTTAATTACGGGTTATTTGATTTCAATACGCCTGATTTCCTCTATCGGTTTGTGAAAGGTGAAACGGATTACATGCTCGGGATAGAGCTTTTCTTCGATGCCAGCATGGATGCCAAACTGGAGAACAGGGAGATGACCGAACTGGTGCTCAACCTGACTCCGAGTGAGAAACAGATACTGTTTGAGGCTCTGCTAAAAAATGCATTACCCGAAAACAGAGTTTATCGCTATAACTTCATTTATGATAACTGCGCGACCCGAATCCGTGATATCATCGCAAAAGGAGTGACAAAAGTGGATTATAGCTATGCTTATAAAGGGAAGACATTCAGAGAACTGATTCACGAGTTTGCCCCTGCAAACACATGGATCGGCTTTGGCGAAGACCTGCTGATCGGTGCAGATGCGGACAAGTCTGTTGAGGGGAAATATTACAGCTTTCTTCCGGAGTATCTACAAAAGGAAATTCAAAACGGGATAATCACCCGTGATAGCAAGAAGGAACCGCTGGTGAGTAGCACAAAGATGATCGTCACTGCCACTGCTGAGCCCAAAAAAGAGTCTCCTTTTACACCAATGAATGTCAATTGGGCCTTGTTTATAATCTTGTTTTTAGTTACCCGTTCGGGGATGATTCATTGCAAGACTATGGTCGTGTTGGATGTGATTCTCTTCTCCATCGCCGGACTTGCGGGAAGTCTCTTCCTCTTCATGAACTTCGGTTCGACGCATCCGCTGGTCTCTCCAAACTATATTGTCCTCTTCTTCCATCCCCTCCTACTGCTGCTATTGCCGATGCTTGCCATCTCTTCCATCAGAAAATATGCAAACTATTTTCATGCGATTAACTTAATATGGACGGGATGTATTATCTTTGCATGGCATTTCGTCCCGCAAACGATGAATCCTGCAGTATGGCCTCTCATTGGACTTCTTGCAATCCGTTCGGTGCATAAGGTCTATCTGTGGTGGTTTTCATTGCACATAAAGAAACTAGATTGAAGGTGAAGAGAAAGAATAGACGCAACGATTTATACCTGTCAGGGAATGTACGGAAAGTGCTTTCCTCTCTGATTGTTGTCTTTACTATCAGTTCGATGCAGGCACAAGAGGTGCACCAGACACCCAAACTTGTGGTGGGTGTTACCATCGACCAGTTGAGAGGTGAATATATCGAAGCTTTTTATGACGCGTTTGGAGAGAATGGTTTCAAGCGACTGATGCGTGAGGGACTAGTCTACCGCAATGTTCACTTTGACTTCTCCAACCTGGACCAGTCTTCTGCTATCGCTTCCATCTACACAGGTACTACCCCTGATTACAACGGAATCCCGGGCAATGATTGGTACGACTACAAGACTCAACATGTAATTTCCTCCGCGCAGGACGGCAATTATATCGGCTATTCCACAAATGACAACACTTCGCCGGCACGTTTGTTGGTATCAACTATTACCGACGAATTGGAAAATGCAACACACGGAAGCGCAGACATCTTCTCTTTCGCACCGGATAAAGAAGCTGCAATACTTTCAGGTGGTCACTCTGCGACTGCTGCTTTCTGGATTGAAGATAACTCCGGCAAATGGGTTTCTTCCACTTATTACAAAGAGATGCCCTGGTGGCTCAAAAAATATTCCGAGAATTCGCAACTGACACATCGTGTGAATGAAAATACATGGACTCCTCTCCTACCAATCGAACGCTATGCAATAGCGGAAGAAAAGCCGGAGAAGTTTGCGCACGATCTGGATAACGGTAATTTCTTCTTGTTTAAAAGTTCGCCGCTGGTAAATACGGAAATTAACCGTTTGGTACAAGAATGCCTGCAGTACGGAGCTATAGGTAAGCGCAACACGACAGACTTCATCGCTATCACCTACTCAGCCCGAAACTTTCAGCAGATGAGCAGCATACAATATCCTTCAGAGATGATGGATACGTACGTGCGTCTGGACAAGGAGATTGAAGCACTACTGAAGATGCTGGATGATAAAGTGGGATTGAACAACACGGTTCTCTTCCTTACATCAACCGGTTATGCAAATTATCTGGATCCTATCGATGAAGATGATAAAACTATCGGAGGAACTTTTTACACAGATCGTTGCGCTTCATTGCTCAATGTCTATCTGATGGCTCTTTATGGAAAAGACTCCTGGATCGAACATGTGACTGAGAATCAGATTTACCTGAACCGAAAACTGATTGAGGAGCGCAAACTGGAACTCAAAGAGGTGCAAGAGAAGGCCGCCCGATTCCTGATGGATTTCAGTGGCATTCAGAATGTGATTCCATCCTACAAACTGATTGGAGGCAACGACAGCGAGAGCATCGAACGCATAAAGAAAGGTTATTACTTCAAATATGCCGGAGATATCTTCTTTGAAATTCAACCGGGATGGGTTGTTGCGACTCCTGACAGCAAACCGCAGACCGTACGTAAAGATGCGTTTAACGTGCCACTCTTCTACTTTGGAGGTGGAATCGTAGCCGAACAGATCTATCGTCCGGTAAGCATTGGTGAAATAGCACCGACAGTCGATCGTATCATGAGAATCAGGTCGCCCAATGCAGCTTCTTCCACTCCATCCTACGAATTAAAAATGACTAATACGACAACTAAATAACAAGAAAACAAAATGAGCTTAAACGATATAATAAAGAAACTCTTCGGAAATAAATCGCAACGGGACTTAAAAGAAGTACAACCTTTTGTTGATAAAATCAAGGAAGCTTATCCGGAGATTGAAGCGTTGGACAACGACGGACTGAGAGAGCGTGTCACTTTGCTGAAAAAACAGATCAGTGATTATGTGGCTACTGAAGTGAAAGAAAAAGAGGCGCTGAAGGCCTCTATTGAAGAAACGCCTCTGGAAGATAGAGAGAAGGTATTCGAGCAGATTGATAAACTGGAAAAAGAGATTACAAAAAAGTTGGAAGAGGGTTTGGACGAAGCACTTCCGGTTGCTTTTGCAGCAATGAAAGAAACAGCTAAACGTTTTACTGAAAACAGTGAAATCGTGGTTTCGGCTAATGACTTTGACCGGGACCTTGCTGCCAAGAAGGATTTCGTCCGCATCGAAGGCGACAAGGCTATTTATAACAATCATTGGGTAGCCGGAGGTAACGACCAGGTATGGAACATGATTCACTATGATGTGCAGCTGTTTGGTGGAGTTGTACTGCACAAAGGAAAGATCGCCGAGATGGCAACCGGTGAGGGTAAAACCCTTGTGGCTACATTGCCGGTATTCCTGAACGCTTTGACCGGAAATGGTGTACACATTGTAACAGTCAATGACTACTTATCCAAACGTGACTCGGAGTGGATGGGACCGTTATATCAGTTTCACGGTTTGTCTGTAGACTGTATCGATAAACACCGTCCTAATTCGGAGGAACGTCGCCAGGCATATATGGCCGATATTACATTCGGTACCAATAACGAATTTGGCTTTGACTACTTGCGTGACAACATGGCTACTTCTCCGGAAGATCTGGTACAGCGCAAACACAATTATGGGATTGTTGATGAGGTCGACTCCGTGTTGATCGATGACGCACGTACTCCATTGATTATTTCCGGTCCGATTCCGAAAGGAGAAGAACAACTATTCGATGAGTTCTGTCCGAGAGTGGAGAAACTGGTGAACGCCCAGAAAGCTCTTACCACTCGTCTGCTGGCAGATGCAAAGGCATTACTGAAAGAGGGTAACAGTAAAGAGCAACTGGAAGAAGGCTCTCTCCTCCTCTATCGCTCACATAAAGGTCTGCCAAAGAACAAACCTTTGATCAAGTTCCTGAGCGAATCGGGCATGCGCACAACGATGCTCAAGACGGAAGAGTTTTACATGCAGGACAATATGCGTGATATGCATAAGGTATCGGATCCGCTTTACTTCGTAATCGATGAGAAGAACAACTCTATCGAGATGACAGATAAAGGAAATGATCTTATCTCTGCGGATCTTGGTGATCCTGAGTTCTTCGTATTACCGGATATTGGTGCACAGCTCTCCGATCTGGAAAATATGGGTCTTACCGAGGAAGATAAGATTGCCAGGAAAGATGAACTAATGACAGAATACAGCATCAAATCTGAACGAGTGCATACAGTCAATCAATTATTGAAAGCTTATGCCATGTTTGAAAAGGATGATGAATATGTGGTGATTGAAAACCAGGTAAAGATTGTCGACGAACAGACCGGTCGTATCATGGAGGGTCGCCGTTATTCAGACGGACTGCATCAAGCGATTGAAGCAAAAGAACGTGTAAAAGTGGAATCTGCCACACAGACTTTCGCAACAATCACCCTGCAGAACTATTTCCGTATGTATCACAAATTGTCTGGTATGACCGGCACTGCTGAGACAGAAGCCGGTGAGCTCTGGAATATATACAAACTGGATGTGGTAGTTATCCCAACGAACAGACCGGTGACCCGTAATGACATGAATGACCGCGTGTATCGCACCGCGAGAGAGAAATATGCGGCTGTGATCCAGGAAATCATCGAGATGAATAAGCAAGGACGTCCTGTATTGGTGGGTACTACCTCTGTCGAAATTTCCGAACTGCTGAGCCGTATGCTTGTCATGAATAAGATTGATCACAACGTATTGAATGCAAAGCTGCACCAGCGTGAGGCTGACATTGTCGCTCAAGCAGGTAAACGTGGCACCGTGACGATTGCGACCAACATGGCAGGTCGTGGTACCGACATTAAGCTCAGTGACGAGGTAAAAGTTGCAGGTGGTTTGGCTATCATAGGAACCGAACGTCATGAGTCGCGCCGTGTGGACCGCCAGTTGCGTGGTCGTTCAGGACGTCAGGGTGACCCGGGATCTTCTGTATTCTTTATCTCTTTGGAAGATAACCTGATGCGTGTTTTCGGATCTGAACGTATTCAATCTGTAATGGATAAACTCGGTTTCAAAGAAGGTGAAGTAATCGAACATAAATGGATCTCCAGCTCCATCGAACGTGCGCAGAAAAAGGTAGAAGAAAACAACTTCGGTATCCGTAAACGTTTGCTGGAATATGATGACGTGATGAATGCACAGCGTGAGGTAATCTACACAAAGCGCCGTCACGCCTTGATGGGTGAACGTATCGGAATGGATATTGTAAACATATTGTATGATGTATCTACTGACATCGTTCATGAAGCACAAGAGTCTAACAGTTTCGAACTCATGAAAGAGGAAGTGATCCGTACACTCGGCATGGAGGTTAAAACCACGACTGAAGAAATGCAGAGCAAGAAAACAGAAGCTCTCATTGACGAACTCTTTGAAAACGCTATTGAGACCTTCAAACGTCGAATGGACAGAATGGCTACCGTAGCTTATCCTGTGATCAAACAAGTATATGAGAATCAAGGTAAGATGTATCAGGATATTCTGATTCCTGTGACCGATGGCAAACGGATGTATAACATCAAATGTAACCTTGAAGCTGCTTACAACTCGGAATGCAAAGAGATAGTCAAATCATTTGAAAAGTCAATACTCCTTCATACCATCGATGAACTTTGGAAAGAGCACTTACGCGAATTGGATGAGTTGCGCAACTCTGTGCAGAATGCCAGCTACGAACAAAAAGATCCGTTGTTGATTTACAAACTTGAATCATTCGGTCTCTTCAAGAAGATGGTAAACTCGATGAATAAGAAAGCATCTTCTGTACTTATGCGCGGCCAGATCCCTGTACGCGAACCAGAGGAGGTACGTCAGGCTGCTCCTGAAAAGAAACAGGACTTCAGCAAGTATAAGACTTCAAAAGACGAAACGGATCAGCCTAAGCGACAATTGGCTCCGGGTCAGCGTCCCCCACTTCCGGGAGATCGTCAGGAAATCAATCATGAGCCTGTACGTATTGAAAAGAAAGCTGGAAGAAATGAGCCTTGTCCCTGCGGAAGTGGGAAGAAATATAAAAACTGTCACGGAAAAGAAGAATAAGAAATGACTGAAACCTGATACGAACAGGATGTTACCGGTAACCGGTGATATCCTGTTTTTCAGTTCAATAGACAAAGAGATGAAAATACAAAAAACAAACGCGGCCCGACTCCTCGAGCAAGCAAAGATTCCCTATGAACTGATCCCTTATGAGGTTGATGAGAATGACCTGAGCGCNATACATGTAGCTGCTTCTCTGGNAGAGGATATCGAACGGGTATTCAAGACGCTTGTACTGAAAGGTGATAAGACCGGACACTTTGTTTGTATCGTTCCCGGAGAGGAAGAAGTCGATCTCAAGTTTGCCGCTAAAGTCTCAGGCAATAAAAGTTGTGCAATGATCCCGATGAAAGAACTACTTCCTACTACAGGATATATAAGAGGTGCATGTTCTCCAATCGGAATGAAGAAGCTTTTCCCGACCTTTATCCATGAGAGTTGCATGAATTATACAGAGATATTTGTGAGTGCCGGCGTGCGCGGACTTCAGCTAAAGGTTGCTCCGGAAGCTTTAATAAAACAAGCGAAAGCAACTGTCACTTGTTTGTTTGAAACACAGGGATGACATTGTTGACAGAATATGTACAAAATCACCTGCCAAAAAGACTATCACTGTCAAGCTGGCATTGAATTTGTACGAACAGAATCAATGAAACAGTTTATACAATTAAAGAAGATATTTATGAATAAGAAAACGTCTAATGCTGAGACAGAGGTGAAGGAAGTTAAGACTGAACAGCAGGAACCAGTACTGAAGGATCAAACTGCGCAAGAGGCAACTATGACTACAGAAACTACGAAAGATCCAATGAAAGAGCTTTCTGATAAATACGACGAACTGAATGATACGTACCTGCGTTTGAGAGCAGATTTTGACAACTACCGCAAACGGACGTTGAAAGAAAAATCTGAATTAATAAAGAATGGTGGAGAAAATGCTCTGACAGCCTTACTTCCTATTATCGACGATTTTGAAAGAGCGCTTCAGGTAATGAGTAAGAGTACTGTTTCACCTGCAGAAATGGAAGGAGTGAATCTCATATACGCAAAGTTTCAGACATATCTGAAACAAAGCAACGTCAAACAGATGGAATGTATCGGACAACCTTATGATGCTGATTATCACGAAGCAGTGACCGTGATTCCTGTTCCCCAAGAGGAGTTGAAAGGGAAAATCATCGATTGTCTCCAGCAAGGATATTTCCTGAATGAGAAAGTGATCCGTTTTGCAAAAGTGATTGTAGGTGAATAATTAAAGAACAATCAAAAGATGGCTACAAAGAGAGATTTTTACGAGATACTGGAGATATCCAAAAGTGCGACGGCTGAAGAGATAAAAAAAGCATACAGAAAAAAAGCAATTCAATATCACCCGGACAAGAACCCGGGTAACAAAGAGGCGGAAGAGAAATTCAAGGAGGCAGCCGAAGCGTATGAAGTACTAAGCGACCAGACTAAGAAGGAAAGATATGACCAGTATGGCCATGCAGGAGTCGGCACTTCAGCGGCCAGTGGTGGTGGTTCGTATGGTGGTGGTGGTATGTCTATGGATGATATATTCTCTCACTTTGGAGATATTTTTGGTGGCCACAGCGGTTTTGGCGGATTCGGGGGTTTCGGTGGAGGACGGTCAGGTGGACAACAGGTAAACCGTGGTTCCGATCTTCGTGTAAGGGTAAAACTCGATCTACAGGAGATTGCAAAAGGTGTTGAGAAGAAGATCAAAGTAAAAAAATACGTTGCCTGTACACATTGCAGTGGTACCGGTGCTGAACATGGAAGCAGCTATACTACCTGTTCTTCTTGTGGCGGAAAGGGTGTAAAGACCCGCGTGGTAAATACAATGCTTGGACAGATGCAGACAAGTGCTCCTTGTGATGCCTGTCATGGAGAGGGGAAAATCATCACCAATAAATGTCCTGAGTGTAACGGCGAAGGCATTGTACGCGATGATGAGGTTATCACAATCAATATCCCGGCAGGTGTTGCAGAAGGAATGCAACTCAATGCCAGTGGTAAAGGTAATGCGGCTCGTCGTGGCGGTGTAAACGGCGATTTGCTGGTAATCATCGAGGAGGAAGAACATCCTGAACTAATCCGCGATGAAAATGATCTGGTCTATAATTTACTCTTAAGCGTGCCTTCTGCCGCATTGGGAGGGACAGTAGAAATCCCTACTATTGACAACAAAG
>JGI24146J20443_1001184_pt1 | contig 16591 bp, 17 predicted proteins | sample BarGraIncub1131A_FD_20443 | JGI IMG/M metagenome (IMG submission 20443) | reverse complement strand
GAAGAGCCGGGAGCGACGGGAGGCTGGCTGGGAACGGCCTGTGACGGCCGAGCCGGCTTGGCTGTCGCTGAAGATTGCCGTTCAGAGTCTGGCGTGGGCTGTTTTTTTAACGGTTGGGCATCTCGTGGCGCATTGCCGCGCGGCGCACTCTCCCTGGGAACTCTGACCTGCTGCTCAGAACGGCGCTTCGTTACCTGCTGCCGTGGTTCAGGGGGGTGTTTTGGTTCCGGCATCTGTTGCAGGTCGACAAAAACCGGCTCCTTGGAAGGTTCTGGTGGTGCCGGCGGAAAATAATAGAGCGCGGCAAACACTCCCAAATGAAGAAGGAGAGAGAGGCAGATTAAATAGAGAAACGTTTTTTCGATATATCGATCAGTCATGGGATACGGTCATTCCGGTCTGTGGGGTAGCTGGTATGGAGATTCATGGGGCTGAAGATACCTGAATCGTCTCCTGTGTATACTCGCGGTGAGGACCTTGCTGTGTGCTGGTTTCCGTACGCAGGAACGAGAGTATCTCTTTCAGGCTTTCCAGGATAGCGTGTTCGCTCTTGGGAAATTCCTTCGGGTCGAGTTCAAGAGTAACCGTGCTTTGGTACTCTGTGTTGCGAAGGTGATTAAGAAATCGGGTCAGCGGCAGGATCCCGTGCCCCGGAAGCAGGTGCTCGCGATCATGCCCATAGTCGGAAAAATGGATATTAAGAATGCGGTCAGAGTCGTAACAGAGAAAAAAATCATTGATGAAATTTGTTTTTCCCGACCCCATATGAGTACAGTCGAATGTCATGTACAGATTATGATCCCGGATAAAGTCAACCAACCGCTGCGTGTTGGAGAGGATATGGGGGTTTATCTTCCACTTTCCAACCCATGGCATGTTTTCCATGGCAATGGCCACATTCCCGCCCAATCCAAGCTCCTTCTGATAGTCATGTATGCTGTAGAGCCAGCGCCAGAAGCCGAGCTCCAACCCCATCCAGGATGGGGGGTGGAAATTAACCAGCGGGATGTCACATTCCGCCGCTAATGCTACGGAACGTTTGAGTGATCCGATTGCTCCCCCCCAACCATCCAGTTCCATAAACGGGGAATGGATGGAATGGATCGTCGCGATTTCTTGCAGCGAACGTATCAGCTTGCCCGGGTTAACATGCTGAAAATCACGGTTGATGATCAGCTCAACCCCATCAAATCCGGATTCGGTCGCCAGTTCAAATACCCTCTGCAGCGGCAGGGTAAACAGACTTCCGGTTGAAAGCGATAAAATCATGGCCCGCTACTCCTCCATCCCGGAGAAAATAATTGCAACGTGCCGCTGGATCGCTGCGACGGACGTCAGCGCCGTTTTCAGAGCGTGGCGCTGTTCGACCGTCAGTTTGTCAGGATTGAGCAGTAACGACAGTTCGTTATGCTCACCGATGTTGAAGGCCTGTTCGTTGCGAAGGCGCAATTCGTGCACGCAATGCCAGGTTGCGAGCATCTTTTCAGCCAGCTCGACATCCAGTTCGCGTCGCTCCAGCAGATCGAGGATTCTGTCACAACTACTCGCGGCGCTGCTCTCCTTGATCAGTGCCAGTGCGGACAGGGCGGCAGAAAGGGGCAACAGGCCATGATCAAGAAGACGAAACAGTCCGCGTCCGGCACCGCTTCCCTCCAGCTTCAATCCCCCCATCATCCCGAGGCCGTTTGACAGCGATTCCATTCTCTCAATCAGATTGGCCTGAGCAGCTCGACTACCCCTCAGGATGGTGGTCGTCATTTCCTTCAGTTCCTGAGCAAGCCCCATACCCGGGGTCAGGCAGTTTTGGTCTGCCAGGCGCAAAATAGCAATCAAGCCATCAGTTGTCGCATGGTGCAGTGCATCATGGCAGCGTTGCCGCCATTCGGTGATGCTGCCGCGCCATGCGGGGTTGCGCGGGGAGATGACCGGATCGATAGCCAGCCCGATCGCTTCGAATTCGGCATGCAGCGTATGCCCGTACAGATTGATGGTCTCGAGTTGAGAAGCGGCAGCCTCTTCATGCACGAGTAGCAGTTGTAACTGGCAGAACGGCGAATATTCACTGCGTCCTGCCGGTCCGAGTGCCACCAAGGCCATCTTCGGCAGATGCCGGGCAAACAGTCCGAGCTGATCAGCGGCGTGGGCCATGAGGACGGTACTGAGCCTTTTCATGAACTCCATGCTTCTCTGGTAGAACGCGGGGGCGGAATGAAAGGCGTTCATATGCTGATACAGTACGGCATAATATTCGGCGGTCAGCTCTTTCAGACGGGGTGTCGGAGGGGCCGCATCGACCTCTTCGAGCAGGGTGTCCAACTGTCCGAGGAGTGTCAGATGTGTTTCTGCAAGCGTATCGAGCGCAGCCAGACTCCCGGAAAACACGGCCTCAGCGCTGCCGTTGCGATCTGAGGCTGCCCGGTCCAGCAGCGCCTGCCGATATGCGGCGGCAAAATCATCAACCGCTCGCCAGGCGGTGACGTTCCCCCCCTTGGCAGAAAGTAGAAAGTTCATCAGTTCTCCGGACAGTCATGCACATCCCGGCTTACAAAGAGCCGGATGGCTGCGGATGGCGGTGCTGTCAGTAATGAGGTGACGATCATGACGACCATGACGAGTGGCGCACCGATAAACGCGGAGGATGTGAGGGGGAACAGGTGTGAGATAAACGGTACGCTGTCACCGGCCAAAAATGGAGCAAAACTGATGANCAGCCCGGCCAGCATGCCGCAGATGACGCCGGTAGCATTGGCCCGGGACCACCAGATCCCGAGCAGGAAGGCCGGAAATATTGTGTTGCCCGCCACTGCAAAGGCGAAGGCGGCAATTTCGGCGATCATCCCCCATGGCTGTAAGGTCAGTACCATGACGACAACGGCAAGAATCAGGAAAAAACCTTTCGCGGCATAGGTTTTGTCACGTTCAGACGCGTTCGGGCGGATCAGGCGTGGATAAATATCATATGAAAATGACGCAGATCCGGTCATCAATAGTCCGGCTGATGTTGAAAAAGCGGCGCTCATGCCGCCGGCAGCCAGAAGTCCGATCGCCCAGATCGGCAGTCCTCCCAGGCTGGCCGCAGAGAGTACGATCATGTCCGCGGCATCGGCGCCGCCCGAGTGAAGTGCCAGGCCGCTCCGTGCATTAAGAAGCCGTGCCAGTACGCCGTAGGCCGGTGCCGACCAGTAGATCAGGGCGATAAAGAATAACCCCCAGACGACCCCCCAGCGCGCATCCCGTATGCTGGGGATCATGTAGAAACGGGAAAGTACGTGCGGTAGTCCGGCGGTACCGAACATCAGGGTAAAGCAGAGTGCGAACCATTCGAAAAGAGAGGTCCTGGCAAACGGTTCCGAACAGTTAAAGCCGAACTGCTGCTGCAATTCGCCGATGGCAGCCCCGTAGCCGAACTGGGGCAGTACCCAGAAATATCCCAGTTTGCGGGTCAGGAGCATCAACGGCAGAATAAAGGTGATGATCAATACGAAATACTGCAGCTTCTGATTGCGGGCCACCCCCAAGGCACCTGACACGACAACGTGTGAAACAAGCAGTGAGGTTCCGATGACAACTGCAGGGATATACGCGATACCGAACAGCCAGGAGACCAGCAGGGCGATGCCGCGAAATTGGGCGACGCAGTAAATGATCGTGATGATGATTGAAATCAGCGCTGCCAGGGTGCGGGCTGCGTCAGACTCATAGCGGAAACCGACAAAATCCGGGGCGGTAAATTTACCAAAACGTCTTATTTGTGTGGCCATCAGTACCAGTAGCAGGACGTACCCGCCGGTCCATCCGACCACATAGGCCATACCAAAATAGCCCTTGAGATAAAATATGCCGGCTAGGCCGAGAAAGCTGGCGGCGCTCATCCAGTTGCTGGCGATACCAGCTCCGATGCCGACCCGTCCGGTATAACTGCCGCTGAATCCGTATTCCGAAGACTGTTTGCTGCGATTACGCAGACCGGAAAGGATGAAGAGTGCAAACATACCCGCCACAATCGCCAGTGGCACAAACTGCATCATTCCGTATGCCATTTATTCATCCTCCCCGTCGACCGGTTTTATGCGAAAACGGAGCGAGCCTTCCAGTGATTGCACCGTATGGCGGTCCATCCAGATGTTGAAGAGCACGCAAAGAATAATGAACCAGAGCGGTAAAAACTGACCACTCAGCCAGAATTGAATCGGCAGATTGAAAAAGGTCAGATCTTCGAGCAAAAGCTCGGAATAGTTTGACTCCAGAAGGTAGGCAAAGAGCTGAATTCCGACAATGGCAATGAGCCACCCCGACAGAATAAGTTTGATGACGCGAACCTCGCCCCGCATGGTCGCTCCGCGCGGTTTGAAAAAACTGAGATCCGTATGTGAAGATGGCTCATTCATGATGTCCCCCAGCCCGTAAGTCTATGTTTTCCGGTGATGAACGTAATAAATCGGCTGTCCCAAATCCAGAAAACGGCGCATGTATTTTGAAACCGGATACCCTTCCAAGGTATGCCGGAACGTATCAGGAGCGAGCTGATTGACGAATTCGGGCTGAACAGCCATGAATTCGGCAACATCCAGACCGTAGTCAACAAAATCGGTGGCGAAGTATAAATCGGCTTCTGGCCGCATATAGCGTGACAGGTAGGCGGCAAACCCGGTGTTGACCAGGCGCCTCTTTCTGTGGCGCAGTTTCGGCCAGGGATCGGGGCAGTTGATGACAACCATTCGCAGTGCCGCCTCCGGTATGCAGGCGTCGATGAAGCTGCGCGCTTCGGCCCGCAGTACCCGCACATTGGCGAGGCCGCTTTTGTCAATCCGTTTGCAGGTTTTTATGCACCCCTTGTTATAGAAATCAAGCGCAACAAAATTCAGTCCGGGGTGCGCAGCGGCCATCTGCACGACAAAGTCACCGACGCCGCAGCCGATTTCCAACGCCAGGGGGTTGTCATTGCCGAATATCTCGCTCCATAACGGGGCCGGGTCATTGTCCTCCCATGGCAGGAAGGTGGGGGATGTGTTGGGGATCAGCATGAATCGTCCTTGGTACGGTAAAAGTTGGTTTCTGCGCTTTTTTGCAGCAATGTTTTTGTGAGCGTTCTTATCCTGTTTCTCAGGGCTTGGTGAAAATTGTGTAACTGTAGCATATCTTGTGGGCTGGCGGGAGTGATTTTTCATCGCGGTCCGTTGCGCCAGGCACACCCGGTCAGGTGGTCATTGACCATGCCGGTCGCCTGCATGAAGGCGTAGCAGATTGTTGAGCCGACGAAGCGGAAGCCGATCCGCTTCAGTTCCCTGCTCATGGTGTCTGAACGCTGCGTGCTGGCCGGGACTTCATTCGTTGTATCCCAGCAGTTACGGATCGAGACCCCGTCCACGAAACTCCAGATGTAGCGGTCGAGACTCCCGTGGCGGGTCTGGATATCCAGCACGGCTTTGGCGTTGGTGATGGTGGACGCAATTTTGAGGCGATTGCGGACGATACCGGGATCGGCCAGAAGCCTGGCCACATCATCATCGTTGAACGCCGCGACTTTTCGGGGATCAAATCCGGCAAATGCTCTGCGGTACCCCTCCCGTTTGCGCAAAATGGTAAGCCAGGACAAGCCGGCCTGTGCCCCCTCCAGCGTCAGCATTTCAAACAGGCGTGTGTCTTCGTGGAGCGGCACCCCCCATTCATGGTCGTGATAGTCCCGGTAGAGCGGGTCGTTGCCGCACCACGGACAGCGGCGGTCAGTTTCGGCCATCAGTTCCCCCTTGTTTCTCGCAGATTGTTCGTGAACAACACGCCTACGTTGTACAAAAGTTCTTGATACTCTGGCAAGAACGATTACAATGCTCGGCAATTGCGTGATCAGGAGGATCTTTCGTGAGTATTACTACCTATCTTCTGGTATTTGGGTCCGGGCTGATTGCCGGAATGATAATTGTTCTTATTGCTCGAAAGATCAATTCTGGAGAAAATATTGATGTTATCGGAGCCATACGAAGATCGTTTTCTCTGGTGGCAGGGGGGCTGCGCAGGTCGCCAGACACAGGCGTAACATCCGTTGAGAGCAGGGGTGATCTGCTGCAAGAGGTTGATCCTCGTGAGCAGAGTCTGTACGATTCCGCACAGACTATCAGGAATATCCTGCTGAGTCTGACGGCGGACATTCAGCGAACCGACAAGGCGGCCAGCGATTCCTCACTTGTGCTTGGCGATGTGAAAAGTGCCATAACTACGATGGAACTGCCGACCGACTTGACCGAGGCCCACTCACTATTGATGAAGGAGATTGATAGTGTGATTTTGAGCAATGCCGCGTTAAAGGGCGAACTTGCCCGATCCCAGGCGTCACTGACGGATCAGCAGCTTCAGATTGAAGATCTGCGTACGGCGGTGCGCATCGACGGCTTGACCCAGCTTGCCAATCGGACCTATTTTGATGAAAAGCTGAACGAAATGATCATATTACGCAAACGGTACGGTGATCCATTCTCTCTGATGATGGTCGACCTCGACAACTTTAAGAGTATCAATGATTCGCACGGGCATCTGGCCGGTGACCGGATTCTGAAAGGGGTCGCACTGAAGATCAAGGCTTCTCTCCGGGGGAGTGACTTTCTTGCCCGTTTTGGCGGCGATGAATATGCGATTATCCTGATCAAAACCGACCTCACCGCGGCGACGGAAGTTGCCTGGAAACTGTGCGAGCAGGTGAGGGCCAGCCGCTTCCTTCTTGACGACACGACGCTTTCCATGACTCTTTCCATCGGGGTTGCAGAGGCTTCCGGGGACGATACTGAAGAGTCGGTGCTGAATCGGGCCGATGCGGCTCTGTACCGCGCCAAGGCGGCGGGCCGCAACGGTGTTTCGAGCACCGGTCCGCCGTGATCTGGCTGCACCCCGGCGGGAGGAAACACAGCCGGCCACCGTGCATCTGCCTATGACATGCCGTTTTTACTATACCTTATTTTTTGACTTACAGCCCCCTCCTGTGCTATAAGTACCCACTTTTTCCCAACAGGAGGCATTTATGAATCATTTCCAGTTCAAGGGCACCGAACTCTACGCTGAGGACGTTGCTCTCAAAGAAATCGCTGCAAAAGTCGGCACCCCTTTCTATGCATACTCGCACGCCACCCTGACACGTCACTTCAAGGCGTTTGACGATTCCTTTGCCGGCATGCCACACACGATCTGCTACTCCATGAAAGCTAACTCCACCCAGTCGGTGCTGAAGACATTCATCAACCTGGGGGGCGGGGTGGATATCGTCTCCGGCGGCGAACTGTATCGTGCCTTGAAAGCGGGTGTTGACCCGGCAAAAGTGGTCTACTCCGGTGTTGGTAAAAAGGACGATGAGATCGAATATGCCCTTAATACCGGTATTTTGATGTTCAACGTGGAGTCCGAGCAGGAGTTGACCAGGCTTTCTGAAATAGCCACCCGTATCGGTAAAAAAGCGGGCATAGCGATCCGTGTCAATCCGGATGTTGACCCGGGCACACATCCCTACATTACCACCGGTCTCAAAAACGCCAAGTTCGGCATCACCATCGATCGTGCCATGGCTGAGTATACCCGCGCCATGACGCTCCCCGGCATAGAGGTGATCGGCATTGATATGCATATCGGCAGCCAGCTGACCAAGGTCAATCCGTTCGTGGATTCCATCGAAAAACTCAAGATTATGCTCGGCAAGCTGCGCAGTCAAGGGATCGATCTGAAATACTTCGACTGCGGCGGCGGCCTGGGAATCCAGTACAACGATGAGGAACCGCCCCTGCCAGCCGATTACGGCAAAGAAATTGTGGCCGCCACCAAAGATCTCGGCATGCATCTGGTCTTTGAACCGGGGCGCAACATCGTCGGCAACGCCGGCATCCTGGTATCTAAATGCCTCTACACCAAGGCGCGTGACGAAAAGAACTTCATCATGATCGACGCCGGTATGAACGATCTGGCACGTCCCGCTCTGTACGGTTCATTTCATGGCGTGCTGCCGGTCATAAAGGATCAAGATGGTGTGATCGTAGCTGATATCGTTGGCCCGATCTGCGAGTCGGGCGACTTTCTGGTGAAAGAGCGTGAAGTACCGATGTTCAAACAGGATGACCTGATGGCTTTCACATCGGCCGGTGCCTACGGTTTCGCCATGAGCAGCTCCTACAACAGCCGCCCCCGTGTTGCTGAAGTGATGGTCAAGGGCGACAAGTTTGAAGTTATCCGTGAGCGGGAAACAATCGAAGATCTGATCAAAGGCGAGAAAATCGCATCGTTTCTGTAAAATATTTAGTAAGATAGGACTGATTTTCTAACAGAAAATTATTTCGTTAACGCACGTATCCTGCTTTTTAGGGCAAGGGAATCAAACCAGGAGGTATTCAGGTATGTTCAAGGGAAGTATTGTAGCCATTGTGACGCCATTCAAAAAAGATGGCGCGGTAGATTTTGAAAAACTCCGGGAGTTGGTTGATTTCCAGATTGATAACGGTACCGATGCCATTGTGCCGTGCGGTACCACCGGCGAATCATCCACCCTCGATTACGATGAGCATCTGGCGGTTGTCAAAACCGTTGTTGATCACGTCGCCAAACGGGTTCCCGTCATCGCAGGTACCGGTTCAAACAGTACCTCCGAGGCTATCGAGATGACCCAGAAAGCCAAGGAAGCCGGCGCTGACGGAGCTTTGCTGGTGACCCCTTATTATAACAAGCCGACTCAGGAAGGGCTCTATCGCCACTATATGGCTGTTGCCAACGCGGTAGCTCTGCCGCAGATCCTCTATAATGTTCCGGGGCGGACCGGCATCAACCTTCTCCCCGAGACGGTTGCCCGTTTGGCAGAGCATGCCAATATTGTCGCCATCAAGGAAGCGACCGGATCTCTCCAGCAAGGTTCCGAGGTCATCGCCCTCTGCGGCGACAAGATCGACGTCTTCTCCGGTGATGATTTCATCACCTTCCCGATGATGGCCTGCGGNGCCAAGGGGATTATCTCCGTGCTGGCCAACATTATGCCAAGGACTGTTGCCGATCTGGTGGACGCCTTCTTTGCCGGTGATTTTGAGAAAGCCCGCCAGCTGCATCTTCAAACCCTCAAAATCGGTAGCGCCATGTTTATCGAGAGCAACCCCGTGCCGGTCAAGACCGCCCTGGAGCTGATGGGCAAGGCTTCCGCCGATGTGCGTTTGCCGCTGTGCGAGATGGGCGAGGCGAACAAGGCCAAGCTTGCAGCGATCATGAGAGAGTACAAACTGATAAAATAAGAATGTAGGAGTTGGAGCCAGAAATACTGTTTCCTCTGGTTCAGGGAGGACCGCTTGTGAAAAGGTATCCCGGCTGGATCGGTCTGTTGGTTGCTTTACTACTGATGTGCGGCTGCGCCACAGGCACCGTCAGCTCGGTAGAGTTGCGTCGCCTGGACGATGTCGGGGCATTGCCTAGGAATGCCCGGATCGGCATGACTGATTTCACTGTCTGCGGCGGGAGCTACCTGGACAAGCTTAACCTCGATTATCACGCGCATGACACGCGAGCTGTTTTCTACCACAAGTGCACGGAAATGGGCCATCCGCAGACGTTTTCTCACCGGTTGCGGCTGCGGTTGGAAGAAAGGCTCGGCAGGAAACTTGTCCTGGTCAAAACGGTTAAATCGTTCAAGCCAAAGCAGGTGCTCCATGATGCGGACAAACTGGGGCTTGAGTATGTCGTCGCCGGTGACCTGCTTTATCTGGGGGAAGCGGATATCAAAACCGTTGTATCGGCACTGTTCTATCTGATCCGAGTGGCTGATAGAAAAATAGTGGTCGTGGGGCGGGTAAAGAAGGACGGCGCTAGAGGCAAGGTTCTCACTGTTATTGACGATGTCGCCGACGAGCTGTTTAACAAGATGTATGGAGAGTAAGCTGTAGATACTATTTCGAGGGGATCCCATGATTAAAATAGCCGTATGTGGCGCTGCGGGACGGATGGGGCAGCGCATTATTACCTCCATTATTGAAGCCGAAGGGACCGAATTTTGTGGCGCGCTGGAACGTCCGGGGCATCCCCAGATCGGTGAAGATGCCGGACTTCTGGCCGGGTGCGGCAAGACCGGTGTCCATATCACCGACAGCCTGAATGCCGTCGTTGCCGCCTGCGATGTGCTGATCGATTTTACCTCACCAAAGGTGTCGCTCAAGAACCTGGAAATGTGCGCTCTCCACAAAAAGTCGATCGTGATCGGTTCCACCGGCTTTACCCCCGAGGAACGCGCCTTGGCAGCCGAACTTGCCAAGGATATTCCGGCCGTGCTCGCTCCCAACATGTCGGTCGGTGTCAACGTCTGCTTCAAGGTTTTGAAAGATGTGGCCAAGACTCTGGGTGATGATTTTGATGTGGAGATCGTCGAACTGCACCACAATAAGAAAAAAGACTCACCGTCAGGAACTGCCGTGCGCATGGGCGAGGTGGTGGCAGAAGCGCTGGGGCGCGACTACAACAAGGTCGCCAACTATCACCGCGAGGGGATCTGCGGCGAGCGGACGAAAGAAGAGATCGGCATGCAGACCGTGCGCGGCGGCGACATCGTCGGCGAGCACACCGTCTATTTCATCGGCATGGGAGAGCGGATCGAGATTTCCCACCGCGCTATGACCCGCGACATGTTCTCGCGCGGCTCCGTACGTGCCGCCAAGTGGGTGGTCGGCAAGGCGCCGGGGCTGTATGACATGCAGGATGTGCTCGGTTTAAAATAATTGATATGGGCGGCTCAGGCCGCCCTTACTTTATACACTACGATTTGGAGGATTTACCAAGTATGGCAAAAATAAACGACAACTACCTGAAGCTGAAAGCAGGCTACCTGTTCCCCGAAATCGGCCGCCGTGTGCGTGAATTCGCTGCGGCCAACCCGGCCGCCAAAGTCATCCGTCTCGGCATCGGAGATGTTACCCGCCCGCTGGCTCCCGCTGTATTGAAGGCCTTTCACGCCGCCGTGGATGATCTGGGCACCACCGACCAGTTCGCCGGTTACGGCCCGGAGCAGGGGTATGACTGGCTGATCAACGCCATCATCGAGAAATCCTACAAGCCGCTGGGTGTGTCACTGAAAACCGAGGAGATGTTCATCTCCGACGGCTCCAAGTGCGACTGCGCCAACATCCTCGACATCTTCGCCCTCGACAACATCGTTGCCATCGGTGACCCGGTCTATCCGGTCTACAACGATACCAACGTCATGATCGGCCGCACCGGCGATGCCGACGATAAGGGCTATTACAAGGGAATAGTCTACATGCCGTGCAACGAGGCCAACGGCTTCATTCCGGCGCTGCCGACCGAGAAGGTGGATATCATCTATCTCTGCTTCCCCAACAACCCGACCGGCGTGGTGGCGAGCAAGGCCGAGCTGAAGAAGTGGGTCGATTACGCCAACGCCAACGACGCGGTGATCTTCTACGACGCCGCCTACGAGGCGTTCATCACCGACCCCTCCATCCCGCACTCCATCTACGAGATCGAAGGCGCCAAGAAGTGCGCCATCGAGTTCCGCTCCTTCTCCAAGACCGCCGGTTTCACCGGCGTCCGCTGCGGCCTGGTGGTCGTACCGGAAGAGGTGATGGGCACAACGACAACCGGCGAGAAATACAGCTTCAACAAGCTCTGGAACCGTCGCGTCACCACCAAGTTCAACGGCGCTTCCTATCCGGTGCAGCGCGCTGCTGCCGCGGTCTATTCCGAAGAAGGGTGGAAGCAGACCAAGGAAACCATCGATTACTATATGGAGAACGCCCGCATCATCCGCGAAGGTCTCACGGAAGTCGGCGTGACGATCTTCGGTGGCGTCAACGCCCCGTACATCTGGCTCAAGACTCCGGGCGGCATGACCAGCTGGGAGTTCTTCGACAAGCTGCTGAACGAATGCAACGTGGTCGGAACGCCGGGGAGTGGTTTCGGCCCAAGCGGGGAAGGGTACTTCCGCTTGTCGGCCTTCGGCCATCGCGAGAATGTGATTGAGGCGGTGGAGAGGATTAAGAAGAATTTTAAGTAACGACGAGGGCGCCCATCGAGGCGCCCTTTGTTTTGGTGTCATAATTTGTATTTGATTTACATCTGTGCCGTGCTATTCTTGGATAGCTAGACTGTCTAGCTTGAGGAGGACGTATGAAAATAAATAAAACGGATCGTTTATCACACGACCGGGAATGGCAGCTTCAGGAAGCCAAGAACCGTTTGAGTCGGGTGGTTGATCTGGCCCTGCATGACGGTCCTCAGACCATAACCCTGCGGGGCAAGCCTTCGGCGGTGGTTGTTTCTTTCGATGAATACCGGAGGTTGACTCAGCCGCGCACCGGTTTATCGCAGTTTTTCAGGCAATCTCCTCTGCGAGAGGTTGAACTCGACCTCAGTCGCAGTGCCGATCTTTCCCGCGAGGTGGAGTTGTGAAGTATCTGCTCGACACGTGTCTTATTTCCGAACTGATAAAAAAGGAACCGAATCCGGCGGTGGTGAGTTGGCTGGACGAACAGGATGAACAGAAACTCTTCTTGAGTGTTCTGAATCTGGGTGAGTTGCAGAAGGGGATCAGCAAGCTCCCTGACGGCACGAGGAAAAGCGAACTGCAAGAGTGGGTGGCGCTTGATCTGGTTGAACGGTTTACTGGCCGGATTCTTGAGATAGATCTGGATACGGCGCTCTTTTGGGGAAGGCTCCAAGGAGAGGCGGAACAGGTGGGCGAGAAACTGCCGGTAATGGATTCGCTCATCGCAGCCACCGCTGCGGCGCATGGGTTGGTTGTGGTTACGCGGAATGTTAGAGATATTGAGAGATGCAAGGTGCGGGTTTGTAATCCGTGGGGGTGAATTAAGTAAGCTGTCCCCGGAATTCCGCAAAACTGACAGAAGCACAGCTTGAAAATCTGAAGCGTCTCGTTGAACGCCCGGATGATGAAATTGATTATTCAGACATCCCGGAAATCACCGACTTCAGCGGCTTTGAGGTAGGCAAGTTCTATCGCCCCATGAAAGAGGCGGTTAACGGTCAGGTTGGATGCGGATGTTGTTCATTGGCTCAAGCGTGATGGCAAAGAGTGGCCGTAAGCTTAACTTTTTTTGTCTGTGCTGTCCTTCTGCTCAACCAACGTAACAAAATATGGGGAGTGTCCCTCATTTCCCCTCATTTCCTCATTTCCTCATTTTCCCGGAATTCCCATGTCAACTCGATAAGTAATACCTGCCCGCCCGGCATAATTTAGCTGCCGGGCACAAAAAAACGGGCAAATTGCCCGCTCAGTAAGATTTCCGCGTAATAAAGCGTTGTATTTAGTTAGGGCGTGCTATTGTGTTCACACAGGAGCTTAACGTATGAGACAAAAGCTATTGATACCGGGTTTAATCGCGCTTATTACCTGCGCTATGACATTACCGTGCTCGGCCGCGCAAAAGAAAAAGGATGCTCTCGCTGAAAAATGGGCGAACGATAAAAATCTTGTCCATCTGCTGGATATGCCGGATTTCACCATGTATGTATATCAAGGTACTATTAAAAAAATATCGCCGGAGATTTTGGCACCACAATACTTTAAAAGCCTTGAGGCCGCGCCACCCGAGCGGGTATACGCTTTTTGGTCAAGCACTCTTCTGAAATCCCATATTCGAGGCACCTTGCCAGGCACCTTAAAAAATGCAGTTTCCTATACATCTAAATGGGAAATCAATTGCGGCAAAAATACTTACCAAGTGCGAAAAATCATCTATTACGCCGCAAACGACAAAGTAGTAGAGAACATAGACGGCACACAACCGCCAGAAGAGGCGGTGCCTGACACGCCGGGGGAAACAATATTAGGGGTAATCTGCGAGCTTAATATTCAATAGTTGTTGGGAGTTGAGACAATCCATTTTTAAATATATGGACGGCTGGAAATGCAGCAGTGCCCTGAAAACAAAGAAAACATAAACAAAGATGCAATTAATTTAAGAGCTGCATTTTTACACTATAAAGACGAGCTTAACCTACCATATTTGCACAGCTTCCCGCAAAATAGCTGCCAAATAGCATCCTACCTTTTCGCAAAGATAATGCACGATAAATACCCGGCATCAAATATTAGAATTATCGAGGGCACCGATTACAAAAATGCGGAAAGCCATTTCTGGGTGCTTGTTGACGGGTATGTGTATGACTTAACAAGCGACCAGTTCGACGGAATTGATGCACCACTTATTGGGGCAATCGAAAACATATTAGCGGCGCGATTCACCATTGCTAAGAGCAGCCCGCTTCAAGATTTCCTAAATGGTTCTCATCTAGGCAGTGAGGCACAACAGCTTAATGCAATTCATCTATTGAAAACAGACAGGGGATTACATGATTAAATTATCAATACTGCTTTGCCTTATAGCTATGTTCCTCTTCCCATAGATTTCCCGGAATTCTGTGACGATCCGGGGACAGTATATTTAACTCAATAGGCGGCTCTTCGGCCGCTTATGCTATTTACACGCTTGTAATTTCCCTACCAACTGAGCAACAATACGCACATGCACATCCTTTACTCCCATAACGACACGCCCGTCCGCTGCACCGTTTGGAAAACGCCGGAAACGGTGGGCACAGCATGACGGTGCTCTCGTGGCAAGTCGGAACTACACCGCTGATGCTGGCGCCGATGCAGGGGCTGACCAACCGCGACCCCAAAGTTCACTCGGAACTCCCCAAAATACGAAAATGATCTCAAGAAGAATTTTTCTTCTATTTTTAATTTATCTCTGTTATTTTTATATTATGCATACTATATGCAAAAAATTTATCTTTTGTTGCAGTAATTTGCATAAAATTAGCTGATCGAGGTAAACAGTATGGCTCTTAATATCAAGAATTTGCCGATTATATTTCTTTCCGATACCGGTATGTCAGCTGCTATTGGTCGAGAAATCAAAGCTGGGAATGTTAGAAAGATCGGCCCACGTCTCTATACAACTAACGTTAGTGACGAGCCGGCATATATAATCCGTCAAAATTGGATGCAGGTGCTATCTTTGCTTCTGTCGGGGTGTGTACTTAGCAACCGTACGGCTTTTGAAGGCTGTGTCTCTTCAACTGGCCGTGTTTATGTGACCGGGGCATACTCTCGCCAGATTGAACTGCACGGGATTAGATTTATACAGACTAAAGGGCCGTCTCATGTTGACGGTGATACTTTTATGGTTGGTCTCTACATGCCTTCCCGTACCCGAACTTTTCTTGTGAACCTTACCCCGTCGAGAGAGAGAAATAGTGGAGAATTGAAAAACCTTTCTCGTATAGAGATTGAACGCCGCCTTGCTGAGATTTTGAATGCTCAAAAGGAAGAAGGGCTTAACAGGCTTCGGGATCAGGCTCGGGCCATCGCTCCTCAACTTGGGCTTGAGAAGGAATTTGCAGAGCTGGACGATTGTATTGGGGCTCTGCTCAGAACTCGTAACGCAACGCTTGCAGATCCGATTGCCAAAGCTCACCAATTGGGAATGCCGTACGACCCGGCTGCATTGGAACGAGTGGAGAAACTTTGGGCAGCATTGCTGTCTATACCTCATGAATATCGGCCGGCTTCTGCCGCCAGCGGTGCTCCATTCTATAATGTTGCATTCTATGATGCCTATTTCTCGAATTACATAGAAGGAACCCGCTTTGGTGTTGATGAAGCAAAAAACATTGTGGATATAGGGGTGCCGCCGGCATCGCGAACAGCAGACGGTCATGATATTCTTGGTACGTATCGGGTAGTAAGTAGTCTCGATAATATGAAAAAAACTCCAAGTAACCCTGATGAGCTTTTTGAACTGTTATGCTCCAGGCATACTGATATCATGGTTGGACGGCCTGACAAAAGACCTGGCAAGTTTAAGGAAGAGGTGAACTATGCCGGCGCCACCAGGTTTGTCGATCCGGATTTAGTGAAAGGGACTCTTACTCAAGGTTTTGGATTGTATCAATCGCTTGAGCATCCCTTTGCGCGGGCTTTGTTGATCATGTTTCTTGTTGCAGAGGTACACCCGTTTGATGACGGTAATGGTAGAACTGCACGTATCATGATGAATTCTGAGCTTGTATCTGCAGGAGAGACCAGAATCATTATACCCTCGGTGTTCAGGAACGAATATGTTGCCTCGTTAAAAAGAATAACAAACCACAAACAGCCTGAGTCATTTATTGCGGTGATGACATATGCCCAGAAGTTTGTTTCCAGTATCTCATTTGATGATCATGCAATAGCACGACAGCAGATGGAGGCATGCGCTGCATTTGACGATCCGGCCGATAATAAGAGGTTGGGGATATTCCGCTGCGCCATTCAAAAAACGCCGGAAACGGTGGGCACAGCATGACGGTGCTCCCGTGGCAACCCGGAACCACACCGCTGATGCTGGCGCCGATGCAGGGGCTGACCAACCGGGCCTTGCGCGCCTATTTCATCGAGCATGTCCGGCCCGATGTCATCTTTACCGAGTTCATGCGCGTCAATACTGCGCCGGCGGGAGCGGGGCTCACCGCTGCCGACCTGCTGGATGTCGCCACTGAGCAGGAGGGTGTGCCGCTGGTGGTGCAGTTGGTGGGGCATGAGCGGGAGGCGCTGGTCCTGGCGGCCCGG
>JGI24146J20443_1001181_pt1 | contig 16613 bp, 13 predicted proteins | sample BarGraIncub1131A_FD_20443 | JGI IMG/M metagenome (IMG submission 20443) | reverse complement strand
AAGCCAAATTGGCGATTCTGTCACCGTGTAGTCGTTCTATGTCGCGGCGCTTTCCGCCGCTTCAAAGGCAATCGTTCAGCGTCGTATCTGGGTTCATTGCCGAAACCCTCGACCATTCGTTGCTCGCTTTTGCACAGTCCTGGGTCTCGTGAATCGTGGCTTCTTTGTTCGCCTCGAAGGTCGTTGTCCACGTTTGGGCAGTGAGTCAAGCAGGAGTTCATACAGAGCATCTTGGTGGACGCAGCGATGGTTAAGTGCCCCTATCTCCACCACACGACCACCGTCACCTTGTTGCCTTGCTCGCGGATTCACCTCGAGTCGCCCAACTATGCCGTTCTCTGGCGAGAAGGGTGCAACAAGGCAGGCGTGCCATCCTTCCTGCTTCGTGGCGCGGCGGAGTCCGGGCTACTCCCAACCAGCACAGTCGATAGTTTCACGTTTCTGCTCACACTCTCACGGTGATGAAGACACGAGCTGATTGGGCGGGCGAGGATCCTGAGGACTCTTCTTCGAGAAGCATAGATTGAATACTGTAGTGAGATGACTATAGTAATAGAGTATTAGTTCTAGAGACTTGGGTAGTGAACATCGGGAGGATATCCCCCTGATTGTGGGTGGCACCATCTCTCCCTCAGTTCTGGTGCTGCTGTACTTGAGGACCCATGGTCCGTGTCGTTCGGGGATTGCTCAACAATCCTGCTGAGTTGCGACAATTCCGTGAGCAATTGGTTCCAACTGGAATCGCCTGGGCCCACCACTGTATGTCTCACACGAGACCTTCTCTGTTCCAACTTGGGACGTCTGCACGCTCTCGCCTTTGTCCGGCATCACCTTTATTCGATGATCAGCACCTGTATGTCGCAGACATTTGTGTTGGTCGGCCCCGTCATGAGCAGCCCGCCGCATTTAGAATAAAACTCGTACGAGTTGTTGTCCGCGAGGTAGGCATCTGGATCAAGTCCCTGGGCTAATGCGCGGGAAAGGACTTCAGCCGATGCGACGGCACCCGCAGCATCGGTGGGGCCGTCCGATCCGTCCGTACCGCCGGACAGAAAAGAGAGCCGCCGTACGGCATCGGGGAGGGTGATTCCCGTCCCCAGTTTTCTAAGGCCGTTCAGGAAGGCGAGCGCCATTTCCTGGTTCCTGCCACCTTTTCCCGTACCCTTGAGGGTAACGGTCGTCTCTCCCCCCGCGATGATACAGGCAGGAGACGGAACCGGTGAGCCGTAGGCAGCGCTGTCCAGGCCGATCCCGAGGAAGAACAATGCAGCTTCACGGGCTTCTCCTGTAAGACGGGAGGTGAGCACGAGGGTGTTGTATCCGAGGCCGACAGCCGTTTTCTGGGCGGCAAGAAGGGACTGGTAGTTGGTCCCAATGAGAACATTGCGTGTGTTGGAAAATGACGGGTCTTCCGATTTCGGCGTATCGGAGATGCGTCCTGCACACCCTGCGTCGAGGATGCCGAGTGCGGCGGCAGGAATGGTGTTTTCAAGGTGATACCGGGCGATGACGTCACGTGCGTCACGCCACGTTGTCCGGTCGGGGACGGTGGGGCCCGAAGCTATTGCGTCCAGATCGTCACCCACGACGTCGGAGAGGATGAGGCTCAGCGTGGTGGCTGGGGCAAGCGCCTCTGCGAGTCTTCCCCCCTTTATGCGGGAAAGATGCTTGCGGACGGTGTTGACTTCCTGGATGGTTGCACCCGAGCCGAGCAGAGCTTTGGTAACGATCCGTTTTTCTTCAAGGGTGATGGCATAGCCTTCACCTTCGTATGGCGCGCAGAGAAGGGCCGAGCCTCCTCCCGAAATGAGGACGATGGCAAGGGTTTTGTCGCCAAGGCCTTTCGCATAGCGGAGGACCCGGTCCGCGGCAGAGACGGATGTTTCATCTGGTATGGGATGAGAAGCTTCGATGAGCGTTATCCGCTCGAGTTTTTCGGTATACCCCGTTTTCACGGCAACAATGCCGCCGGAAAGGAGGTCCCCCAAAACTGACTCAAGGCCTGCGGCCATCTTGGCGCCTGCCTTTCCCATCCCAAGTGCAACGACGGAATCGTACCGGGAAAGGTCATAGCTTGCCGTCTCTGTCTCGGTGTGGACTAAGAGGATGTCCCCGTCACATGAAAGCACACGGCGTATTATTGAGCGGGGGTCGGCCCGCTCGAGTCCCGAGCGGAAAACGGCTTCTGCGTCGCGGAGACCTTTGGACCAGTTGGATTCGGTCATCACTCACTCCCTGAAAGTTTTAAGTCCTTGCGGTAGCCTGATTATGCCGGATGGATGGCAAATCCGCGAGGGCAAGTGCATGTTCAAACCGCTCCTTCGCGGCAGCCTTGTCATGATGCACGTTCAGGAGGATGGTTCCCGCATTATTCAGCGCTAGATAGCTTGTCGGATCAAGCTGCGCCGACCGTTCAAAGCGTGCAAGGGCCGTCTCCATGTCGCCCCGGGACTGTGCGTCGTTCCCCGCTTCAAACATGGCAAGGCTCTCCCGCGCATCGGCAAACGCTTCCGGATCATTGCAGATGCGTATCCGTGCCTCAATGAGGTTCAGGTCATTTTTGGCTTCAGCTTCCACCGCCGAACGAGCATAGAAATCACCGGCCGCTTTCCGTTTTCCCCTGAGATACAGCACATCGGCAAGGGTTTTAAGTCGGGGATACGAGTCGCCGTACCGTTCGAGTTCCTCGCGAAAGAAAACTTCCGCCCCGGCATAGTCCTTCTGCGCGAGGCGGATAATACCCATGTTGTGCAGCGCCAGGATCGAGTGGGGTTCCATGGCGGCCAGAAGCCTGAAGTACTTCTCGGCCACAGCATAGTTGCCCTCGACGTACGCGTTCAAGCCGAACCGCTCGAAGACCCAGTGCCGCAGACGGTCAAACATGGACAACGAGCGAGAGCAGCCAAATACTGATGATGGCAACAACACCCTCAACCGCCGTGGCCGTTGTGTACACCTTGTAGGCTATATTAACCTCCATGTTGGAAAACTGGGAAACGACCCAGAAGTAGGAATCGTTGGCGTGGGAGACAACCATCGATCCAGCGCCAATGGCCAGTACAGTGAGCACCGGCGAGAGACCGAGCCCTGCAACCATTGGGGCGAGAATCCCCGCCGTCGTCACGATGGCAACGGTGGATGAGCCCTGGGCGGTTTTCAGTGCGGCAGCAATGATGAACGGCAGGAAAATGCCAAGACTCAGGTTCGCCATGTTCGTCTTGATGAAATCCGTGATCGGCGAATGGGCGAGGATCTCGCCAAACGAGCCTCCCGCAGCAGTGATAACGAGGATGAGGGCGCTGGCCTTTATCCCTGCGCCCATCCAGTCGTTGAAGGCGGTGCCGAGGTCCTTCCGGGGAACGAGCAACATTGAGCAGATGACGCCGATGAGGAGGGCAACGACCGGATCTCCGACGAAGCTCATCGACTGCTGGAAGCTTCCGGCACCGAAAGGCTTGCTCGGGAACTCGGCGATCGACTTCAAGAAGATGAGAAAAAGCGGGAAGACGATCGGAAGAAAGGAGAGAAAGGTGTTCGGAAGCTTTCCGTACTTGCTCACGATGTCGGAGTAGGATTCCTGAACCCCCGGATCCACGTTGTATTTCTTTGCGACCTTTATTGCCCACAACCATCCGGAAAGAGCTGCTGGAATGGAAACGATCAGCCCGAAGAGGATAACCATGCCGAGGTCCGCATGGAGGGCGCCTGCCGCTGCAATGGGGCCCGGGGTGGGCGGTACCATCGTGTGGGTTGCATAGAGGCCGGTCGCAAGTGCGACGGCCATGACCGCCATCGAGGTTCCCGATTCCTTGGCAAGCGCCTTGTTGAGCGGGGTAAGGATGACGTAGCCCGAATCGCAGAAAACCGGTATTGAAACCACATAGCCGGCAATGTTCATTGCAAGCGGGGCCTGTTTCTTTCCAACCAGTTTCAGGATGGCCTGGGTCATGGAAAGGGCAGCCCCGGTCTTTTCGAGGATCGTGCCCATAATGGTCCCCGCGACAATGACGATGCCGATCTTGGTGAGAGTTCCGCCGAAGCCGGTCTTCACAAAATTGACGACATCCAGGGCGGGCAGTCCGATCGCAAACCCGTAAAGAAACGCTATACCGATCAAGACAAAAAAGGCATTCACCTTGTACTTGCCCGTGGCGATGACGATGAGCACAACGGCCACCAGCAGCATTACCAACGCGACTCCACCTGATACCATGTGTCCTCCCTTTTGAATTGTGAAATCTTCCTTCATAATATTACACTGACTCCCAGGAGAGTCAAGATTATTGACGTTTCTGTCGATTTGTTCTGTGTTACGAATCTTGGTGTGATAGTTGAAGTTTCCCCGTGGCTCTCCCTTGTCTGACAACACTACCTTGACCGCGCTGGCGAGTGATCCAGTCATTCTTCTTCGGCAAACACTGATTGCATATTAGAGTCAGTCGATTAGACTACTAGAGTATCGGTTCAAGGGACCTGGGTCGTGAGCACCGGGAAGATGGAATCGCCCGGGCCCGCCATGATGTCACAATCGTCGATGAGGTGAATTGATGCTAATAGACAAGCTTTGGGAACTTCAAGAACTCCAGTTGGACTATCAGCGGAAGGAACGTCTTCTGGAGGAGTCGGACCTTTCTTCATTGCTGAGTCATAAGATCGACGAGACGGAACAGCAACTGGTCGGGTCACGTGGGCAGCTGGAAACATTCAAGGCCGACGAGGTCAAAATCGGTGAGAAACTGGACAGTCTTTCAGCGAAGGTTCACGAGGCCGGCGCCAAGCTCGGGAAGGAAGAAATGTCCGAGGAGAAGGTCCAGAAGCTCGAAGAGAAGATGAAGAAGCTGACCCTCGAGAAAGAAAAGGTTGAGGATGCACAGGGAAAGAATTTCCACGACCGGCAGGACGTCGAGGATCAGACCAGAGCCTCGGAATTGCTGGTAGAGAAGCTTCGCAAGGAACTTGAAAGCATTCCAAAGTCGAACGCAACCTCGAGAGCAGCCGTGAAGAAGTCTCTTCCGGCCTTGCGCAAGGACATCGAGAATCACAAGTCGAAGTTGCCGCTCAAAGCCAAGCTTATTTTCGAAAGCCTTTCAGAGAAGTTCAGCGGAGCTCCTGTTGCAAGAGTGGCCAGTTCGACCTGTGACTACTGTCACGTGAGGCTTCCCCAGAAGACATTGTTCAGGCTTCGTAATACAGAGGGCGGTAGCGGTGATGCTGAAGACCTTATCCGTTGCGAGATCTGCGGCAAGATACTATACGCCGGTACCAGAGACCGCGAATGAGTCAGTCGCAGGCAGGAGATTTTTCTGCTTGAGGAAAGTCCGGGCTCCAAGAAGCGAGTTGCTCGGGAAACCCGAGTGGGGGTAACCCCAAGGAAAGTGCAACAGAAAATATACCGCCCCGCAAGGGGTAAGGGTGAAATGGTGGTGCAAGAGACCACCGGCAGACCAGCGATGGGCTGCGCATTGCAAACCCCAACTGGAGCAAGACAAAATAGGAAGGCACACAGGGCTGCTTCTCCCTGCCTTCGGGTATGTCGCTTAGATAAATGACTGACCACGACAGAACCTGGCTTATCATTCGCGGAACATGAAGAGACCCCGACCTCATGGAAGGGGTCTCTTCATGTTCCGGGTGTCTTCCCGATGGAATCTCTGCGTTCACCTCACGGACGGCGTGTGGCCGAGGGCTACACCTGCTCTGCTATCTGGATCAGCTCGGCGAAGGCGGACGGCTTGAGGCTGGCTCCTCCGATCAATCCACCATCTACCGAAGGGAGGCCTGCGATGGATGCGAAGTTGGCCGGCTTGACGCTGCCGCCGTACAGAATCGCGACGGAACCACCAATTGCCGTTCCGAGAAGCTGCTTGAGGTGCTCCCGAATGAGGTGATGTGCTTGCTCTATCTGCTCATTCGTGGCATTCACCCCCGTCCCAATGGCCCATACCGGTTCATAGGCGACAATGAGCTGAGAGCCATTGGAGAGCCGGACGTCGCTGAGGGCGGTATCCAGCTGCCCGAACACGACCTCCTCGATCTTGCCCGCGTTGCGCTCTTCCAGTGTCTCTCCAACGCACAATACGGGAATCAGGGACGCCTTCAGGGAGTTGACCAGCTTGCGATGAAGCAGATCAGCCGACTCACCAATGATGTGTCTGCGCTCCGAATGCCCTATGAGCACGTGGGTCGCCCCTGTCGAGCGGATCATGGCCGGCGACACTTCTCCGGTGAACGCGCCTTCTACCTCGGCCGCGACATCTTGAGCGCCAAGCAGCACCCAGGCCGGGACCGCACCGGTTTCTGCCAAGGCTCCCAATGCGATGTAGTTGGGGAAAACGAGGACCCGCACCTTGTTCCCCTGCGGGGGCGTCGCGGTGGCCAGCTCGGCAAAGTACGCCCTGGCCTCCTCAATAGTCTTGAACATCTTCCAGTTTCCTGCGACGATTTTCATGTTGTTCTCCTTTTGACGCAACTCACGAGACACACGCCCACTATGACTCTTCATCCTCGGTCGAGCGTGGTGGAGCCGTGGGCAATCGCTCTGCACGCACTCTGGAGATTCTCTTCCCGACAACGTTCACGACTGTGAAAACGACGTTGGCACGCTCGACCCTGTCTCCAACACGAGGGAGGCGTCCGATTTCGGACAACATGAGCCCTGCGACGGTATCATAATCTTCACCCGACAACTCTGCTCGAAAGAGTTCTGAAGCCTTGTCGGTCGACACCGAACCCTTGATGAGGAACGCATCGGCTCCCACGTTCTCGATTTCGGCGGCCTCCTTGTCATACTCGTCCTGGATCTCGCCGAAAACCTCCTCGAGGATGTCCTCGACGGTAATGAGTCCCGAAACGGCACCATACTCGTCGAAAAGAACGGCTGTTTGGATGCGTTGCCGCTGCATCTCCTGGAGCAGGCTGCTGATCTTCTTGGTGTCGGGGGCAAAGAATGGCTGCCGGAAAATGTCGCTTGCCTTGACGTTGAGTCCGGCACCGCCCGCCATGGCTCTGAGCGCATCCTTGGCATAAACGAGTCCTACGACGTTGTCGTCGTCCATGACCGGCAAACGGGAGTGACCGGTTTCGTTGATTGCCTTGATAAGTTCACTGATCGGCGCGTCCTTTTCAACTGTTGTCACGTCCACAAACGGCGTCATGATCTCATACGCCAGCGTGCTGGTATAGTCGAAGATGTTGTAGATAAGTCGCTCCTCCTCTTTGTCGATCACGCCGTCTTCCTGCCCCATCTTCAGCAGGTAGCGGAAGTCGTCGGAATCGTTGAGGTAGCCGGTGTGCTTGGCATGCCGGAGCAGTGGTCCCGTGAAGACCCCCGAGACTGCCGCAATTGCACGTGCGCCCGGGTAGAGCAGCAGGTAGAGGGGGTATAGCAGAATAGCTGTGGCGCGTGTGGCCTGTTCAGGAAATGCCTTGCCGATCGATTTCGGAATAGTCTCGGCGAAGATGACGACGACGACCGTCAAGGCGAGCGTAGAGGCCAACGCAAGCAGGTCCGGGTTCACCTGCGTGAACGCGGTGAGAACGACCCGAGCGAAAATAAAGGACGCTCCAAGATTGGCCATGTTGTTACCCAGGACCACCACAGCGATGAGCATCGAATGGCTAGCCGCCATTCTGGCCCTCAGCCGATCAGTGAGAGCAGAAGATTCTCCTGTCTTTTCCAGAGCCATCGGTGTGATAGTCACGTAGCCGTATTCCACCATGGAGAAGAGGAACGAGAGAAGCAGGAGGACCAGTAATCCGACGATCTGTCCAGTCATGCAGGCCTTCTCGCGAGGTCGAGGCAGTGCCCCTGCGCCAGCTTTGCGAAAACCTCTTCCTCACGGTGCTCCATCAGAGTGCGGTCATCCTCCTCGGTGTGGTCGAAGCCCACCAAGTGGAGCACAGAGTGAACGATGGAGAACACGAGCTGGTCTTCAAGCCCGTTCCCACTGGAGATGGCTTTGCTCTCCACCGCATCCATACAGATGACGATGTCTCCTAGCACCCAGCCCGTGCCGGGCGCGGCATAGCCAAGCGGAAACGACAGCATGTCGGTGATCGAGTCGCTGCCTCTGTGCTCACGGTTCAACTCCCGGATTTGAGACTCTGGGACGAAATAGCATGAGACGGCGACGGCGTGTCGAACACACGGAATTGCAGTGATTTCCGGCTGTATCAGGCGAGCTATGCGGACGACAAGCGCCATTAGAGCCTTGCTGTCCACCTGCCAGCCGGGATCCGACAGTTCTACACGGCAGTGTACAGATAGGTCAGATTCTTTCATTTGCCTCCTCGGGCGTCAGATAGGTATCGCGAACATGATAGAACGAGATGAGGGATGTGAGAAAATAGCCCTTGACAGCGGCGATCTCACCCAGTGTGAGCTGTGACTCAGCAAGTTGACCGTCGGCAATGCGAGCGTTGAAAATCACATCGATGAGCCCTTCCAGAGCTGGTTTGTCTACCCTGGCAAGCGAACGCGCCGCGGCTTCAACGCCGTCGGCGAGGAAGACAAGGGAGGACTCCCTCGTGTGTGGCTTGGGCCCTTGGTATCGAAACGTGTCAGGTGAGAGGTTTGTCTGCTCGGCGGACGCCTTATCGTAGAAAAACTGGACGACAGTCGTACCATGGTGCTCGGCAATGATATCGACCACCTCAGGCGGCAGGTGATTGCTCGCTGCAATCGTAACGCCTGCCTGGACATGCTCCAGTATCGCCTTGGTACTCAGTTCAGGCGAGATATCCTCGTGGATGTTCGGCAGTTCTCCGCGGTTCTCGCCGAAAAACTGTGGATGCAAGAGTTTGCCGATGTCATGGTAGTAACCCCCAACGCGAGCCATCAGCCAGTTCGCACCGATACGCTGAGCGGCACCCGCTGCAAGGTTGGCCACGTTGAGGCTGTGATGGTAGGTCCCCGGGGCGTTCTCGAACAGTTGTGCCAGAAGCTTGCTTCCCGTATCCAAAAGCTCGCGCAGCCTCATGACCGTAGCGACGTTGAACAGTCGCTCGAAAATCAGCGTCATCCCCAATGCAAACACAGCTGCAATGACCCCCCCTGCGACCAGGTACCCGGCATTGGCGACAATCACGGATAGCCGTTGTTCGCTGAGCCCGGCAAGAGCGCTGTAGACAAGACCGGCTGATACGCCGGCAATCGGCCCCGCGATGAGAAGGGCGCTCATCTTGTTCGCCTTCCGCATGACGATAAATATGGAAATGGCCCCCACGACGAGCCCCGAGAGCACTTCTGCGGGCATCGGAACCATGATCCATGTCATGACCATCAGGGCAAGGCCGAAGACCGTTGCAAGGGCTCCCTCGAAAAAAACGAACCCGAGCAGCATGCACAGAAAGAACGGGGTCATCGTTGCCACCACCCCACCGGCGAGCCAGCCGATCGCAATGCAGGAGCCGCCGATGACCGCTGTCTCCATCAACAGATGTTCGGTCCGGGCTCTCGCTGAACCCAGGAGCATGACAGCCAGTGCGACCGTTCCCCACGCGACCAACGCGACCAGTATCTGAGACACGACATTTCGGAGAGCGAGAGGTCCCCAGACCAAGCCCGTACTCAAGAGCAGGTCGACGGTGCTCTGGTCCAGTACGCTCCCCTTCTTCACGACAGGGGTGCCGGCTACGATGGTCGAGACCACCGGCGATAAAAAGGACGCAGCCTTGTCGCGCGCAAGCAGAGTTGCCTGCTGATCATATATGAGGTTCGAAGAAACGAAACGGGCAGCCAGGAGGTATGACGAGCGCACTTGGTTATCGGAAATCCAGTACTTCTTGAGTTCCGTGTTGATGCTCTCGCGGGCAGCAGCGAGGCTCCCCTCGAGTACACCGCGACCCATGACTGTCGTCAGCGCCTGACGCGCCGCCGTCTTCGACGATTGAACCTCCGACTCGGAACAAGTCGCCAAGTACTTCGTCGTTGCACTCGCCGCGGTCATGAGCAATGCCGCGATCCGCTGAGACTCCTGGTCCATGGTGAGATCCTGCGTGCGTATGCTGATGATCCTTGTCATGGTGTCTTCGAAGGCAGTTATCGCCGCCGGCAGCCGCGAGCTGTCGAACTTGTAGATGGGAGCAACTTCGTCCATTGCGCGCTTGCGAAGGTCCTCAGTTCTGGGACCATCGACATAGACGATGTCTCGCCTGGAGACAATGTCGGCGTTGACGACGGTGCCTTCAGACATACTTCTGCGCACGGGCATGAACGGAAGAGCGCACAGCACAGCTGAGAAAAGCGCTACCAGGATGAACACCAGGATACCGATCCGTCTGAACCGTATGAGGCGGAGAACGAGGCTATGACGAGCACTTCGGAGGAAGTGAGTTGTTCTATTCTGTCTGGTCATTGGTGCCGCCGTCCGCCTCGTTTCGGTGCTTTGTTGCACGGAAGAATGTCATGCTCACGTCTCCGTAGCGCCTTTCCTTGTAGCTCTCCAGGTCTATCGCTGGGCCATCATACCGTTCATGCACGGGTTGCCTTGATGCATGCTCCATGATTATGATACAGCTGTCTGCTGCGTCGCGCAAATGCTGGGACAGGGTGACGAGGAGTCCTTCCTGTAATCCAGACTCAAACGGCGGGTCTGCAAAGAGGACGTCGAATTCCGTTCCCTGCAATCCGCTCACGTATCCATCAGCATCTCCCTTGACGACAGAAGCCTGCCCCTGAAGCGCAAGCATTCGCAGGTTCTCAAGGATGAGACGCACTGAGCGATTGTCCACATCGACAAAGGTTGTATGCACCGCTCCGTTGCTGAGCGCTTCTATGCCGACCGCACCAGTGCCGCTGCAGACGTCGATGAACCGCGCTCCCGCAAGAACCGGTCGCAGCATGTCCATGAGGGCCTCTCGCGCCTTGTCGGACGTAGGGCGCAACCACGGTTCCTTCCCGAGCGTCTTCAGCGAACGGCCCTTCAGTGTGCCTGATCCAATGATCATATCAGTTGTCCTCCATGCCTGGCTTTGAAGCAGGGTACCGGAGAGACAGCATACGGGCCAGATCCGCATGTTCCGGAGCACCAAGTGCCGGGTCGCGTTCCAGGAGCTCCGAGGCAGCCTTTCGGATCTCCGGAAGAGCGGAAAGGTCGCGATAGCTCAACAGAGCCGTCGATCCGAACAGTGGAACGTCATAGCCATGCTGGACCGTCCCAAGGATGTCGCCGGGTCCTCGCAGTTTCAGGTCTTCCTCTGCGATCTGGAACCCATCGTCAGAGTCTACCAGGACCTGCAGGCGTTCGGTACCGTCGGCGGTCACGTTGCCCTGGATGAGGATGCAATGGGAGACGGAGGATCCTCGGCCGACTCTGCCACGGAGTTGATGGAGCGTAGCAAGCCCAAATCTCTCGGCATCCTCGATGACCATGACGCTTGCGTTCGGCACATCGACACCGACCTCGACGACCGTCGTCGCAACCAGGACGTCCAGATTCCTCGACCGGAAGGCATCCATGGTTGACCCCTTCTCACGGCTCTTCATACGCCCGTGCAACGACGCAATGCGCAGGCCCTTCAGGCTGCCTTCGGTCAGCTCCCGCATCGTCTCCTCGACTGACGCGGTGCCATCGCCCTCGTCCGAAGCCGGGTCGATGGCGGGGACCACGATAAATGCCTGCCTGCCATGGGCTATTTCTTCACGCACCATGGCATAGGCGCTGTCGCGTTTGGTGGCCGCCAGGAGATGCGTCTGGATCGGAAACCGCCCCGGAGGTTTCTCCAGCAGTTCGGAGATGTCGAGATCACCATATATGGTCAAAGCCAGCGTTCTTGGAATCGGGGTCGCGCTCATGACGAGTGAGTGTGGCTCTTTGCCCTTCGTTCCCAGAGCTATGCGCTGAGCAACTCCAAAACGATGCTGCTCGTCGACCACACTGAGACCAAGACGCTCAAATGCCACACCCTCCTCGAGAATGGCATGCGTGCCAACGAGACAGTCGATTTCACCGGTTGCAACAGCGCTCAGGATGCTCCTGCGCTGGGACTTGGTCATTCCCCCTGTCAGCGTAGCGACTCGCACCCCGAGAGGAGCAAGCATCTCCTGGAGGACGCGTCCCGTTTGCTCCGCGAGAATCTCAGTGGGACTGAGGACGGCGCTCTGGTATCCGGCCACCTTGGCAGCATACGCCGCGTACCCGGCCACCGCCGTCTTTCCTGAACCAACGTCCCCGTGGAGCAGCCGGTGCATCTGCCTCGGTCTGCGCACATCTCCCTCGATGTCTCGCATGGCTGCCGTTTGAGACGCAGTGGCAACGAACGGCAGCACCCCGACATAGCGCTCGACCGTTCCCGTGGGCAGGTCGAACGGGGTTCCCGGGACATCCTGTTCGGCATGCCTGCGCATCAGGACTCTCAGTTCAAAGAGAAACAGGCTATCGAACGCAAACCGGCTCCGGGCCTTTTCCGCCTCGTGTTCATCGGTCGGAAAGTGCAGGGAGCGATAGCTCCATGCGAGGTCCGGCAGCTTGAAGTGCGAAGCCACGTCCTGTGGCAGATACTCGGCGGCCGCAGAGGGAATCCGGCCTACGGCACGCCACACATGAGCCCTCAGCCCCTTCTGCGTAACGCCCGAGGTGAGGTGATAGAGTGGTACGATCCGGTTCAAATGCAGTTGGGCCGGCGGCGTTCCCGACTCCTCGAAAGCCGGCTGCATCAGCTGAGCCCCTTCGAACGAGTTCTCCAATCTCCCGTAGAAATCGTAGTCATGTCCGGCCTGAAGTCTGCTCCGCACGAACCGGTTGTTAAACCAGACGAGATGGAGCACGCGTCCGCCGGGGTCCCTGGCTGTGGCCTTGACCAGCAGAACCTTTCGTCGGATCTCAGTAACCGCCAGCAGACGTGCCTTGATGAGGACCATCTGCCCAAGCGACTCGCGCGACAGTTCCGTGGGATAGCGCAGGTCGAGGTAGCCTTTGGGGGCGTGCTGGAGAAGGTCCGCAATGCTGGCCACACCGAGTTTCCCCATGATCTCTCGGACCCGGGGTCCAACTCCCCAGAGCGTGGATACCGGTTCTTCGAGTACCTGCAGCAAGGCTTTCATGTTATCGGGGAGAGGCTTCGGCACGGGCACTGCACACGCCGGAGGCGCGCTTACATGCAGTGGCGACCTGGCAGTCGGCAACGTCGAGTTGTCCAGCAGGGCCAGAAGCGCGGAACACCTGTCTGCCCGCGCACGGTTCGACAGGAACTGATAATCGACCAGCAAGGACCGCAGCTCGTTCGATACGCCGCGCTCCGCTGCGGGTTGTGTCCGCGTGCAAGAGCCTTCAACAGTCGCAAAGGCCAGCCGCGCAAACCCGCCTACGGCGGCATCATCATTACAGCCACGCTTGAGTTCCAGGCGCACCAGACCCCGCAGGAGCTCTTTCCACGTATCCGATTCGGCTGGACTGCCTCCGCTGCTCACTGGGTCGCTGATCCCGGGGATTGCCGCAACAGCCTAGGAGATGTCCGCAAGGAAGCTCGTACCTGCAACAGGTATCACTCCGAGGTACTCCGACACGGTGGCTCCAAGGTCCGCAAACGTTTCGCGGATTCCCAGGTATGTTCCACCACGGCGCGAGGGCGAGTACGCCAGAACGGGCACGTACTCACGTGTATGGTCCGTATGCGCGGTGAACGTCGGATCGCAGCCATGGTCGGCGGAGATGAACAGGATATCGTCATGCTTCATCGACCTCAGCAACTCGGGAATCTCCTCATCAAAACGCTCCAGAGCGACCGCATAGCCAGCCACATTGCGGCGGTGGCCGAAGAGCATGTCAAAGTCGACCAGGTTGGTGAACAGCAACCCTTCCCAGTTATTGGTCTTGACCAGCTCGATCGTCTTCTGGATGCCTTCCTCATTGCTGTGGATGTGGAAATGCTGCGTGAACCCCTCACCCGCAAACAGGTCGTAGGTCTTGCCGACGCCGATGACATCCATACCGGCCTTGCTCACCTGGGTCAGAGTGGTAGGACCCACCGGCTGAGCGGTAAAGTCGTGGCGGTCGGATGTTCGCACGAAGTTCCCGGGCGTTCCAGTGAAGGGGCGCGCGATGACACGACCGACCAGATTCTCGCCCTGCAGAATCTCACGCCGGCTGATTTCGCACATCTCGTACAGCTTGTCCAGAGGGATGATGTCGTTGTGGGCCGCAATCTGGAACACCGAGTCGGCGGACGTGTAGACAATCGGATAGCCGGTACGCATATGCTCTTCGCCCAGTTCCGCGATAATTGTGGTTCCCGATTCGGGTCGGTTGCCCAGAGCCTTGGTATTGAAGCGCTTTTCGAAGGCATCTATGACCTCAAGCGGAAATCCGTTGGGATACGTGGGGAACGGCTTTGTCAGTGTCAATCCCATCATCTCCCAGTGACCGCTCACAGAATCCTTCCCCTTGGCTTTCTCCTCCATGATCCCAAACGAACCCACGGGGCTGTCGAAGTGCAGGTCGAGCAGATACTTCAGGCCAAGTTCCTCGAGATGAGGGAGGTGAAACCCCGGTACGCTCTTGTAGATGTGGCGCAGTGTGTCCGAACCACTATCCCCATAGATGAATGCATCCTTGGCTGCGCCGATGCCGACGCTATCCAGAACAATGACGATTGCTCTCTTCTTCATGGTCTCTTCGTCCCTTCCTTTGCATTAGCGTCCTTCTCAGCCTGTCGATGCTGCCTGCGACGACGAGCCGGCCTCAGTACGAATTCGCCGAGGGCGGTGATACCGCCGGCGCCCATCTTGACATAGTGATCGAAAAAACGCCAGATCAGGATGAAAGCCCCCAGAATGCCATTCGGAACAAACGCTGCAAACAGGGCCACCGCGCCGAGCTCGGCTCCGACAGAAGCGCCGGGGGTGGGAAAATAGGATACGGCGATGTAGTAGATGAGGGTTGCCACAACAATCTGCGTGATCGACGACGTAACGCCAAGACCATACAGCAGGATGATCGGCGTCAGCACGAGGAGACCCCAGGAGACGAAACTGTAGGCCAGGCCTGTGACAAGCAGTGGCCGATTGGCCTTGATGGCTGTCTCTCGTGCACGCAGCGTATCCTTTACGAATTTCTCCACACGGCGCGCCAGTCGGTACCAGAACCTTCCTCGCCCGTTGAGGACCTCCGTCGGACGCTGAACCAGTCTTTCGACGTAGTCGTTGATCCACTGCAGCCGGATCAGGCAGAACACGAGGAAAGCGAAGTTGGCTACGTAGGCTGCCAGCCCGATGTAGAGGATGAGACGGAACCGGTTGCCGACCCCCAGGCTCCGGCCAGAGAAGAACAGCCAGACCGGCACAAAAACGAGAACGACCATCTGGGAAGCACCCGAGAGGATCGCCTTGATGGCAAACACCATCGTCGAATCCGCCACGTTGATTGAGTCGTCCTTGAACAGCATATAGATCTGGGCCGGCTCACCTCCGCCCGCCTCGAACGGTGTCACCCTGGCAAAGAACTCGCCCACGAGGATGTTGCGCATGGCGGTGCGGAACGCGATCCGCAGGCCGACCGAGTGAAGGATTGCCTGCAGCCGCAGCGCCTGAAAGACGATTTCAAGGAAGATGAGGACGACTGCGGCCAGGATATAGCCGGGATTGAGGGACCTCACTACTTTTACGACGTTCATCTGGTGCGAAATGAGTGAGAGAGCGAAGAAACCGAGTGCTCCGAATCCCAATGCTCCCAGAAGTTTCCAGACAATACTCCAGACGTTGGTGACCTTGGGACGATCGGGGGCCGGCGGCAGAGGTTGAGGGTGCCCAGTAACGACCTCGGGCTGACTGACGGCGTTATCCTCTGGGTTCAACGTGACAGGCTCGGTATGGTCATCGTGCGTCCCCGTCGCCGGGAGGCTCCCGTCTATGCGTTCTTCGCTAGTTGCCATAGCCGGTCCAGTTCGTCAGGAGATGCTGTCGAGATGTCGACCTGCTGCTGTGTCGCATACGCACGGACGCGACCGTATCGGTCGCGAAACTTGTCGAATGAGTGGCGCAGGGCCTTGACGGGGTTGACACCTGAAAGCCGCGCGACGTTGAGTGCAGAAAAGAGGACGTCCCCCAGCTCCATGGCCAGCGCATCTTCGTCCCTGGATGGAGCGTTCAGTTCCTCTCCCAACTCGCGGGACTCCTCGAGCAGCTTGCCATAGGCCTGGCCCACCGATTCGAAATCAAACCCGTCGCAACGGGCAGTCTCCTGGGACAGCAACGCGTTTTCGATGGACGAAAGCAGTTTTGCGCTGTCGACAAAGTGTCTCTTCCGTCCCTCCAGGGTCTTGAGCTTCTGCCAGTTCTCCAGCACTTGGTCGCTCGATGCCACTGAAGTGCTGCCGAAAACGTGCGGATGCCTGAATGTCAGCTTGTCGTCAACGGTCCGAACCACGTCGCAGATATCGAATCCATCTTCCTCGCGGGCAATTTCCGACTGCATGAATACCTGCAGCAGCAGGTCCCCGAGCTCCTCTTCGAGGTTGTCCGCGCTGCCTCTCTGTATGGCGAGAGCCACCTCGTAGGACTCCTCCAGAAGCGTATCCAGAAGCGACACATGCGTCTGCTGGCGGTCCCATGGACACTTCTGGCGCAACTCGGCAATGAGCAGCCTGAACTCCTCAAGAGTCGTATACTGGGTGCCAAC
>JGI24146J20443_1001178_pt1 | contig 16619 bp, 13 predicted proteins | sample BarGraIncub1131A_FD_20443 | JGI IMG/M metagenome (IMG submission 20443) | reverse complement strand
AATCACATTATGAACAACGGAATCGTAAAATTCTTTAATGACACGAAGGGATTCGGCTTTATTAAAGACAAAAAATCAGAAAAAGAATATTTTGTACATGTTTCAGGACTTATTGACGAAGTAAGAGAAAATGACGAAGTAACTTTTGATCTTCAAGAAGGAAAAAAAGGCCTTAATGCTGTAAACGTTAGAAGAGTATAATTCCTAACTTTGCACAGATATTTATGATTTTGAGCTCCGCGTTATACGCGGAGCTTTTTTATTGTGCCTGTTTTTTTGATTAGGGTGGATGGTCACAAGGGCCATCCCTACATTTAAAACAAAACGTTTAAAAATAGAGTGGGTGCGCAATGACTTTGCCCTGGCTGAACTCGAGTGTTGGGAAAGGAATCTTTATAATGCTCAAAGCGTTCAGAATCAAGTGCAAGGTCTTGGAACGGGTCTTGATCCTGCCTAAATCGATATCACCTGAAAGATAGAATTGACGGTGACGGCTGAAAGGGGGGATGACATTTCCATTATAAGTCAGGGCATTATAAGGACCGCCCGTCATCCCTTCGGCACCATAGCCCACTGCCAGATTTAACCAGGCAGGAAACTTGTTTTCTTTCTTTAAAAATGATTTGATGTTGGCCGACAGCCAGTAGGTCTGGCCGTTGTAGTCTTTTAGCCATTGTTCGCTGAGGTTCTTGCCAAAGAGGTCGGGACGGTATTTGGAATATTGGGTTTGATGAAAAGACCATTTAAGCTGGATGCGTTGTTCTTTCCAGGCTAGTTGTTGTCCAACAAACAGTCCTGCACCCAAGGTGTTGGCAGTCATATCACCGGGAGAAAAGCCCCATTCTGAGGAGAAGCCGTCGAGGATTTCGATGACAGTGAGATACATGATGCCCATGCCTCCGCCATATAGAACTGATTTATTTTCGGATAATCCGGTCCAACGCAGAGTGTTGTAACTTAATTTGCTTAGATAATAGGAGGTCGTAAAATGACCCATCTTGTCCATCTGAAGGTATTCAGAGTTGTCGTTGAAAAAATGGAAATGGGTCTGGGGGTAATTCTTGTACCAGAAATTATAGAGGACTGACATGCTGCCGGCATAGAGGACGGAACCAGAGATAATGACCGGGGTCAGGCGTTTGTGGTTGATGGAATCGGGGGGGTGAACATTTTCTTTTCTAATGGTATCGGTGACCTGGGCCGATAGGAGGGTCGGAGTCAGTAGTGACAGGATTAGAAACAAGAAAATGGTACGAATTTGCATTTAGTTTGTTTTGAATTAATGGGTGGCCACAGGGGCCACCCCTACATTTTCAACATTACCGGTCATTGAATATTTCCGGTTATCATACATTTATATATCCAGGAACCGGGCAATGATGCTTTGGGTCTTGGCTAGTTTTTCGTCCAGTAGTTCCTGATTGGCGGCTTCGGCAATGAAACGGAGATAGGGTTCGGTGTTGGAGGGTCGGATATTGAACCACCAATTTGGGAAATCTACCCTATAACCATCAAAGTCGAAATTGCTGTCAGGGGTCTCTTCTTTTAGAAAGAAATCACGGACAGCGTCCATGGCTTCCTGCTTCTGAGTGATCTTCCAGTTGATCTCGCCTGTATTGGCCCATTTTCCTGCAATCCGTTCGATGAGCATGCTGACTGTAACATTTTGTTCTTTAAAACGGGCAAAGACATCCAACAGTATCATGGACGCAATAAATCCTGAATCAGAGAAAAAGAAATGGCTGAAGTAATAATGTCCGGCCAGTTCTCCACCATATAGCCCGTTGATCTCACGCAGTTTAACAGCGGCATAGGCCCTGCCAACACGCCACATATAAGTGCGATAGTTCATCTTTTCGAGATATTCCTTGACGGCTCTCGAGGTGCGGATATCGTGCAGGACAATTCGATCTTCTCCGGGGCCGAAATAATGGGCGATGGCTGCAATCAGCAGATCGGGAGAGATAAACTTTCCGTTTTCATCTGTGAACATGACGCGGTCTGCATCACCATCAAAAATGACACCGATATCCAGTTTCTCACGCAATACCAATTCCTGAAGCTGAACAATGTTTTCGGGTTCAAGCGGGTTGGGCTCATGGTTGGGGAAAGTGCCATCGGGCTGATCATTGATGTAATGGGGGATATCGCCCAACACCTGGCGGATGAAATAGCCCGAACAACCATTGGAACAGTCGACACCTATTTTGAGGTTAGAGAAATCGTACTTAAAGGAATTCAGATAAGGAAAATAGGCATGCTGTAACTCTCTGGAATAGGGAATCACGGTGCCACGTTCTTCTTTAACGATTATCTGGTTGTCGTTGACCATCTTTTCGAGCAGGTCTAAACCATCGTCGAAACCTACCGGGAGGGCATTGGTCTTGGTTATTTTAAGGCCGTTATATTTTCCGGGGTTATGAGAGGCGGTGATCATCACCGAAGCATCAAAACCGAAATGGGCGGTGCCATAATAGACCATGGGGGTTGTGCAAAGACCGGCGTTGTAAACCGTGGCGCCGGCATCGTTGATGCCCTGGCATAACGCTTTGAAAAGGGCAGGGGAAGAGACACGCATATCGCGACCTACCAGCACTTTGTTGGTTTTTAAGAGTGTGGGGATGAAGTAGCCGATCTTGTAGGCTATGTTGTCGGTTAGATCTTTGTTGTAGATACCGCGGATATCGTATGCTTTGAAAATGGTCATGGTATAATACTTTATTTCTTAATATTACGTGCATCAAGGGCATGCTGGTATTTCATGGCATTGATATGATGCGCTTCGGGGGTCACGGCAAAGTTATGATAACCGGAGAAATCTTCCTTGGCACAAAAATAGATGTAGTTGTGATGGGTGTAATTCAACACGGCATCGATTGATTTGCTGTCGGGCAGGTAGATGGGTCCGGGAGGTAATCCCTTGAATTTATATGTGTTGTATGGTGAGTTGATGTTCTTGTGTACATTGAGCACGCGATGAATGGTGAAGTCGTTCCATGCAAAGACCAGCGTGGGATCTGCCTGCAGGAGCATCCCTTTCTTTAACCGGTTCAGATAGACGCCGGCCACGACGGGTTTCTCATCATTTTTATTGGTTTCTTTTTCGACGATGGATGCTAAAATGACAACCTGACTGGGTTTCAGATTTATGGCTGCAGCTTTATCGAGCCTTTCTTTATCCCAGAAGTGGCGACTCTCCATGGCCATCCGTTTGAAGAAATCATCGGTGGTGGTATTCCACCATAGTTGATAAGTATTTGGGACGAAGAGGGTCAGGGCGTCTTCTGAATTCAGACCAAAAGTCCGCATAAAGATATTGTCATTCAAATGTGACAATATTGAGACTGAATCGGCTTCGAGTTGTTTTGAAATGCGGCTGGCAAATTCCTGCTTGGTGCGGATGTTGTTAAATACCAGAATAACAGGCTCCTGTTTTCCGGACCTTAACATCTGGAGGAGTTTATAATTGCCCATTCCTGACTGAAGCAGATACTTACCCGGTTTAACATGTTTTGCATAATTCATGCGACCGGCAACAAATCTGAAGGTGAACATCGATTTGAGCAATCCTTCGGTCTCGAGCGTTTTAAGCACGTCATCGTAGGTTGAGCCTGTATGGATATACAGGGCCGATTTGCGAGCAACGGAAGTATTGGGAGCATAAAAAACGAGGTAAAAAGCAAGCGCAGCCAGTACACCACAGGTGAGTATAAATAGAAAGATGTTGCGTACCCAGTTTGATTTTTTAGTCTTTGCCATAGTTGAAGATGGTTTATTAAATATTGCTGAAATATTATTGGTAATCCTGATTGATTAATTGAAGAAAATGAGCATCCAGCCAACGGTCTCCTCTGCGAACCCATTCTTTGCGGATCCCGGTGACTTGAAATCCCTTGTCTGTAAAGAGCGCCAGGCTGATTAAATTGTCGTCGGCAACTTCGCAGAAGAGCTGTTTAAAATGCATGAATCCGAAAGCATAATCAAGCAATAGTATTAATGCCTGTTTGGCATAACCTTTTTGTCTGAAGCTTTTGTGAATCATGATGCCGACACCTGCCCGCATGTGGAAAGGTTCGAAACCATACAGGTCAATCATTCCGACGGTAACCGGTGTTTTTGATTCAGTCTCGATCATAAATCGCAACTGACCATTAGTATAGATATCAAGATGTGAACTTTCAATGTATTGTTCAAGGACATAACGGGAAAAGGGACCGGTGGTACAGCTGATGTTCCAGAGTTCCTGATCGTTCTCCCATTGATAAAGGGTGTCAATATCTTTTTTCTCCAATGCCCTGAGCCTGACTTTCATGTTATCTGGTTTTGATGGATTGAAGATCAAACTGACCGGAATATACCAAACGGGCCGGACCGGTTAATACGACGTTGGTGAAAGTATGCTCTTGTTTATCGAAGCTCACATGGAGGTTGCCTCCACGGGCTTTTACATCGAACGCAGTTAAACCGGTCCTTAATGAGGCGGCCATTGCTGATGCCGTTACGCCTGTACCACAGGCCAGGGTTTCTTCTTCAACACCCTTTTCATAGGTGCGGACAAGAATCTCTGTGGGAGTGAGTTGTACAAAGTTTACGTTGGTGCCTGCTGGAGCGAACTGGGGATTGTAGCGAATCTTTCTTCCGGTGTTCACTACATCTGCAGTTTCAATATCATCTACAAAGAGGACGTAGTGTGGAGTTCCGGTGTTGATGAAAATATGTTGTGCCGATACTTCCTGGGGTGTCGCATCTTTCATGCTAAGGGCCACTTGGGTTACTGTATCTTCTATCCATTCAATTTCTGCATTATGCGGGCCATCATCGGCTATGAAATTACCCTTCTCGCCCATAGCATTCATTTTGTGTGCAAAAGCTGAAAGACAACGTCCACCGTTGCCACACATGGTTGCGCGACTGCCATCCGCATTGAAATAGACCATCTTAAAATCATACCCGGCCTGATTCCCAAGTAGCAATAAACCATCGGCACCAATACCAAACCGGCGGTCACAGATCGCTGCTATTTGCGATTCGGTGAGTTGCAGTCCACCGAAACGCTCATCAATGATTACGAAATCATTTCCGCATCCTTCGTATTTATAGAACTCTATTAACATGGGACTTTAAATTAAAATGCGACAAAATAACTATCGTTTTGTTATTCTACCATCAAATTTATGACAAAAGTAACGATTTTTACTTGACATTATATCGATATTTAATCTTAACCTTTTTTAACATAAGTGTCTAAAACACTGTAATTCGCTATACGTTTTATAGTTAAATCACAAAAAAAAATATTGCCGGATCTGCCATATTTTAATCAGGCATAATTCTTGCAAATAGTGAAACAAATAATTAATTTGATTGTTAAACTAAAAACTCTAAGAAAATGAAACGGTTACTGGGAACAATTGCAGTAGCGTTTGTCGGTGGAATGCTGGCTTTGGGAGCACATTCAATACTGACTAATGGACATCAGGATATTTATAATCCGGGTTATCAACTTCCTGCAAGATTTGCATCTTATAGTGAGGGAATGCCACAGGTCGTAGGTCCTGATTTAACGGCTGCTGCTCAAAAAGGTGTACGTGCTGTTGTACATATTAATACTACTTATCAGCAGAAACCAAGCTACTATGACTACTTTAATGACTTAAGAGACTTCTTTGGAGATCGGCAGCAAGGTACTCAGGCTTTGATGGGTTCAGGTTCCGGTGTTATTGTAGATCCGGATGGCTACATTATTACCAACAATCATGTTGTGGATGAAGCTACTTCTATTAAAGTTACTCTGGACAATAAACGCAGTTATGATGCAAAGGTAATTGGTACTGACCCCAAGACTGATCTGGCACTGATCAGGATTGACGTGAAAAATCTTCCTACTATCGCTTTTGGCAACTCAGATCAGTTGAGACTGGGTGAATGGGTGCTGGCAGTTGGAAATCCATTTAACCTGAATTCGACGGTAACAGCCGGAATTGTAAGCGCGATGGCACGTAATTTAAATATTATCAATGATGCAGACGGAACAGGGATTGAGTCATTTATTCAGACCGATGCCGTTGTAAACAAGGGTAATAGCGGTGGTGCTCTGGTTAACCAAAATGGTGAACTTATAGGTATCACTGCTGCTATTGCTTCACCATCGGGATTGTATGCAGGATATTCATTTGCAATACCGGTTAACCTGGTTAAGAAAGTTTACAAAGACTTGAAAGTATCGGGTCAGGTTCATAGAGGATATATTGGAGTTGATTTCCAGAATATTGATAATGAATTTGCAGTGAGCAACAATTTAAAGGAAACTGACGGCGTTTATGTGAAACAGGTTTTTTCGGGCAGTTCTGCTGAAAAGGCCGGAGTAAAATCAAAAGATATTATTGTTGCTATCGATAATATTGCTATTGATGGTCCTTCACAGGCACAAGAAATTGTTGCAACAAAAAATCCGGGAGATAAAATTAAAATTTCTTTGGTTCGAGACAATAAACCGGTTGAGTTAAACGTTGTGCTGATGGATAAACAAAGTGCTCCGGAATTAGCCAATACCAATAATTCTGCAGCTTTAGATCAATTCGGGGCTTCATTTAAGCCGGTTCCTGAAAACCTAAAGGCCAAGTTAGGTCTGAGGAGTGGAATTCAAGTTGATGAGCTCAAGGAAGATGGACTATTGTCCAGTGCAGGAATAAAGAAAGGTTTTATCATTACTCGTGTAGATAAAAAGCCCGTAAGTAGTGTGAATGATCTGATGAACATGTTGCAAAACAAAGATAGCGGCATTATGGTTGAAGGGATATACCCCAACGGAATGCGTGCTTACTATGCTTTTGCAAATTAAATAGAATATTTTTTTTACATCTTACCGATGAACTTGAGACATTGAGAAATGTTTCTCTGCCTCCGGAAGTAGGATGACACTGATAAATTGAAAGGAAAAAATGAGGCAACTAAAAATTTCTAAGTCGATCACGAATCGTGAAACGGCATCGCTCGACAAGTACCTCCAGGATATTGGTAAGGAGGAAATGATCAATGCTGAGGAAGAAGTACAACTTGCTCAACGCATAAAAGCTGGTGATCAGGCGGCGTTGGAAAAACTCGTGAGAGCAAATCTTCGTTTTGTGGTTTCGGTTGCTAAACAGTATCAGAATCAGGGTTTGAGTCTGCCCGATTTGATCAACGAGGGAAACCTTGGATTGATTAAAGCAGCTCAAAGGTTTGATGAAACAAGGGGATTTAAATTTATCTCTTATGCTGTATGGTGGATTCGTCAATCAATTCTGCAGGCTTTAGCTGAACAATCACGTATTGTTCGCCTACCGCTTAACCAGGTTGGTTCGCTTAACAAAATCAAAAAGGAGTCTTCACGTTTGGAACAAAAGTTTGAACGCCCTCCTTCACCACAGGAAATAGCTGAAGCACTCGAAATACCTGAACATAAAATTGATGCAGCTCTGAAGATTTCGACGCGTTACGTTTCGATGGACGCCCCGATCTCTGAAGATGACGACACAAAGTTTATTGATGTATTCGTCAATGACGATACCTCAAACACTGACGAAGGTCTGATGCGTGAATCGCTTGCTAAGGAAATTGAGCGCTCATTGGCTACCCTTACGGAAAAAGAACGTGATGTCATCAACCTCTATTATGGAATAGGGATGCCACACGGGCTTACACTTGAAGAAATCGGATCGAAATTTGACCTTACCCGCGAAAGAGTTCGCCAGATCAAGGAAAAAGCGATCAGAAGACTGAAACACACGTCCCGTAGCAAATTATTGAAGGCTTATTTGGGACAATAATAAAAATGAATATTTAAATATGAAAGAATGCCGGACATCCGGCATTCTTTTTTTATTTATCTTTGCTTCCCAGTGTATAAAGGCATTATATACTGGAATCACGCTTTTTTAAAGCTCTTTCCTTTTCCGGTTCATCCGGAGAATGCCCTGAAACCTTCAGTTTGTATTGATTTTGATCATTATAATTCGGGATAAAGAAATTTATCACGGCAAATTTTATTTTATGAATAACACTAGATACATTTTCGTATTAGGAGGAGTTGCTTCTTCTCTTGGAAAAGGAATTATTTCTGCCTCACTTGCAAAACTGCTTCAGGCTCGTGGTTTTACGGTGACCATTCAAAAACTGGATCCCTATATCAATGTTGATCCGGGTACGCTGAATCCTTACGAGCATGGCGAGTGTTATGTTACGGAAGATGGAGCCGAAACTGATCTTGACCTGGGTCATTATGAGCGGTTTTTAAATGTCCCTACTTCACAGGCTAACAATGTTACGACCGGCCGAATCTATCAGTCGGTTATCCAAAAAGAAAGACGCGGAGATTATCTGGGAGAGACCGTACAAGTCATTCCGCATATCACTGATGAGATAAAGTATTGCGTTCAGCTTTTGGGAAATGATGGCAATTATGACTTTGTAATTACTGAAGTCGGCGGAACAGTTGGTGACATCGAGTCACTGCCCTATATCGAGGCTTTACGACAGATGCGTTGGGAGTTGGGACACAGGGTCGTTACCATTCATCTTACTCTTATTCCTTACCTGAAGGCTGCTGGAGAATTAAAAACCAAACCAACGCAACACTCTGTAAGAGCATTACTGGAATCAGGGGTTCAGGCAGATATCATTGTTTGCCGTACCGAAAGACATATCACAGATGGAATGCGCAGCAAGATTGCTTTGTTCTGTAACGTTGAGCAGAAGGCAGTCATCGAATCGATTGATGCGGAATCAATTTATGATGTACCGTTGCTGATGATGGAAGAAAAACTGGACCTTGTAGTGCTGGAGAAACTGGGTATGCCACTGGGAACTGAACCGGATATGAAACGCTGGAACGAATTCCTGTACCGTTTGAAGAATCCTCAGGAAGAGGTCACCATCGGATTGGTTGGAAAATATGTTGAACTGAAGGATGCTTACAAGTCGATCAACGAAGCATTTGTACATGCAGGAGCCACTCATCAGTGCAAGGTGTATGTCAGATTGATCCATTCGGAGTATGTGAACGATCAGAATGTTGCTGAAAAGCTTTCGGATCTGGATGGTATATTGGTGGCACCGGGTTTTGGAGAACGTGGCATTGAAGGAAAGATCATTTCGATTCAATATGCCCGTGAAAACAAGATTCCATTCCTGGGTATCTGCCTGGGTATGCAGTGTGCGATGGTAGAGTTTGGCAGGAATGTGCTGGGATATAAAGATGCCCATTCTACTGAAATGAACCCAAAGACCAGCTATCCGGTCATTGATATCATGGCTTCACAGAAAAAAATTACTTCAAAGGGTGGCACGATGCGGCTTGGCGTTTATCCCTGTACACTCAGAGAGGGAACCAAAGTTCAGTCTGCCTACAATAAAATTGATATTAAAGAACGCCATCGTCACCGATATGAGTTTAACAACAAATACCTGGAGGCTTATGAAAATGCAGGGATGATGGCAGTGGGTATCAATCCGAAGGATAATCTTGTTGAGGTCGTTGAGTTGACTGGTCATCCATGGTTTGTCGGTGTACAATATCACCCCGAATATAAAAGTACTGTGGCTAATCCCCATCCTTTGTTTGAAGGACTGGTCAAGGCAGCCATAGAGTATAAGCAAAAAATTCAATAAGGCGTCGACTTCTGCTTGTAAAAGAGACAATGCTGTCGGGGGAGGGCCTCGCGGCATTGTTTTTAAAAAATCATCAACCTTTTTGCTTTCACCCAAAAAGAGTATCTTTGTAACGTTTTTAAAAAATCAGACATATTCAATGGACAAGAGATCAATAATCGGTTTAGTGCTGATTTTTGCACTGATGATGGGCTATAGCCTTTGGAATAAACCATCAGAAAAGCAGCTTCAGGCTGAACGGCATAAACAGGATTCTATTACGACAATCCAAACCAAGTTGGCAGCAATACCTAAAGCTGATCAAAAGGCTGCAGTTGTTGCAGACTCGGTGAAAAAGGACAGTCTGGTACAGACAAGCATACCCGGCGCTTTTGCTAAAGCAAGTCGTGGTGAAAACAAGGTTTTTTCACTGGAAAATGATGTATTTAAACTTCAGATAGATGCTAAAGGCGGAAGAATAGGACAGGCAGTCTTAAAAAAATACCTTTCTTATGATAAGATGCCTTTGACCCTTTTTACTAAAGACAGTTCAGAGTTTAGTGTTGCTTTGCCTTCTGGAAACCAAATCGTTAATACTTCAGATTTATATTTTGAACCCTTTTGGTACAACGAGACTGAAAAAGGTCAGAATAATTTGGTGGTATCCGGAAAGGATTCTCTTAAATTCGGAATGCGTGTTTACGCTTTAGGCGCTGATTCGGCAGTCAACAGAAGTAGCTATGTCGAATACCTGTATACGGTGACCGGTAATGAGTACATGATTGGTTTGAGGATCAATTTTGTGAACATGAAAGGAGTCATTGCAGATAACGTGAACTACCTGAACCTGGACTGGAGAACGCATATGCGTCAACAGGAAAAGTCACTCACTACTGAACAACAAGCCTCGACCATCTACTATAAATATTATCAGACCACCGACGTCGACAATTTAAACGAGCGGAAGGATATTAAAGAAAACATCAAGACAAAACTGAATTGGATTTCATTCAAACAACAATTCTTCAGTACTACATTAATTGCCAAAGACTTCTTTATTAATGCTGATTTAGCCAGTACCAAGTCAACTACATTGCCTTCGGTCGGACATGCCATGAAACACATGGAGGCTGCCGTCGCACTGCCTTATGATCAGGGCAAGAGCATTGACATGAGAATGTATCTTGGTCCCAATAAATATACTGAAATCAGAAAATATAAGCTGGAACTCGAAAAACAGATCCCATTGGGATGGGGTTTCTTCTTACTCTCCTGGATAAACCGTTATGCCGTAATTCCAGTATTCACCTTTTTGAGTGGTTTTAATCTCAATTATGGTATTATCATCCTATTGCTCACCATCGGTTTAAAGATAGTGCTCTTCCCGATTGCCTATAAGACCTATCTGTCGTCGGCAAAGATGCGTATCCTGAAACCCGAGATTGATGAGATAGGGTTGAAATTCCCTAAGAAGGAAGACGCCATGAAAAAACAACAGGCGACCATGGGCTTATACAAGAAGGCGGGGGTCAACCCGATGGCAGGTTGTTTGCCGATGTTATTGCAGATGCCCATCCTGATTGCATTATTCCGGTTCTTCCCGGCTTCTATCGAGTTAAGGCAGCAATCATTCTTATGGGCTAGTGACTTATCATCTTATGATTCGATTTATAATTTGCCGTTCACTATACCGGCCTATGGAGATCATATTAGTTTGTTCTGTTTACTGATGACGATTTCTACGATCATCTATACCAAGCTGAATAATGATATGATGGCTCAGAGCAACCAAATGCCGGGAATGAAGACCATGATGTACCTGATGCCAATCATGTTCCTTGGCTTCTTTAACAGCTATTCATCGGGCTTGAGTTATTACTACCTGCTGGCCAACCTGATCACCTTTGCCCAGATGTGGGGATTCCGTAAGTTTATTGACGAAGATAAACTGCACGCAAGGATCAAGGAAAACCAGAAGAAACCGGTGGTGAAGTCTGCTTTCCAAAAACGACTGGAAGAAATGTCGAAAGTTAAAACCGCTAAACGATAAGTTGTATTCTATCATCATAAAAAAATCCGGATCCTTTATGAAAGGATCCGGATTTTTTATTTAAATGAAATCTCATTTTATTATGAACACGACCTGAAAGAGAGATGATCCCCCATGATCGTATTATGATAGTTTTATGAATTATTCTTCTGTCATATGATCATCCTGAGCAGCTTCAAAAGCTTTTTCATCTTCCTTGATGTCTTCCTCCCCACTTAAAACTGCATCCTCAAGCAATTTATCCATTTTATCAACTTTCACTTTTACCTTGACCAGGTAACTTACATCTTCCATATCAACAGTAACTGCATGGAAGTTGTTATTTCCGGCCTGTACTTTTATTACGTGATATTGATACCCATCAGGATATTTGCGGGTGATCGCTTCAATAACTGTGGGAGGTAAGTTTTCGTAGCTTACAACCAATCGTTTCCGTTCCATAATTGCTCAATCTATTTATTTACAACAATACGACAATAATATAAATTATAAATTAATTTTGAATAAATTTTTCGTTTTTTTTTGAATATTTAAGAAATAGTTGTGATATGAGAATAACCAGTTGTTTATAGTATTGATTTACAAAACAATAAACATTATTCTAAAAGTAGCTTTCAGCAAATTAAGGTGTGGAAAATATACCCTATTTTGATTTATTTTGTATTTTGTTGCTATTCGTTAACAGCTTGCCGGGTATATGTCCAGGAAATCACATGAAATTTAGTCATTATTTTTTTTTTTAAAAGTTTTTTATGCATATAAATTTTAAAAAACACATTATCAGGAGACGAATAAAGACTATGATTTAAAAATTGCTGATTACTTGTGATTGCTTTTCAGAATCAATATCGAAGGAAGATTTTCAACGGCCCATGTTTCCTGGCTTACCAACATTTTCCAACCTTCAAGCGAAATAATAATCAGATCGTAAAACTCTTTTAAACTATGTCCGGGGTTATTCAATATATTAAACGGAATCATATCTACAGTCGCTTTACCTGATTCAATGAATAATTGCTGCAAATCATTCCTGACTTCAATATTGGTAAGCAGTCCGGTTATCGTCAGAGAATTTACTGTCCCACCCTGATAAAGACGCTTCAGGATATTTTCAAAAAGTAGATTGCCGGGAGGAGGGACAATGGCAAGAACACGTTTGGGCGTGTTGAAATCACGATCCAGTAAGATTCCCATACTACAATTGCAATCACTCAACAGTTTGCGAACGATTCCACCCAGTACATTCTCTGTGAATACAGATCGTGCGCTTCCCAGTAATAGCAAGTCAAAGTTTTCTTTATTGGCCGTCCTTAAGATTTCAGCCTGCACCTCATCCGTTGCTTTATAACGGGTGTGAACTGTAAGGTTGAGCTCGGCTGCAGTCTTTTTTAATAATTCAAATCCCTCCTGTTCATAGACCATTGCATTGGTTGGATGAACTTCTGAGCTTGGTGTAAGGTGGATAGCTGTAAAGTTAGGAGTCAGTACCTCTGACGAAGGGGTAATGATATTCGCCAGTTTTAATAGCGTACTACCCATCTGTGGAGGACCGAAAGAGATGAGAACCCGGTATAATTGATGGCCTCTGCCCAGAAAGGTGATTTTCCTGCGGTCAAATAGTTTATTGATCCCGGTTAAGGCGGGACCGGTCATGAAGGTAGTTGTTAAAGCCATGAGGACCAATATGGCAAAGATCTCAGGTGAAAGGATGCCCAGATCGTACCCAATGTTGAGAACAATGAGTTCCATCAGCCCCCGTGTATTCATCAATACACCCAACGAAAACGAGTCTTTCCAGGTCATGCCTCCAAAGCGGGCTGCAAATGAAGTGCCTCCAAACTTACCAACAATTGCCACTGCAATTACAGAAAAACAGACTATCCACAAATGGCCTTCATTCAAAAGACCTATTTGAGTGCGCAGACCAGTGAAGGCAAAGAAAAGGGGAAGGAATAATACAAGACTAATATCTTCAATTTTCTCAACCATATTCTTTTTGAATTCAGTAGCATGCGGCATGATCACACCAGCCAGAAAAGCGCCGAATAGCGCATGGAGACCGATCAATTCGGTGATATAGGCAGATAGAAATAGAATGAAAAAAATAAACGAAAGGACAGTTTTGCTTAGTGTTTCCTTTGAGATGTAAACTGTACCGAGCTTACGAAGAAACGGCTGTAGGACAAAGATCATTAGGTTGAGATAGACAATGGCCAATCCTATTGTGAAGAGTGAATTTATGAGTGTACCAGACTTTACAATAGCTATTACAGCGGCAAGTATACACCAGGCTGTAATATCATCTATTGCACCACAGGTAAGTGCTAGTGAACCAAAGGGGGTTTTAGTTAATCCTCTTTCCTGGATAATGCGGGCCAATACAGGGAATGCTGTTATACTCATTGTGATACCCATAAACAAAGCAAAAGCTATAAATGGTATATTAGCAGGGGCATAATTGGTATATAGAAAATAGGAGAGGATGACCCCAAGTAGATAAGGTAAGATGATGCTCGCATGGCTTACGATGACTGCTATGCCGGCTGATTTCTTTAAGACCTTGAGATCTAATTCCATACCCACCAGAAACATGAAAAGTATCAGTCCGATCTGGCTTAAGAACTGAAGGTTGAGTAGCGAATCGGGCGGGAAAATAAAAGCAGATAAAGATGGAAAAAACAGTCCAAGAAAGGAAGGGCCCAGGATGATACCTGCAACTATCTCTCCGATAACAGTAGGCTGATTTATTTTATTAAAGAGAAATCCAAATATTCTGGAGAATGCAATGATAGTAATAATCTGAATAATAAGAATTTCAAAAGGATACTTCGTGCTTTTTGATAGTTCATGGACCATGCGTGTAAAGGCATTCGTACCTTCATCAGAAGGGGAAATAGCATGTGAATTAGGTAAAGTGATTAAGTTGGTTAAATTGCCATGTTGTAAGGCTTTTCCATGACCCAGAACGAACCACATCAATAAAGCGAAGATTCCTATCGTGATAATATAAAATAGTAGGTTTCTTCCTGTCTTCATAATATTGTGGCTTATAAAATAAATAATAAAGATGCTCAACTACATCTATATGTCCCGAAGATTGTGCAAAGTTAATAAAAGATATCCCAATATCCCTCTAATTAAATACAATTTATAGTATTGCATTCATGTCAATTAGATTTAGGTTAGTTAATTTGATTTGATTAATTATTTTAACAAATGTCTGTATTTTTCTTCAGTGATCTGTTTGTCAGTTGCTACCGTTATTAGTGCTTCATTCCAATATTGATTGGAACACTCTTTAGAATTATTATATAAATCCTTAAGCCCTAATTTACATCTTATCTTTGAAATTACACAAGATGAAAATTCTTTTCCATTTTCCCGATAATATGGCATATTTAAAGTTTTTAAAATTAATCACTTTTTAGGTTTAGGCATTTCTTCAATCATTGAATTATGTAGTTCTATCATCTGCATCCAATGAAGAGTTAACTGTATTAAGTTTTTCAAATCCTTTAAGCTCTTTTCTTCCCACTAATGTTAGGAATAGTAAAATAATACGTTGAACCTGTACCTTCTTCACTTTTTACTCTAATTGTGCTGCCAAGCGCTTCCACATAAGCTTTCGAAAGAGCAAATCCCAATCCGGCTTCCAAAATATCTCTTTTATCAACAATATCATCCTCCTCACAATATTGAAAAATAGCTTCCCTTATAATTTGTGGAATGTCAAAGCCAGTGTCTTTTACAAAAAACTTAAGTTCAGCAGGGTTATCAGTTCTATTACATTTATATCCAAATTCAATGGTCCCTTTTTCACTGTATTTAATTGCATATTTGATAAGATTAACCAAGATTTTATAGAGTTTCTCCCTATCGGTTTTAACAATAGATGCTTCCGAAGACAAAGAATTATTAAAGGAAAGGTGCATTCCTTTTCCTTCAACCACTGGCTTTAAGAAAGTATAAATATATTCGATTAGCTCGTTTATATTAAACGCTGAAATTAAAACCTCCATTTGTCCCGATTCTACTTTGGTTATATCAATAAGACCGTTGATAATTTTTAACATGAGTTCGGCACTTGTCTTGTTAATGCTGATATATTTTTGCTGGAAATCTTCCACGCTGAATTGATTTTTTTATTTTTGAGTGAACAAAACACACTGCTGGATTTAATTTCATGATTAACAATGGTAAATTTTTAAAACTAAAAAGTCCAATTACAATACATTTTTATTAACCTAATCAGTAAGTCTTTATCAATCGGTTTTGACATATAATCATTACATCCTGCCGCTATTGACTTTTCTTTGTCACCTGTTGGTCCAAAAGCTGTTTGTGCAATGATAATTACGCCTTTGTTAAATTGTCTGATTTGTCTGGTTGCTTCATATCCATCCATAACCGGCATTTGAATATCCATCAATACCAAGTCAATGTCCGGATTATTGCGGCAAGCCTCAACAGCTTCTACTCCGGTTCTTACATGTAAATCCTCTTTACAATACTTTTCAACTATCCTGGTTAAAAGCTTTTCTGCTGTTGCATCGTCTTCAGCAATTAATATTTTCAGTTTTTTGATTTGAGAATCTTCTTTATACCGGGAAACGACATTTTTAATGGCCATTATTTCTTGCGGTACAGTATTATACGGGATGGTAAAATAGAATGTTGAGCCTTTTCCTTCCTCGCTTTCTACCCAAATCTTGCCTCCAAGCATCTCTACATACGCTTTGGTAATCGACAAACCTAAACCTGCCCCTTGTATAGTTTGATGATCGGCAAAATCAGCCTGAATAAAACGGTCAAAAATAGACTTCTGCATGCCTTTGGCAATTCCAATGCCGGTGTCTTTCACGAAAAACTCAAGATATTCGTCTTTTTTATTATACCCAAATTCTATTGTTCCTTTTTCACTGTATTTTATGGCATTTTTGAC
>JGI24146J20443_1001177_pt1 | contig 16626 bp, 16 predicted proteins | sample BarGraIncub1131A_FD_20443 | JGI IMG/M metagenome (IMG submission 20443) | reverse complement strand
TAGGAAGATTTCTTTTACTTAAACAATGTCTAGAAAATAATATCGATTTAATAGCTATTGATGAAAAATACAATAAGGAATATAGGAATGCTCTATACGAATCTCAATTAAACGGAAATTATGATAAACTTATTGAAATTTTAAAAAAATGTCAAGAGTATATCAAGTCTAAAGAAGATATTATTTTTTCAAGCAATGAGGCATTAAAAAATTTAAAAAAATAATATTAAAAGCTTTTGATATTTCACCATGGAGTAATACAATACCGTCTTCTCAAAACCGACTTGTCGGCTCGCTTTTGCTAAGCAAAAGTTCTTAGAAGTAAGTTGACCGCAGGGAAAATTAAAGTAGTATTACTCCCTGTTGTATACCGAAGGTGTACTATGTAGCTAGTATAACTAGTGATAGCCTATGTTTAGGCTATCACTAGTTATACAACAAATACCTTTTTGTGACAAGTTACACAATTGCAGTTTAATTGTATAACTTATTTGGTTAATCGTGGAAAATAAAACAATTAAATTTGAAATTAGAATTGTAGTATAATAGGGACAAAGAAAATTTAGTAAAGATTATATTTAGCCATAATAAAAAGCAAATATTTTGCGTTCGCTTGCGATTTTTCAATCATATAAACATTATTGGGTTATTACTGCTTCTTTGTCCCTCTATTATTTTAGTATAAGTGAGAAACTTATAGCTCATTGGTTTTACTGGGTTTGCAGTGGCAAAACACTATATTAATTTACCATGATAAGCCATGACACTTCAATTATGCTTATTTAATACCTACATTTTACTATAAATTACGATTATTTTCAAACTATTAAGCTTACCTGATGAACCAATAAATAATGACCAATAAATAATATAAAAACATACAATATAACCTTTATTATCTTGAATAAACGTTCATTTAATACAGACGGGCAACTAAATGGCCAAAAGTTACATGATTTTCACATAAATATTTGATAATAATTTCATAATTACTTGTTATTATAAATATGTAGTACTTAGTAGTATAAGTATTTCCTTTTTTTTAATTAGAGCCCCACTTTAATTAGATGTAAATTTAAGTAATAGCCTATAAAGTAGATAGTTTAATATTATCTGTAATATAGGCTATTACTTGTAATTATATTTAAATCGATATTTAGCAAATTCTATAATATTGAGGATTGAACTTTGTTGTTGAAATATTGTGAAGAACAATCAAAAGGAGTTGAAAAAAATGAGTTATAAAATGAAAAAACTTTTAGAAAGCCAATATCATCTAAGTATATTAAAGGACTTGAAAACTGAACAATCTATCATATGGGAAAATCTCCGACATGAGAAAGCAATGAAAAATTTAAATGAAAGAGAAGAAAAAAATATTCCTACGGTCGAGTATTAAATAGTGTAGCATCATCTCATATTTATCTGATTTTTAGCTAGAATGTTATCCACAGCGGTTTCCGCAAGCTGTTTCCTATGTAAGAACAAAATTTTGGTCAGATTTCTAATGCCTTTGTTAGAATAGTAAATGAAGAAACTAATGAAGAGATCTTAAGGTACGACTTATCAGAGGATTATTCAGTAGAAACTGCATTGGTAATTTGTGAAATATATCGCAATAATGGAGAGTGGAAATTTAATGCAACTGGAAGTGGTTTTCAAGGCGGACTATCAGCTCTTTGTAAGAATTTTGGTCTTGATGCATAGAATAATGTAATACGGGTGTTTTTACCTATCCCCCCGAAAAGGTATATTAGTATTAATAAGTAACATTCATTTTGCAATTTTTATTTAAACTCTTGTAAAGCATGGATAAAACAAGGTCCCAAAAGTTACACAAGTACATTGTATAACTTTCACATATTTTAGAAAGGTTAAAATAAATACCTTCAATATGTATTCCATCTGCCTAATATACCTTTTAGAGGGGCTAAACCTACCCAATATAACCTTTGTGGTGCTTGTTTTTTAGATACTGATTTCTTAATATTGGCAAAAATCATGTTTTATATCTTAGCGTAGAGTTTATCTGAAATGTCAGCGAATCGCCGTGATTAAATTGGCCTTTGTTTCAATACTTGAATATCAACCTCATGATGACCTAAAATTTCTTTAACTGCACCTATATCTTAATTATTATTTATAAAATCGCCTTACATATGTGAACTTGTATTATCCATTTTATCACTCATATTCCGCTGAATGCATAAAAACACAACTTATTTAGTGTTTTATACAGTTTTTTACTTTAATTGCTACTTATTTACGAATATTAAAAGTATTTTATAACAAATTTTGTGTTACATTACGAATATCTAAGTAAGAAATTTAAATAACGTAAATTTGAAAATCATTGTGCGGAATATAAGTTATCATATTCCGCTTTATTTACATTTGAATTATGTTCTAGTACTTTTAAATTTAAGTGATCATTTTCTTGTTGAGTTTTGATTTCACTTACTGTAGTTTTAATCCTATTAAGTTCTGCAAGTATTGCATTCAATATTTCTTTATCAGCTATTAAAATCACCCATCTTTTATCATGTTATGTATTTCTAAAGTAGCTTAGACTCGATTTGAAAAGGCTATATTTCACCTTCAGTTTGTTGGAGATTTTCTCACCCTATTAAGTTCTTTTCCCATTCATCAAAATCATATCTTCTTTGTTCATAGTCTGTGAATAGTAGTTAAAAGTCTTTTTTATTTAGATGTTTAATTGATCCTCGTATTTTGACTCCTATAAATAAAAATTTTCTAGGGATGCATCCATGGCATCCTGATTAATTCCAATATACCTTAATGTAACACTTGGAGCGGAATGATTGAATAGTTCTTGAAGAAGTGCAATATCCTTATGCTGTTTATAGTGCCAATATCCAAAGGTCTTCCTTAATGTATGTGTACCTATTTCCTCAAGTCCTACTTTTTTAGCTACATCAGTTAATAGTTGGTATGCGCGAACTCTACTAATTGGTTTATTTTCTCCCTCTCGACTTCTAAACAAAAAATCCTCATCATTCATATCAAATATATATTTATCAAGCTCTTCCTTTAAAGAAGAATTTATATATGCCTTTTTCAATTTACCTGTCTTTTTTTCTTTAATAGCAATATGAGTTCTATTTATAACATCACTTACTTTAATTTCTAGAATATCTGAAATTCTAAATCCTGTATTTATGCCTAAAGTAAATAAAGCGTAATTTCTATAATTACTTTTTAAAAGCAATGCTTTAATTTCTTTGATTTTATCTTTATCTCTAATTGGTTGTACAAACTTCATTTTTATTTTGACCTCCAATGTATATTTCCTCATATACATTATATTAAACTAAATTTTACAAGTCAATACGTTATATTAAACTAACATTGGGAGTTTTTGTATAAATAATTATTTTATTTGAAGAAACATAGTATTTTCAACGCTTTGAAGGTTTTAACCCAGTTTAACACAAGATGTATTGTGTTAAACTCATATTTGTGAAGAAAAAAGAGATGCAAAAAATTAATTCACGTCTCTCCTAACTCTTCATAAATTTTAAGCCATTGATAGTTTTAAATAAATTAAAGGTTATTTCTGGTTTATGAAAATAGATTATGTCTATTAAGACAATGTCTTAATAGACATAATCTATTTTAAAACTACTTATTAATATATATTTTATTTAATACTCCTTGAGTAATAGCAAGAGATTCATCTAACAATGGTTTATATATTAATTTTATAATATTATAATGTTTTATGCCCTCATCTGTAATCATATAATTCCTGCGAGTCTTTTTATCAGGTATATCCCACCAACCCTTTACCCACATGTTTTCCTCCATATTACGTAATAGTGGATATATTAAACTATTACTTGGTTTCCACATGCAATTCATTGTAGCCTCTATCTTTGCTGATAATTCATAACCATAGCAGCTCCCATCTTTAATTAGAAAATCTAATATTAAAATTTTTGATATATTCGTGCTATTTAATTTTGTCGATTGCCTGTTACGTATGCTTCCTAAATCACTCATTACACTAACCGCTCCCTCCTATATCATGTATCACACTCTACACTGATTCATTTTACTTGATTTATACGTAAACTACATAAAAGCATAAATACTTGAAATCACATTAACACAAATACATATAAAAACAAAATAATTATTTAAATCTAATAAAATCTTAATATGTTTCTTTCAAAAATGAGTGCTCCTATTAAAATACTCATTTTTTTATTTAACTTGTACTTTATCTTGCAATATTTTTTTTTGTTTCAAATAATATTCATTAACGGCATGATTCACAATCTCATTGTATCCCCACTTTTTTTTCCCCGTTACTGCAGGCATTATGTAAATTTTTAATTCATTTAACTGAGTGTGCGTATTTGATTCTATAGTAAAAGTTCTTCTTATAAGTTCTGTATCAGCAACAATTAATTTTTTTGCTTGTTCGAACAAATCTTTATTATCTTCTTTAATTGAAGAAGATCCGTCAGAACCTACATCTTCATTTATAGCATTGGGTTCTATATCTGTCTTTTTAACTTCATCAGTAATATCCTCAACAAACACATCTTGTTGCTTGTTTTTTATACCTGTTAAAATACCTGTTGCAGCACCCAATGATTTTTTTTTATTATTTCTTACTGTCATTTATTATTCCTCCCCTTCAATATAATCTAATATTTCTTGACTCACTGCAGCATAATCCACAAATCCATTACACTTTTGATTGAAATACATAATAGGTTTTTGCGCATCCTGTGAACTCTCGATTTGGCTATTCATTCTTATCACGGTTTCAAAGATTTGATCAGTAAATACAGTGTTCAATTTTACTCTTATTTCCTTTGCTATATTTTTTCTGCCATCAAACAACGTAATTAAAACTCCCATTATTTCAAGACTTTCATTTATATTTTCTTTTATTAAATTAAAAGTATTCAAAAGGTGTTTAATTCCCTTTATACTCAAAAATGAAGGGGAAACAGGTATGATTAAAAAGTCGGAGGCAACCAAACTATTAACACTAAGTAACCCCAAATTAGGTGGGCAATCTATGAGAATATAATCATACTGGTCCTTCACCTTTAACAACACATTTTTTAATAATGATTCTCTATTAAGATAGGAACTTAATTCTATATCTGCATTTGATAACTCTATATTCGATGGTAATATATCAAGATTTTCAAACTTGGTATGTATTATAGCGTTTTCAATATCCTTCTTTGTTGATTTTCTATTCTTTAATAAATCAAATATAGACATCTCTAAGTTTTCATCATCTACTCCAACACATACAGTTGCACTGGCTTGTGAATCCATATCAGCAATCAGAACTTTCTTGTCTGCGCTAGCTATAATAGCTCCAATATTTATGGTGGAAGTAGACTTACCAACCCCTCCCTTTTGGTTAAAAAAACTTATTATAATCCCCATTTATAACATCCCCTTTTTAATACCTACTTAATATCATATAACAATTTTATCATAAAAACATAAAAAAATTAAGACAAATAAAAATATATTAACATTAAAATTAATAAATATAAGAACATAAACATCAAAATGATAATATTTTTTTATTATAAATTTAAAAAAATCATAAAAATATTAAAGCATAATCACATTATAATAAATGCATATATTATCATAACATATAATGTGATTATGTTTAAAAGCACCAAATAATATAAAAATACCATCTTAAATAAATAGAGGTAGTTCTTTTATCATATAATACCACTAGTAAATTAAAATCAAAATAGCGCCATTTACATAACAAAATACATATCATAAATATAATCAACCCATTTTAAATAGCTCCAATATTTATGGTGAAAGTAGACTTATCAACTCCTCCCTTTTGGTTAAAAAAACTTATTAACATCCCCTTTTTAATACCTACTTATATCATATAACAATCTTATCATAAAAACATAAAAAAATTAAAACAAATAAAAATATATTAACATTAAAATTAATAAATATAAGAACATAAACATCAAAATGATAATATTTCTTTATTATAAATTAAAAAAAAGCATAAAAATGTAAAAACATAATCACATTATAACAAATACATATATTATAATAACATATAATGTGATTATGTTTAAAAGCACCAAATAATATAAAAATACCATCTTAAATAAATAGAGGTAGTTCTTTTATCATATAATACCGCTAGTAAATTAAATTCAAAATAGCCATTTACATATACATTTCATAAATATAATTAACCCATTTTAAATAGCTTCAATGTACTATATATTACCACTGTAATAATTCACTGAGTCTACCACCACCGGTTATATAGACAAGTAAAAATATATACAATAAAATGATAATATTAATTTAGTATAAATAACAACATCGCATATAAATACATACATATAGTAATAAGTTAATTTAAAAACATAATATTATAATTTCATTGTAGTAAATATGTATAATAATAATATTGATGGTTTTGTTTTTATGTTCAAAAGCACCAAAACACAGATTGGTATAAGCATTAAGCAACACTGTTTCATATTTCTCTTTTTATTTCAAAAATACTAATAAGTAACCTAGAAAATTTTCTATCTATTAAATCCCCTTTATGTCAATCTTTTTATTAATGAAAAGATTGACATTGTAGAATCACTTTGTTTTTCTTTTAATCATCTTCTATATTAATTTTACTTTCTAAGTTGGAGCTCACATCTTCTAAATTAAATTTAATTTTTTCTTTATCAATCGCAAAGGAGGTAGACAAAAGTTCCTTTTTTAACAGTTCCATTTTTCTATTTACTAATTCCTCAACCATATTTATGTTCATATTACTTCCAACATTATCCTTATGATGTTCGTAAAATCTTATTGCATTACAAATATATTCTGTTACGACTACCCCTTCATCTTTTATAGAATCTAATAAATCTTTTACATCTTGATTTTTTCTAGAAAAAGTTAATGTATAACCTCCACCTTGTTTTACACTCGGCATTACAACACCTTCTTTTTATTATTTTTTTATATATTTAACATAAGCTATTCTGTATAATCCATCTACAGATGCCCATTGTGGTTCAGATGGAATGTTTATTTCTGTTCCAATCACTTCTTTTAAAGCACTTTCTATTTTACATACAGTCCCACCAACTGCAACAACTTCAATTAGATCTAAATTATAACCACGCATTTTTAATTCTTCTTTTGCTTCTATTATAAAATCAATTTTAAATTTTTCTATAACTGATATTGTATTAGATTGTGGTTTTTTTAATATTGTCAATACCCCTTCATTTAATGCTCTTTCAGCATCTTCAAATAAAACATTTTTACCCCGTAAAGCCACTCCTAAAGTATCAGCTAAATTTATTATTAATCTATTGCTACCGAATTCAACAGAAAATCTTGAAGAAGGCACTGCAACACTATTTTCATAAATTGTAAAGTTCATATTTAAACCACCGAACCCAAGTAATGCAACTTTCTTATTTTGAAACCATTCAGGATTAAGATATAATATCCCACTATCTTCTGCTTTAATTGTTATTTCATCTATTAAGAACTCATAATTTTCATCATTAACATTAATTTTTATAATTCCATCACCTTTGATAAAATTCTTATATTCTTCTTTGGCTTCTACATTCATTAAAATTGTAATAGGACACGCCAAAACTATCTTAATATGATTGTCTTTTGTATTTGGCTCTAAATATTTAGTTATAGCGACATAAGCGCATAATTTATGTAACAATGAAGTTTTAGAAGTTTCGTTACTGCTCTGCTCACCTTGTTCACCTACAATAAAAGTTTTACCATCTAATTCAACCTTGTAAGAATTACCTTCGGCTTCTATAAAACCTTTTTCCATATCATACATCTTTGCCCTAAATTTTATCCTTTTAATATCCTCAGTATTACCTTCTACATTTCTCCCTATTGCCTTTAAATCATATTTTCCTGCATCCAATGCCATAATTATAATCTTTCCCATTTTTATAAATCTCCTCTCTACGTTTAAAATATTTTATATACCTATATTATACCGAATTCTCTAAAATTACAATAGCTTTATACCTAAATCCATAATAATTTTCATATAATTCCGGTATACAAATTTTAAATATACTTAAATTACGCCTAAAATTATTTTTATACACCTAATCTCAAGGTATATTATAGGTATATTGAATTTAATTCTTTATTATAATAAAAAATTAAATTCAATATTAGTCAGCATATAAAACATCATTGGATAATTTAAAGTGTATGTAATTTAAAGTGTATGTAATTAAATGATTTGCTTTTTACATACTACAGGACAAAATCAATGGAAGTGGTCAACTGACCTAAAAGATGAATTTACTATGTTAATCGATAAAACAAGTATCCATATTGTCCTATCTATTTTATCTTTTATAAAAATTAGATAATATATGATTAAAACCTATTTACGCTGTCATAGGTCTATTTTAAATGTTATGCATGTAATTATACCTATTGGAGTTTCTACTCTCTGTATAAAGCCATGAGTAGAACTTGTTACTTACATTTTATCTCGTTTTTATGTATAAAGTTATTTTTATGTCTGAAATTGTTTATATATGATTTTATTAGCATTGTTTTTATATTTTACTCATTTGCAAAAGACCAGGGCTTATATTTTTAAATATAAGCCCTGGTCTTTTGTTATCTAATTGATAATTGTTCGAATTCTTCTCCTGTAGCTTTAACCGTCTCCTCGTCATCCCAACCTAATAATCTTTTTTCCAATTTTTCAAAATCATATGTTCTTTGTTCATAATCATTAAATTTATCAACCTTAAGGTTGTCTTTAGTTGTTTTGTAGTCCTCTTTAAGAGCTGTAATCATCCAACCCACTATACTACCAATTTTGGCTACGTTTTGAGCCTGAACATATTTTTCTCTAATCATATTTATATCACCTTTAGCAGTATCATTAAGTTTTTTAGCTTCTAACGAAGTTATTTTACTATTACACATTATAGCCATAATTTTTTTAATTGGATTTTCTTTCACTTCCATTAATGTTGCTGAAACTTCATCATCAGCAGTATTTAACGCTGTAAGCTCGTTAACTTTTATGTAAAATTTAAGTGATGTAACCGTTCTTCCTGTCTTTATTTCTTCAAAATCAAAACTAATGTCACTCATTTTTTTTAATTCCTTTTGTGATTGCTCTATTACTCTTCTTTTAAAATCATAATACCTAGGGTATACATTATCACTATGTAATATTTTTTTTAAATCATCGATTTCAATTTGTATATATCCTTGTTTCTTAAATTCATTACACTTCAGAATTTCATATATTCTAGGCGAATATTTACTCTTCATTGCTAAAATATTTCCTAGTTTATATTGCGTGAATTTCTCTTTCAGTTGAAGCATATAAGGTTTCAATCTAGGTGAAAACTCTAGCTCCACCATACCAGTTCCTTTTTTATACGTTGCAGAGCTTAACCAAGCAGTTTGAATAAGAGTATCATCTTCTTCTATTTCAAATACTTTTTTCATAAGCTCCTTAGTTATTTTAGGAGTATCAGTATATTTACATTGATTAGAAACTCCTAGAAGCTTCATAAATTCAGATATTTTAAATATATATGGTTTAAATTCTTTATCTTCTGGCTGAACCATACTAGCAAGTGTAAGTATTAATTTTTGTTCCTCTAAATTTAAATCATAACTAGAGTTCATTATAAAATAATTCGATTTAGTTACTATATAGTTTTTATTCATATAATCACCTCTTAATGAATACATTACCATATATAAACGACAACGTCAATCTATATGTCAATGTCGTTATTCACTATGGAAGTGTCGTTCTAAAATTCATTTATAACTATGCAAGTGTTTACTCAATTTTTAAGATTTATTATCATAACTTATTTATGACTATGCAAGTGTCGTTATTCACTATGGAAGTGTCGTTTTAAGTATTATTAATAACTATGCAAGTGTCGTTTTTTACTATGTCAATGTCGTTATTCACTATGGAAGTGTCGTTCTAAAACTTATTTATGACTATGCAAGTGTCGTTTTTCACTATGGAAGTGTCGTTTTATCTTTTTTTAGGCCAGTCATATCAACACTTAGAAGGTACCTTAAAACACTTAAAACAAAAAGATAGTAAAACAATATAAAACAATAACTGTGGTTGTTATCTATTATTTCTATAGATAAACTTTAATAAAGATAAATCAATATGTTTTTATTGACCAATGCATATAAGTAACCTTACTTTTGTTTCAAATAAGTACTTTTATCACAAATATTATTAAAATAACGATAGAGATGCTATGTCTCAACATGTTGACTGTGAAAATAGTTTGTGTCTATAATTATACTTTAACATTGAGATAAAGGATCTAGTACATTATACTCTAGATATTGAGAGGAGTTTTATATCATAATGAAAATAATTTCAAATATAGTAGATAGCTACGGTTTATATACTCTTCATAAAAAGTATAGTAAAGAGGATCAGTTTAATTATGTGGAGAAAGAAGTCTTTACACTTAATAATGATTTTTTAAACTTTTATAAAAAACCAATTTTACCCAAAATAGATTATGAAAAATATAATATTGAAAATAATTATGAAATAGGAAAAATCAAATTTTTAAGTGAAGTGGAAAATGGATACAGTAATAAAGATGCTATATTTCATTATAGAAAAAATTTAGTTGCAGATAATAATATTAATGTTATTTTTGTACATGGTTGGAGAGCGGATAATCTAGATAGATTAGGAAAGGTTTTTTTAGATAGTCTTGTTGAAAGAAGTTATAACATTTATAACTATGTCTTGCCTTTTCATATGAAAAGATCTCCAGCTACATCTTTATATAGTGGTGAGTATTTTGTAAGTGCAGATGTAAGCAGGACCTTAAAATCTGAACAACAAGCTGTAAGTGATATTAGAGCTTTAATAAGTCATATTAAAGCTGAGAAAAAAGGAAAAATTATAGTTATTGGTTTGAGTTTAGGTGGAATAACTACTAATTTACTAAGTGAAGTTGAAGAAGATATTGATGTGCTAATATCTTTGTTTTATGCTAATGATTTATCATATACAATATTTGAAACAGAGGCCGGTAAATATATAAAGAAAAATTTTTTAAAAAATAATTTTGATTATAGTCTATTAAAAAAAAGTTGGGAAGTTATTAATCCAAGTTTAAGGAAACCAGTAATAGATTTAAATAAAATACTTCTTGTATCAGGAAAGTATGATAAATATGTTATAGGTAAGGACACAGACATATTATGGGAAAACTGGGGAAAACCCAAAAGATATATGTATGGTTGCGGCCATTCCGGAATCGTACTTTCAAAAAACAAAATCAAAAAAGATATTTTAGAATTTATAGATAAGAGAGTGTAATATTATGATATTTACAAGTATAGGTTTATTTTTAGTAGCAGTTATCATTTTTATAAAAGATTATAAAACAGAATCTACAAAATGGTTAGCAGCAGTATGCTTTTTTTCTGGATTTGGGTCTCTTTCTGCAGTTTTTAATACAACTATAAGGCCATATTTGGAAACACAAGGGTCTAGTCAAGAAACTTTAAATTTAATTATTTATATAAGTACTGTATTATCACATATTTGTCATTATATAACTCCATATGCTGTGCTTATCTATGGTCTATCTTATGCAAATATAGTTAATAAGAATAAAATGATAATATATATTATACTATTTATACCTTCAATTATTTGTTTTATGATTTTCCCTATAGTAACTAATTCTTTTAAGACACCTAATGAATTAGAGATATATTATAAACAATTAAGTGTTTGGTGCGTTCCATACATACTAGGGGGAGCGTTTTTAATAGTATACTCATATCTAAAAGAGAAATCATATTCAAATAAAAAATATAAGCTTATAACTGCGAGTATTGTTTCACCATTTTTGATTTATGCGGCTTTAGCTAATTATGCATTAAGAAGTTTTGGAATAGATCAGTCTTGGAGAATTTATCCAATATTATTTTCTGTTCAATTTATAGGATTTATATATTTTGCATATAAATATGGTATATTTGGCGTTAGATTAAAATTTCATAAATATATGTTTGTATTTGAAGATGTATTACAGCTTGTATCAGACTCAGTCTTAGTTCTAGATGAAAATTTGAATATCATAGAAGTAAATAAAGCTTTTTCAATGAATTTTTTAATAAAAAATAAAAAATATAATAGTTTTCATGACATAATGAACTCTAGTAAGCTAATTGATTGTAAGAATAACTTGATAGAGTTAATCAATGAATCAAAAGCTAATAGTAAAGTTAAAATTATTGAAATAATAATAGAGTATAAGTCTGACAAAAAATATTTTGAGGTGCAAACTAATCCAATTATTATTAACCGTGAATATTTCGGTATAGTTCTAGTATTTAAAGATATTACTTTATATAATAATAATTTAGAACTTTTTAAACAGCATCAATTTGAAATAATTGAGAGAGAGAGATTATTATCATTAAATCAATTAATTGGAGGGATAGCACATAATCTAAAAACTCCGCTTTTAAGTTCTGCAGGTGGCATTCAAATAATTAAGAAAAATACTGCAAAGATATATGAATACATACAAACTGAGTATACTGATTTTGAGTATGTTACAAAATCAATAAATGAAATTAATGATTGGCAAAATAGAATATCAGATTATCTGATATATATGTCTGACGTAATTACTACAGTTAAAGGCCAAGTAAAGGAATTTGAACAAATTGATGAAGATAAATTTTCAGTAAGAGAAGTTATAAATAAAACTAAATTGTTTATGAGCTTTGAATTTAAAAAATATAATTGCACGTTAGTTGAGAAGATAAATAGTGGTTATGACGAAGTAATTAAAGGCAACATTAATTCACTTCTACAAGTTCTTAATGTTCTTTTAACTAATGCTATAGAAGCAAGTGAACAAAGTGAGGATCGTATAATAACATTAGGTGCATATATAAAAAACAAAGATATTATCTTTTATGTTAAAAATTTAGGAAACGAAATACCGACTAAAGTACAAGAAAGTATTTTTAAGAAGATGGTAACTACAAAAGGTAATAAAGGGACTGGACTTGGCTTATACATATCTAAATCAATAATAACGGGTAGATTTAATGGCAAAATAGATTTTGAGACAAATGATAAGGAAACAACTTTTTTTATAAAAATACCGTTAACAAAGGAGGTATAATAAATGAATAATAGTGGCATAAAGATAATGATTATTGATGATGATTCTGGAATAGTTGATTCTATAAAAAGCTTTTTGGGTGATAAATATTATGTTGAAGGATTTACGAGTTCTAGGAATGGGCTTAAACAATTAAAAAATAATAGATTTGATATATTAATATTAGATTATTACATAGATGAGCTTACTGCCAAAGAGGTAATAGATGAAATAAGAAAATACAATAATGAATTATATATAATACTTCTAACTGGATATGGTGAAGAAATTACTGGAATACAGTCACTAGAGAATTTAAAAATACAAAATTATTATGAAAAGAATGGTGATTTTGAAAAACTAATAATATTTATAGAGGGTATAATTAAGTCATTAGAATTTTTTAATAGCAAAAAATGTACAATTGCTGAAAGATTAAAGATATTGAGAAAGAATAATGAGTTAACGCAAGATAGTATATCTAAATATTTAGATATACACAGAACAACTGTGACCCAGTATGAGTCAGGTGAGGTAATTCCAACCACTCTAAATATTTTGAAATTAGCTAAATTATATAATGTTACAACTGATTATATTCTTTGTTATGAACTAAATATTGATAAGGACACTATTAAAAGGTTAAAAAGATAGGATATAATTGAAGTTAATATTAAAAATAGCATACAATTCGTATGTTATTTTTAATATGTGTGTTTAAATAACCATTAAATAAGTTTGTAAGAAAAAATAGTGGTATGGTTTTATGTTCCAAATCTATAGAATCTAAAGATATAATGGTATAAGGCACAATAGATATAAATTATTTTGCTGCTAAGCAGCAGATATGCAGACAAATATATATAAAAAAACTTATAATTCAAATAATTTCTGTACAATGGGCATGTGATTAAATCGAATTATAGTATAAGTACAGTTGCCATACAAAAAAATAAAGGCACTCAGTTTGAGTGTCTTTATTTTTTTTTACATTTGATTAAAAAATAATAAGACGGTTGACATGTTAGTTAAACTAACATATAGTTGTATTATGTTAGTTTAACCAACATAAGTATAAGTTGCAAAAACTGTACAAGAATTTATTCTAAATAAATGTATAGATATATTAAAACAGGTGGGGGGGAATATGAATAAAAAATGCTTAGATTAACAATGTTAAGAATTGAAAGAAATTTAAAACAAAAAATGTTAGCAACGTACATAGGCAAAAGTAGGAGCACATTATCTTCATATGAAAATGGGAAAATTATTCCACCATATAAAATCATCTTAAATCTAAAAAAAATATTAAATTATTATGAGGATGATTTACTTGAAGAAGTAGATTATAAAAAGAAAATAATTAGAAGGGTTAAATAATTATGAAAGCTAATAAAGAATTTAGGGTTAGAAGTACGTTTAAAATCAGTAAAAAAAGTCACAAATAGAATAACAGGAGGAAATTCATGGCAGGCAGAAAAGCTACTTTTGATACGGATAAAGCTATAGAGTTATTACATATAGGAATGAAACAAAAGGATATAGCCATTAAATTAGGAATTAAAGAAAGCACATTAAAAATGTTTTATAAAAGAAAAGCCAGTGGGGAATTAAAAGAAATTAAAGAACGAAGAAAAATAAAAACTAATGATGATAATGAATTGGAATTAGAACATAGTAATTTTCTTAATCCAAATGATCTAAAAGAAATAAGAGAAGAAAAGAGTTACGGGTTATTACCCCATGAGAGTATTGGTAATTATGGATTTTTAAAAGTAAATATACAATCTTATAAGTTAAGTAAAAACAGAAAGAAATTAATATTTGACGAAGGCAGAGGTCTACGGACTTATGCAGTACCAAAAAGCATTTGATACTAGGGGACAAGCCCACTAATATAGATTTAAAAATAAAATTTGAGGAGTATGATAATTAATGGAACAGTTAGTAACAGGAATTACAAGCTTTATTACATGGTTGCAAATACCAGCAGTAGTATGCTATGCGTTAGCATTACTATTTGGAGGCTATGAAATGTTGTTTATAGGTGGTCAACAGGGCAGTAGTAACGCAAAAAAAGTATTTGTAACTTCTACAATAGCTTTTATTATAATAAAAGGTGCAAATGCAATAGCAACGTCGCTAGGAAGTAAGATAAATTTTTAGGAAATTTTCAAATNAATTAATGGGGAACATAATAAGAGCAAATGAAGGTTAGGGCATAGTTTATGTCAGATAATTCGTTTGCTCTTATATTTATTTGTTTTTAAGGAGATTATTTTTATAAAATAGAAAGGAGCTAATAAAGTGGACCCAGTTAAGATTTTACAAACATATTCAGGAATATTTAAATTAGATACAATATTAGGTAGAACTATGAGAGAACTACTTTGGGGTATAGTAAAGGTTTTAGGTTATTTTGTAGATGCTATCTCTGGTGTAGTAGACAAATTATTTGTATTAGATAAATTTTATAACGACCCTAAAGTTATAGATTTCATAAATAGTATTAAACCACTAATAGTTGTATTATTTGCAATTGCCATACTTGGAATTGGGTATCAGCTAATGTTTTCTCAAACCAAACAGTTTAGGAAAATAGGTGCAAATATTCTTGTAGCTATGGCTGTAATTTTAGTTTTACCAATGGCAATGAATAAAATGAATGAATTAACTAATCTTGGGGTAAATGCAGTAAAAGGTGGTCCAAATAATTTAACTAATTCAATAATAAAAAGCAATGTAACAGACATTTTGCTTTACGATAAATTAAACTTTAACAAAAATGATATAAGTAGTTTAAAAAGTTCCAATAACATTAAACTTGAAAATATTAGATATATAGACCAGACATCAATAATCGAGCCAGATTTTATTAATACGGCAGGTATTAATAATAAAGAGGTATTTGGTAAAAAATTAACAACGAATGTAGATGGGAAATTAAATACAGCTGACCTTAATCAAGGGTGGATGACATTTTGGAAAGAATATTATTATAGATTTGATATTAATTTTCTAAATATTATAGTATCGCTTGGTTTTCTTGGTGCAACTTTGGCATTTACTTGTTTTAAACTTGCTAAGATGATTTTTGAACTTGGTTACAATAAATTTCTAGCTATTCTTATAGCTCCAATTGACATCAATGATGGACAGAAAACAAAACAGATATTACAAAATATAACGTCAATATTTATTGTGACTTTTTTGATAGCAGTGTTGCTTAGATTTTACGTTTTATTTGTACAAGTATGTGCAAATGTAACTGGCATAGAAGGTGTAGTTTTACTTGTTGCGGGTTCTTTAGCAGTAATAGATGGACCTAATTTAGTAGAAAAATTATTTGGTATTGATGCAGGATTAAAAAGTGGATTTAAAACAATGGTAGGGGCATATATGGTAG
>JGI24146J20443_1001175_pt1 | contig 16644 bp, 12 predicted proteins | sample BarGraIncub1131A_FD_20443 | JGI IMG/M metagenome (IMG submission 20443) | reverse complement strand
CAAAAGTGGCACCTTTTATTGTGGAAGTTATGAAGAAAAACTCTAGTAAAAGATCGGGAATTGAGAAGCTTGCAGAAGAGCTCAAGATAAAGCCTCACGAAATTATTTGTATAGGGGATTCAGGTAATGATAAACAAATGATTGAGTACGCAGGACTTGGAGTAGCAATGGGTAATGCATTTCCCGAAATTAAAGAAATTGCTGATTATGTGACTTATTCAAATGAGGATAATGGTGTTGCTCATGTAATAGACAAGTTTATATTAAATGATCAATAGTCCCATAGAAAATAGTTAAGTACGATACATTATATATGTATACATTCAATAAGTAAGGTGGAGATATTTTGTTTGCACAGGAAAGAATAGAAGAAATCATTCAGCTATTAAATGAAAATCAAAAAGTAGTTGTAAAAGATCTAAGCAAAAGGTTCGACGTAACAGAGGATTGTATAAGAAAAGATCTAAAAGTATTGGAAAAGAAAGGGATTATTAAAAGAACCTATGGAGGCGGAGTATTAAGCAGGCAGTTTGCCCCACATAATGATATATTAGTAAGGAAGAATATTAATATAGAGGGAAAAATAAAGGTTGCAGAAAAGGCCTTCGAACTTATAAAGTCAAGAGAAACAATTTTTTTAGATATATCATCCATCAATATACTTATTGCAGAAAAAATTGCAAAAGGTAATAAAAAACTCATAGTTATAACTAATATGATTGATATTATTAGAACCTTTTCCCATTGTGATCATGTAAACGTAATTGGGACTGGTGGAGTGTTTAATAAAGAAGTAAATGGGTTTGTAGGATCCTTGGCCATAGAGAGTATATCAAAGCACAAGGTAAACAGGGCTTTTATAGGCAGCTGTGGTGTCGATATGTTTGATAAAAGTGTTACAACTTATGATGTGGAAGATGGAAATACAAAAAAAGCTATTATTAGTTCAGGAAAAAAAGTATATCTAGTAATGGAAAATAAGAAATTTATTATGATGCAACGTACAAGTTCGCAGATATTTATGATATTGATGCAATTATTGTAGACGAAAAACCAGATGAGAAAATATGTAGAGAACTAGAGAAATCAAACGTAGAAATTATTTAGGGATAAACACATCTAATTTATTTAGATAGGGCATAATATTTAACGACATTTATCTCCTTCTGAAGTCGTTAATACTGCAGCGAGCCAGGAGATGATTTAATATGAAAGAGGGGTATTAAAAATGAAAAAAATAAATTTTGCAATGATAGGATACGGGGGGATAGCAAAAACTCACTCACTAGCAGTATATGATGCAAACTTAAGGTTTTCACTTCCCTATGAGTTAAATTTAAAGTATATAGTAACTAGAAAACCTATAAATATTCCAATAAGCGGCATCAAAAATGTTACGGATATTGAAGAAGTACTTAAAGACGAAGAAATTGATTTTATAGATGTATGTACTCCAAATGATGCTCATTTTGATGTTGTTAAAAAAGCAATCCAGTCTGGTAAAGCAATTTATTGTGAAAAACCTCTCTCATCAATTGGTAACGAAGCTGTGGAAATGGCTAAGTTAGTTAAAGAAAATAATATAATAAATTCGGTAGCTTTAGTTTATAGATTTATGCCAGCTCTTTCNCTATTAAAAANAGAACTTCAGCAGGAGACAATTGGGAAAACTATAGATTTTAAGGTAAGAACTTATCATGATAGTTATTTGAATGAGAAGAAAAAAGAGACATGGAGAACTGGAAAAAATTCTGGTGGAGGAGCACTATTAGATTTAGGTGTTCATTTAATTGATATGATACAGTTTACTATGGGAGATATTGAAGATGTAGAGGCTAGGACTAGAATATATTTTGAGGAAAGAGCACAAGTTGATGAAATTGCAAACTGTGATTTTATATTAAAAGGTGGAATTCGTGGAAGTCTTGAAGTTTCAAGAATATTTACTGAAAGAGAACAAACGGATGATTACGTAGTATATGGTACAAAAGGGAGTATAAAAATTAATTTTAATAATCCTTATGAAATTGAAATATATAACTTTGAGAGTAATTCAACATTAATAAAGAATGTAACACCTGGGGATAATTTATTAAAGTACTACGCTGATAAACGAAACTCTTTGGGTTTTTTCCAAAATTGTCATACAGCATCACTCATAAACTTTGCAAATAAAGTATTTAATAACAGCAATGAAGGCATTGACGCTAATTTTGAGGACGCATTAAAATGTCAAAGAGTAATTGACAAGGTGTATGGAAGATAAGCATTACAAAGTTCCTGTTTGCCTGTAATAAGAGTTCGAAACAGGAGATTCCACTAAAAGATTATAATATGCATAACAATATGAATAAAGGTATATTCGGTTAATAAATTAAATTCTTTGAATATGGAACTTAATTTATTAACCAATAATAGTATCGTCAGTTTTGGGGTTATTAGTTTCTTTTTGTGAAGCTAGAAATTGTTGTTGAGCTGCGAGAGTTAGCATTAAACAGCCTATACCTACAATAAAATTTCCAAGTACATTTATTTCATCAGCACTTCTATCTTTGGAAAGTGAAATAGCAATTATATTAGTTAAAACCAGTAAATCTTCAGGACTTACATTATCTAAAAATGTCAATGTTACACCACCTAATTGAAATTAATAATACCTAATATATAGTATGGTTATTATATGAATAATATGATGTAACTATAAAAATTGGAATATGAGGTTTTAAATTTTTACCTATGCACTATTATATTAGATGCTTTAGGTGCTTGAATTGACTTGTTATTTCCGTCTAAAGCTAAATCTTCTATTACAGCAGCTCTAAACTGATCTGGTACTTTTTGAATAGTTCTTAAACCTGCCTTTACAAGTCTATAATACATATCAATCATTTTTATACTTCCTTTCATGAGTAAGGCATTAATATTTTAGTTAAAACAGCTATTAAAATTATTATTATACTATTGTTATAGTTGCCTAAGTAGGGTATGTTTATAAACGTTTTCACAATAGCCTTACTTGTGTAACTATATAAGTTGGTTATATAGTATATTATTTACAATAATAATTTTAATATACATTTTAAATCCTATTTTTTACGTTTTAATAAATAAATTTAGTAGATATATAGGAAGTGATTATTGTAGGGTGATTTGGTAATGATTTAAATATAAATAAATTTATTGCGTAGTAAAATTCGAGTTATTTGGTAAAACTATGAATAGAATTAAAAAACAAATAAGGATATTTTGTAAAAACAACCTTTTAATGTTGTAATAAAACTGGGAGACCTTTCAGAAAAATATCGTTAAATAGTACGATACATTGAAAACCCTAGGAGAAAATCATTTTTTGTGATATATTTATTAGAATATGATAAAACTTACAAGTGACTTAACCTTACACGTAAGTGCGCTTACGCGTAAGCACGCTTACGTTTAGGCGAGAATACCTGTATGCTAGATTAAAAGGAAGGTGCCAAACATGGAAAATAAAACTGCCTCATCAAATTTTATTAGAAACATTGTATTAGAAGATATAGAAAATGGAAAACATAAAAAAATTATTACTCGTTTTCCACCAGAGCCAAACGGATATTTGCACATTGGGCATGCAAAATCAATTATTTTAAACTTTGAATTAGCAGATCAATTTGGAGGTAAGACAAACCTACGTTTTGATGATACTAATCCAGCAAAAGAAGATAAAGAGTACGTAAGCTCCATAGAAGAAGACGTAAAGTGGCTTGGATATGATTGGGATAACTTGTTTTTTGCATCAGATTATTTTGATGAAATGTATAAGCGTGCTGTTTTATTAATAAAGAAAGGCAAAGCTTATATTTGTGACTTAACAGCTGAAGAGATGAAAGAGTATAGAGGTACTTTAAGAGAACCAGGAAAAGAAAGCCCATACATAAACAGAACTGTGGAAGAAAATCTAGATCTATTTGACCGTATGCGGAAAGGTGAATTCGTAGACGGAGAAAAGGTAGCAAGGGCAAGAATAGATATGAACTCTCCCAATATAAATATGAGAGACCCAATAATCTATCGTATATCACATTCGGTGCATCATAATACTGGTGATAAATGGTGTATTTATCCTATGTATGATTATGCTCATCCAATAGAGGATGCAATTGAAGGTGTTACACATTCAATTTGTACCTTAGAGTTTGAAGATCATCGTCCATTATATGATTGGGTTGTAAACAATTGTGAAATGGAAAACAAACCAAGACAGATAGAATTTGCAAGATTAAATATAACAAATACTGTAATGAGCAAAAGAAATCTTAAGCAATTAGTAGATGAGGATATTGTAGATGGTTGGGATGACCCACGTATGCCAACTATAGCAGGACTTAGGCGCCGTGGGTACTCGCCTGAAGCTATACGCAATTTTTGCAGAGAAATAGGGGTTGCAAAAGCTAACAGTACCGTAGATGGACGATTACTAGAACACTTTATAAGAGAAGATTTAAGTATTAAAACTCCTAGAACTATGGCAATTTTAAAGCCATTAAAGGTAGTTATTACAAATTACCCAGAATCTCAAGTAGAGATGCTTACAATTGAGAATAATCAAGATGCTCCAGAAATGGGAACTCGTCAAGTTTCATTCTCAAGAGAAATATATATCGAGCAAGAAGACTTTATGGAAAATCCGCCAAAGAAATACTTCAGATTATTTATAGGTAACGAAGTAAGACTCAAGGGTGCATATTTTATAAAATGTAATGAGATGATTAAGGATTCTGACGGAAATATATGCGAATTGCATTGTACTTATGATAAAGAAACTAAAAGTGGTAGTGGATTCACAGGAAGAAAAGTTAAAGGAACGATTCACTGGGTAGATGCAATAAATGCAGTTGCGGCGGAATTTAGATTATACGAACCTTTAATACTAGACGAGAAACATGAAGAAGGAAAAACATTCTTAGATCAAATAAATCCAGATTCTATGGAAATATTACAAGGGTTTATTGAACCAAATATGAAAGGTTCAAAATCACTAGATAGATTCCAATTTTTCAGACATGGATATTTTAATGTAGATTCTAAGTACACAACTGATAGTAAAATTGTGTTTAATAGAATAGCATCTCTAAAAAGTTCTTTTAAAATACAAAAATAAAGACTTACTAATTTTTAAAAGCCAGTACAAGATTTTATCCTGTACTGGCTTTTTTATTATAATACCTTGGTGTCGATTTCTTCTTTAATTCTTGCTATAAAGGAGTCTAGCGCTATTGCACCTTCATCACCGTTTTTGCGACTTCTAACAGAAACTTCATTTAGTTCTGCTTCTTTTTCACCAACTATTAGTAAGAAAGGGGCTCTTTCATTACGAGCTTCGCGAATCTTATATCCAATCTTTTCTGCTCTAAAGTCAGCTTCTACTCTAATTCTTGATTCCTTAAGCTTTGATACTACCTTTTCTGCATAATCATGAAATTTTTCGGAAATAGGTAATACTTTGACTTGTAATGGAGCAAGCCAAGTTGGGAAAGCACCAGCATATTTTTCTATAAGCATTGCAAGTGTTCTCTCATAGCAACCAAGAGAAGTTCTATGAATAACATATGGACGTTTTTTAACTCCATCTTTATCTATATAACTCATGTCAAATCTATCGGGTAGTTGGAAGTCAATTTGTACTGTAATTATAGTATCTTCTTTACCGTAAACATTTTTAAATTGTAAATCAAGTTTAGGACCGTAGAAAGCAGCTTCACCAATTGCTTCTTTATAATTTATTCCGAGATCATCTAGTATATCTTTCATTTTAGATTCAGTTAACGCCCAAGCTTCAGGGTTATCAATATACTTTTCTTTGTTATTTGGATCCCATTTAGAGAATCTATAAGTAATATCATTTTCAATTCCAAATGTTTTCATCATATAGTCAATTAAGTCTACAACACCTTTGAATTCATCTTCTAATTGCTCAGGTGTAACAACTAAATGACCCTCTGAAATAGTGAACTGACGAACTCTTATAAGGCCATGCATTTCACCAGAAGATTCATTTCTAAATAATGTTGAAGTTTCTGCATATCTAATTGGAAGATCGCGATAACTCTTTTGATCAGCATTATAAATAGTAAATTGGAATGGACATGTCATAGGGCGTAGTGCCATAACATCCGCGCCTTTGGCATCATTACCAAGAATAAACATTCCATCTTTATAATGATCCCAGTGACCAGACATTTTATATAAATCACTCTTTGCCATTAAAGGAGTCTTAGTTAAAACATAACCTCTTTTTTCTTCCTCGTCTTCAACAAAACGTTGCAATAACTGAATTACCTTTGCGCCCTTAGGCATAAGTAGAGGTAATCCTTGGCCTATAACATCTGATGTAGTAAAGAATTTAAGTTCGCGTCCAAGCTTGTTATGGTCTCTTTTTTTAGCATCTGCCATCTTCTCTAAATGAGCATCTAAATCAGATTTCTTTGTAAAGGCAGTTCCATATATACGACTAAGCATTTTGTTTTTCTCGTTACCTCTCCAATAAGCGCCTGCAACTTGAGTAAGTTTAAAGGCTTTTACATACTTTGTAGACATTAAGTGTGGTCCTGCACAAAGATCTGTAAATTCACCATGTTTGTAGAATGACAATATTGAATCTGCTGGTAGATCTTCAATTAATTGAACTTTAAAACTTTCATCTATTCCGCCCATAAAAGCAATAGCTTCAGCCCTTTTAAGTTCAAATTTTTCTATTGGTAAATCTTCTTTAACAATTTTTTTCATTTCTTCTTCAATTAATTTAATATCATCAGCGGAAAAAGAATTTTGTTTATCAAAATCATAGTAGAAACCATCATCTATTGCAGGCCCGATGGCAAGTTTAGTACCTGGAAATAATCTTTTTACCGCTTGTGCTAAAATGTGAGTAGCAGTATGTCTAAAGGCTTTTTTACCTTCCTCACTATCAAAAGTTAATATACTGACATCACAATCTTCAGTTATAAGGTAGCGCAAATCTACGGTTTTGCCATTAACAGTACCTGCACAGGCAACTCTTGCAAGTCCCTCGCTAATATCCCTCGCAATTTCAATTACAGTTATTTCGGATTCATATGACTTAATTGAGCCATCTTTTAGTTTAATATTTATCATGTATATAACCCCTTTCTCTTATCTTACCTGTTCATAACTAAATTTATAGAATAACAATAATATTTAAAAGCTTAAAAAATAGTAATAGTAAATAAATTTTTAGAAAATAAAAAAATCCCGTCCCAATTCTAACTATAGAATTGGGACGAGATTATAATTTCCCGCGGTTCCACCCAAATTGTTTATAAAATAAACCACTTAATAATTATAACGGAATTACCGGGCTTTATTGAAGCCACTCAGAGGTAGTCTTCAGCAACGAACATTTAAGAATACTTCCAGCTAAGGTATCCTTTCTCTGTAAATGCAAAGTAGCTTACTTTTCTCTTCGCAGTATTAAACTATATACTTACAATAATTATATCACTTGTAGTAAAGATGTCAAGGCAGAAAAACATAATGCAGTTCAGTTTTGTTATTGAATATTATAATAATATAATTGGGAAATGAATAATATATATGTAAAAAAATAGTATAATAAAAGCTGAAAAGATAAATAAAATAAATATATTGAATATAAATTATAAAAAACGGTTAATAAATTATAAAAACTAACGATAACAGTAAAGTGGTATGGAATATTTAATTAGAGTATTCAATTTATATATGTATAATAATTGGAGGAATATAAGTGAATGATGAAAAAATAGATTTAAATAAGTTTACGGAAAAAAAATTAAAAAATACTAAACGCTTATTTCATTATGAGCTTGGATGTAAAAGAGTGCCAATAAAAGTCAGCATTATATATGCCTTTATAGGTGTATTATGGATATCATTCGCAGATAAACTCTTAATCATTCTTATTGAAAATAAATATTTATTGGTCAATATACAAACAATTAAAGGGATTATTTATGTTTTTATATCAGCTCTTATAATATATTTTTTAATAGATGCATTTGATAAAAAGTGTAAAACATGTTCTGTTAAATCAGAAGATAATAATCAAGAGATCCAATCTAGTAGTGGGGAATTGAGCATTGCAAAACAGAATTTAAGGTCCCAATATGATGAAATTCATGAGAAACTTAAAATAATAGAAAAGAGTGAAAAAAGATATAAAGTAGCTTTAGAAGCTGCTAATGATGCTATATGGGAAATTGATCTTGTTACTAAAAGCTTTTTTTCTTCAGATAGATTTAATGAAATTACGGGATATAATAAACAAGATATAACTGAGATTGAAGATTTAGTGGAGCTGATCGTAGAGGAAGATAGAGAGATGGTAATAAATGATTTTACAAATCATATTAATGGCAAAACCTTATATTGTCGAAGTAGTTTTAGGATTAAAACCAATAAAGTAGAGAATACATGGGTTTTACTTAGAGGAATGTGTCTGAAAAATAAAATTGGAAATGCGATAAAAATTTCGGGCTCAATTACAGATATATCTAATCAAATGGACTTTGAAGAAAAAATTAACAAATTAAGGTACTACGATATACTTACAGACACACCTAACAGAAAGTTGTTTATTAATATCTTGAAAAATGAAATCTTAAAGGTTAAGGATAATAAAATAATGCATGCAGTATTATTTATCGATTTAGATAATTTTAAAGAGATAAATGATACTTTAGGTCATGATTATGGAGATGAATTATTAAAAAATGTTGCAATAATGATAAAAAATTCAATTAGAAAAGAGGACCTTGTTTCAAGAGCAGGTGGGGATGAATTTTTTATTTTAATGAAAAGTATAAAAAAATTATCCGAAATAAATTGTCTTTGCGAAAAATTACTAAGCGTGCTTAACTGTGAAATAATAGTAGATGAAAAACATGTATTTACTTCGGCAAGCATAGGTATCGCAGTGTTTCCGGATGATGGAGATAAAACTAGTGTACTCTTTAAAAATGCAGATACTGCATTGTACAGTGCTAAATATAGTGGTAAAGCAAAATATTGTTTTTTTGATAAGAGTATGAGTGATGTACTGGGAAGACGAGTCGAGATAGAAAAAGGATTAAGGTGTGCTTTAGAGAATGATGAGTTCGAAATTCATTATCAGCCACAGATAGACATTATAAATAATAAAATAAAAGGGTTTGAGGCGCTTTTAAGATGGAATAGTGATGAACTTGGCATCATATCACCGGCAGAATTTATACCTGTTGCAGAGCAAAGTGGATTAATAATTCCTATTGGTTACTGGATTATAAGAAAAGTGTGCATTCAAAATAGTTTATGGAAATGCAAAGGATACTTATATGATACTATTGCAATAAATTTGTCTGCAATTCAGTTGCTGAATGAAAATTTTGAACAAACCCTGAAAAATATTCTAATCGAAACAAAAATTGATCCTAAGTTTGTAGAGTTAGAAATTACAGAAAGTATTCTACTTAAGGATTTCGATAACTGTGTTAGACTACTTACTGAGATAAGAGATTTGGGTATAAATATTGCCTTAGATGACTTTGGAACAGGATATTCATCTCTTAGTTATTTAAAACAGCTGCCTATAAATACATTAAAAATCGACAAATCTTTTATTGATAATATACTTACAAACGAAAGAGAAAAATCCATCTTAGATGGAATAGTACAACTTGCACAAAAAATTGATTTAGTAGTTATCGCAGAAGGTGCAGAAGTTAGGGAACAAATTAAACTACTGCAAAAAATGGGATGCAATCAAATACAAGGTTATTATTTTAGTAAACCTCTTCCAGCAAGTGAAATTGAAGAAAAATTCTTAAAAACTAATTGGATTCAACCTTATAATTAAAAATAAAAGCTGCGATTTTAGAAATCACAGCTTTTTATTCTATTTTTATTCTGTCTAATACTTTTGTAAAATATAAAAACAGACAATCTTCATAAGAACTACATAAGTTTTTGATACATTTCTATTATGATTTATAATTTGCTAATTATTATATTATATAAATCTTTTACATCCTTGCCTACTAATATTTCCTTGTCAATCTTAGCGATAGGATGATCCTTACATTTATGGCATTTACCAAGACACTTTTTTGTGGAAATATTTATTTTCGGCTGACTTTCGGTTATCATAGTAGTAATAGCGTCTGTCCATTCATTTTTCTTACATAATTTAACCTTCATGTTATCAACTCCTCTATTTATTTATATATTATACTCAATATTGAGAGAATATAATAGTGGAGGGGTTATTAAGGAGGGGGACGGTTAACAAACATTTAGCTATTAAGGATATTAAGGATAAATGAGGGACGGTTAACAAACCTTTAGTTTTTAAGAATAAATGGGGACGGTTAACAAACTTTTAGCTTAACGGTTAACGATCATTAATTTAAATAAATAGGGGTGTATAACTGTGGATAATATATTAATTATTGAAGATGAAGAAAAGGTCTCAGAGATACTAAAAGCATACCTTCAAAAGGAAGGTTATAGTGTTTATTGCACTACAAAGGGATTGGATGGCATAGAGCTTTTTAATAAAATTGAGTTTAGTTTAGTTATATTAGACTTAATGTTACCAGATATATCTGGTGAAGAGGTGTGCAGCATTCTAAGAAAAATTTCTGAAGTGCACATTTTTATGCTTACAGCAAAAGGTACATTAGAGGATAGAATAGAAGGACTAAACCTTGGAGCAGATGAGTACATGGTTAAGCCTTTCAGCCCGCGAGAACTAACTGCAAGAGTAAATGCTTTATTTAGAAGAATTAATATAAATAAGTTTGAAACAAAAGTTTATAACAATGGAGATTTAGAAATTAATTACGACAAAAGAATAGTTAAGGTAAAGGGAGAAGAAATTTATCTTACACCAAATGAGTTTGATTTGTTACATATTCTTTCATCTAATGGGGGCAAAATCTTTACAAGAGACCAGCTCATCGAGAGAATTATGGGAATTGATTTTCAGGGTTTTGATAGAACGATAGATGTACACATAAAAAATATACGTAAAAAAATAGAAGAGGATAGCAGAAATCCTAAATATATAATAACCGTTACTAGAATTGGTTATAAATTTGGTGGTGATTAATTTATGCAAAGCATAAGAAAAAGATTAAGTATTATTTTGGTATGCACATCTATTTTAGCACTGTTTTTATCCACACTATTAGTAAATATAGCGATATCAAGAACCTTTAACAAATACTTAGTGGAAATACAAAATAAGAGGGACACTAGAATAGTAAAATATTTAGAAGATATATATATAAAAAATGGTCATTGGTCAAAAACTTCAGGGATAGAAGTTACCCATGAAGCATATATGAGTAGCTATTGCCTTACACTTAAGGATCAAAATAAAAAAGTAGTTTGGGGAATGAATGCCAATGACATAGTTCATAATATTAATGTTAATATGCCAGGTAAAAATCAAGGAGTCTATACTACAAGCACATTTGACATAAGATCTAAAGACAAAACAGTAGGGTATATAGAAATAGGGCAATATGGTCCGGTATTATTATCCAGTGAGGATATAAATTTTAAAACATCAATAAATGAGAGCATTATTCTAAGTATTGTATTATCAATTTTAATAACAATATTGATTAGTCTATTTATCTCAAAGCAATTTTCTGCTCCTCTTAGGCAGGTATCAAAGATTTCAGTCCATCTCTCGAATGGGAATTATCACGAGAGGTCAAATGATAAGAGTAGCATTATAGAACTTGAGGATTTAAGGACTAGCATAAACACACTTGGGGAAAAACTTCAGCATCAGGATGAGCTTAGAAAAAGGTTAATATCAGATATATCTCATGAAGTTAGAACTCCACTTAATGTTCTTCAAAACAATTTTGAAGCTATGATTGACGGTATTTTTCCAGTAGACAATGAAAGATTGGCTTATCTTAATGAAGAAGTTATTAGATTTGGGAAACTAATAGATAATTTAAATGCCTTAAAAGAAGTTGAAGGAAAAAAAACAGTTTTGAATATGGAAGAAATTTCACTGAGTGAACTACTCGCCTCAGTTGAAAAAGAATTTGAAATTATATCAGAAAATAAGAATGTTACAATGAGCTTAGCGTATAGTACTAGTAAGCAATATAACATATCCGGAGACAGAGATAAAATAAAACAGGTAATTATTAATCTGCTTTCAAATGCGGTTAAATTTACTCCAGAGTATGGTAAAATCAGTGTTGATTTAAAAGAAGCAAATGATAAAGTAATATTAAAAATAGAAGATACAGGCATCGGAATTAAGGAGGAAGACTTACCTTATATATTCGAAAGGCTTTATAGAGGGGACAAAAGCAGACATGAAATAAAAGGCTCAGGGATAGGACTCACTATTGTGAAGAATATATTAACCCTTCATAAGGCACATATAGAAGTGAAAAGTGAAGTAGCCAAGGGGTGCGTTGTGATTGTGAAATTCAAGAAACAAAGAGGGTAAATGGGTGAGATTTGGGGACGGTTAACAAACAAGTAACAAACAAAAGAATGTCTAAATAACTGGGCACAGTTAACAATTTTTAATTGTTAACCGTTTTTCTAGTTTCATTTGTACTTGAATTATATATTAACTTAAGAAGAAGTTGAAAGCAGGACGGTTAATTATTAGTTACCTTTTAATTATTCTTAAAGTTAAGTTTAAGCTTTTGTTGTTAAATAAATATATTATCATTCTCCTTAACATTTTTATGTCATAAATTAATGAAATATTGTATTTTAAATGCTTGTCCAACAATATTTTAATATAAAAAATTATTTATGAACTTTCTAAATTTTTTTCTAAAACAAATAATTAACCCAATTAGTTTTAAGCGTAGCATTTAATGAAATCATAGATAATATCTTCATACTTTTTATCTGTTCCAATTAAGTCTATACCAATAGAACTCAATTTTGACACTCTAGACTGCGTAATATTCCCAAGGGTACTTGATATATCGCTGGATTTTAAATTGCATAGGCTCCTCATTAGAACAACTGTTAATGCTTTTGCGGCTACAAGTTTTCTGCTGTACTTCATATAAAGATGGATCTTTGATATATTCATTTTTGACGCTATAAATTCTATTATATCTTCTGGTTTAAAGTTTCGTACAAGTATTTTTCTTCCACTGTTATACTCTGTTTTTTCATCTTCAAATTCAATATCTTGTTTTAAATTGTCTTCGTTGCACCGAAATACAAGGTCATAATAAGCTTTTCTTGCGCTTTTAGTTGTATTACCAAAAAAACTTATAATAAATCTATAATTGACCAGTTTTAAATGGTCACGTCTTTTTCCTAAGAATATTGCTAGACTAGAAAAGGCATATTTTTCAGGAGAATTCTTATATTCTACTATATCAGTAGGATTATTATGTATATATAGTGATAATGTCTTTAAATATCTTTCATTATGAACTATTTTACTCTTGAATCTGTCTCTAAAAAGATGACCTACCCTTTTATGTTTTTTATTAAAATACGTTGCATAGGAAAAATTTATTCCATGCATTACTTTTGATATATCTGATCCATTTGCATCAATTATCAAATGTAAATGATTATCCATTAGACAATACCCGTAAAGTTTAAAATTATAAAGAATCTTATATTTTTTTATAAGTGATAAATACATTTCCTTATCCACCGGAGTTTTAAATAAATCAACTTCAGTAATACTTTTGCACATAATATGATAAATAGATCCATCGTTTTTTAATCTAAATGTTCTTGACATACAATTCGCCCCTTCATAATTCTTAACATAAAACTTTTCTAAAATTATTCCCTATAAGGAAGGATAATATTCAAAGAAAGAGAATAGTTCAAATAGTTATTAACCGTCCCCTTTACAAACATACAAACACTACAATGACAAATAATTGTTAACCGTCCCTACTATTCACTCACTACTACTCACTCACTATTCACCCATTAAAAAAAATATAATTCTTGACGAAATTGAAGGTATAATGTAAAATAGGATATAAATTTACAAATTGTTACTATAATTGTCATTTAAACAATACTTAAAGAAATATTTTGTGTTAATATGAGTATAAAAAATATAAATTGATAATTATTAGCAGATATAGAGAAGGATAAGTAAAGGAGATGGTTAAATGAAAAGTAATAATGTTGTTACTTTGCTAGCAATAATGGTATTTTTTGCTACACTAAGTATAAGCAAACACCAGGTAATAGCCACAGGTGGTGCTCCAACCACTAATTATATAACAACTAGCAACAAAGTTACTAATCAAGTCATATCTCAAGACATATCTGAAACTCAATATCGCTTAAAATACAAGCAAATTAGGTTAGATGAAGAAACTCAAAAACAAGCACAAATAGATACTTTGGAAAAATCGATTAGAGCGTTTGTAGGAAAAAACATAAATAAATTTGGAATGGTTTATTATGATATAAATTCTAAGAAATCAATTGTAATAAATGGGGACAAGCAGTTTGCGGCAGCTAGCACAATAAAGACACCTATAAATATGCTTGTTTATGATATGATTAAGGATAAAAAAATCAATATAAATGAAAAATTAAAATATGATAAAGATGATTTTGAAGATGGGGCGGGAATACTACAAGGAGCAGATTTAAGTAAGCCTATTTCCATAAAGACATTAAGTGACTATTCAATAATATACTCTGATAACATAGCTATAAATATGCTTTTAAGAAAGATAGGCAAAGAAAATAGATATAATTATATTGAAAAAATTGTTGGACATCCTATAGTTCATAAAGGGAATAACATTACACCAAAGGATTCAGCTAAAATTTTGGAAAGGTTATATTCTAATCCTGATAATAACCCATACTATGGCAGTATGATTGAAACCATGAAAAACACAGAGTATCATGATAGGATAGATAAATATATCCCTAAGGAAATTGTAGCTCATAAAATTGGAGATTATGCTGAATGTGTAAATGATACTGGAATTGTATTTAAGGGTAACCCATATATTCTTGTTGTTTTTACAAACGAAATTTCAGGAGCAAATGAAGTTATTGGACAAGTATCTAAGATCATATATGACGCACAGAAATAATACTCTCATTGTCAAAAAACAAGGGAAGGTAATAACTAATTAATAACATTAGTCGAAAACTACCTGACCGTCCTTTATAAACCCAAAATAAATTAACCGTCCCCCGTCTATCCCCCGTCTATAATTAGCCCAAACTAAATTGACCGTCCCTCTAATTAGTACAAAACAAATTGACCGTCCCCATCTAATTAAGACCTTTGTTTTAACAAATCTAACAAATTTGCTAAAACAAAGGTCTTTTTTTATAATTAATCATTAATGGCATCAGAAGGATAAAGAATTAATATTAACTTTATAAGTATTTCAAATAATTATAAACACTATAGTTCCAAGGGGGAATTCCTTCTGAAGTAGCATTAATGCATCCTACTACATTCTATGCTGAAAAAGAAAATCTGTTACAGATATTGCTTTTATTGTAAAAAAATATTTTCAAAGTACTATTAGATGTGTAATTCGAGGCGGAAATAATGTATAATGATATTAAATGGTAATTACATGGAAAGGTGTGATTTAATATGACACATATAAAAAAATACGAAGAATGGTTAAATAACGAATTTTTTGATAAGGATACCCGAGATGAATTAAGGTCAATAGCAAAAGATGATAAAGAAATTGAAGATAGATTCTACATGGATTTAGAGTTTGGAACAGCAGGGCTAAGGGGGAAATTAGGTGCAGGGCTTAACAGAATGAACTTATACATAATTTCAAGAGCAACCCAGGGACTTGCAGATTATATTAAAGATTATGGCGAGGGGTACATGGATAGAGGGGTTGCAATAGCTTATGATTGTAGGCATTACTCAGCAGAATTTGCGGCTAGAGCAGCACAAGTGTTAGCTGCAAACGGAATAAAGGCTTATTTGTTCGAGCAGCTAAGACCTACACCAGAATTATCTTATGCAGTAAGAACGCTACATACTGCATCAGGTATAGTCGTAACGGCTAGTCATAACCCTAAAGAATACAACGGATATAAGGTATATTGGGAAGATGGAGCTCAAATTTTATCTCCTGTAGCAAAGGGTATAACAGAAAAAATTCAGAGCATAACAGACTTTAGTACTATAAAGGTTATGGATATGGATATTGCAAAGGAAAAAGGCTTAATTGTTATGCTTGGAAAAGCTATGGATGATGAATATACCGAAAAGGTAAAAGGACTAGCTATTAGAGAAAATATAGATAAAGATATAAAAATTATATATACGCCTCTAAATGGTACTGGAAATACACCTGTAAGAAGAGTTTTAAAAGAGAGAGGTTTTACTAATATAATAGTAGTACCAGAACAAGAAAACCCAGATCCAGATTTTACAACAGTAGGATATCCGAACCCCGAGGATGTAAAAGCCTTCAAATATGCAAGGGAGCTTGGGAAAAAAGAAGGGGCAGAATTATTAATAGCCACGGACCCCGATTGTGATAGACTAGCCATAATGGTTAAGGGAGACAATGGTGATTATGTTGCATTTAATGGTAATCAAACAGGGGCAATACTCATAAAATATGTCATTGAGGGAATGAA
>JGI24146J20443_1001170_pt1 | contig 16718 bp, 12 predicted proteins | sample BarGraIncub1131A_FD_20443 | JGI IMG/M metagenome (IMG submission 20443) | reverse complement strand
CAGCCACCCGCCGCGACCTGCGCTTTCACTGTGTAGGCTTGGCCGGTGAGGCAGAAAACCGCCAAACTGGCCAAGGCAAATAAAACCGTTAAAAATTTTACCCGGCTGCTTTTTCTCACTCTTGTCCCCTCTTATAAAAACCGATACTTTCAATTCCAACAAAACATTACATTTATCTGTTAATTAAGTAGATCCATAACAAATCTCGATGTAATAGCAATAACTACACCATTCGCAAGAAAATTCTGATCAATAATCTAACAAAAAAGCCTGCCCTCAATGCAATAAAGGGCAGGCTTCTTAATATTGATGCTCCTTCGTCGGCCCCTCGATCCAATTAACCAATTGGACAGGTAGCTTTGCGTCACCCAGTTACCTGAGTTTTGCCTGTTCGGTAGATATTTTAGGAGCTTATAACTTTATTTTAAGATGATGTCTACCTTTTTTACATTTTAATTATCCAATGAGCCAAACAGAGCTAGTCAATTGAGGTATCTCCTTTTTGGGGGCCTTTTTTGTTCCTGAACCGCCTGTTAGGGTACACCTTCCTTATCACAAGGCCAAGTATCCGTGATAGGCCAAAAAACCTCGAAAGGCACTGCCACGAAGGTTGATAATTGGTTTTTGATAAGGATATATCTAAGCATCTTTGATCTCATTGATCTGCCAGCGGGAGGGGAAGGCTTGCTAAGTCTATCCCACGCCATTACCCTGGACCGGCAAACGCTCATCACCGGGAGCTTCAATTTCACCTAGGGGGCCGGCCCTTGCCTGGCCTCGGTCCACCTGGTCAACGGACACTCCGCCCACACTCTCATCTGCCCCCACCGCTTCCCGCCCACTACAGGGGAAATCTGGGGCCTTCTTACAGCTCCCGCATGAAAGCGTCTTTCACCTCGTTTTCCTGAACACAAAGATAGTGAAGCGTCTGCCCCTGGGTAGCATGGCCGAAGACTTTCATCAGCGTCGGCAGATCGGTGCCGAAAGTGACGCGATGATGATACCCGAAGGTCTTCCTCAAGGTGTGACTTCCGTAGTTGCCGGTGAGATTACACCAGGAGCACCATTTTTTAACCATTATAATTCGACGCATAAATATTTTGATTGTTGTTGGGATCAATGGCCACACAATTAACACGGGCCAACCCGCCTTGAATTTGTGTGAACGCCATGACGCGATCAGACATCATGACCAGCGAAAGGGTCAGGATTACTCCTAAGTGCCATTTCAGATGTTTCGGCATTCCAACCTCCAGAGCCAATTTGCATTACACAGAACGGTTTTGATCCTTGTTTGTCTCTATCCTTTAACGTTTAGTCCTTCCGTCTACGAGCAAAGATGCCAACACCAGCCAGTATGCCAGGAAAGAGCCACCAACCTTCCATGATCGGCACTGATACCGGTTTAGGGGCAACGTTGATAGTGAATACCGGTAACGACGCTGAACCGCTGGCGTTGATGACAGTGATGACAATGTTGTATATACCGGTAGCAGTCGGGGTGCCACTTAGTGTGCCAGTCGTGGTGTCAAACGTCATCCCTGGAGGTACACCACCTGTAATTCGAAAGCTAGAAGCATCAGTAGATGAAGGAGTGAAACTGAAGGCTGTTCCAACGGCAATAGTTGTAGGAATTGTATCAGGTGTGCTACTGATTGTTGGGACATCTAAAATGTAAAGCCCTTTATAAACATAACTTATGGTGTGCGGACCACTTGATCCAGCATAAATAGTCTGGCTGTTGAAGGGGTCGATTGCTAATGAGCTTATATAGCCAAAATATTGCATTTGCGGTCCTGTCCCACTCCAAGAATACCCCCCATTGATGGACCTACGGACTCCGCTACTACCCCCCGCATAAATTGTTTGGCTATTGGTCGGATCGATTGCTAGGGAGAAGACCGTTGAGGTCAGCCCACCGTTAGCCATAGTCCACGAGATGCCGCCGTTAATAGTTTTATACAAACCACTGCCGCCATTTGTTCCTACATAAACCGTCTGTGGGGCTGTCGGGTCAATTGCCAACGCCATTACATTAACACCAGCCATCCCCTCGTTGGTCGCTATCCAGGAGATACCTCCGTTAAATGTCTTAAACACGCCCCCAGAAGTACCCACATATAAAGTCAGTGGGTTAGACGGATCGATTGCAAGAGCATTAATATGGGTATTGGTTAATCCGTTATTGGCCGCGATCCAAGTGGCACCATTGTCGATGGATTTATATACGCCACCACCATGGATCCCTGCATAGATGGTCTGATAGCTAGTCCGGTAGCTGGTTGGGTCGAAGACCAGGGAATTGACTTGTGAACTAGGTAGCCCGCGGATACCGTATACCATTGCGTAATACTCCCAACGACTGTCAACTGAATGATCAGTGGGAGGATATGTTCGGTACAACTCAGACCAGTCGGAGCCTCCATTATTTGACTCGAACAAACCAAGATCGGTTCCTGCGAAGATCGTCTCGCCATAGCTTGATAGTGCAAATATTTGATTAGGATAGACGAAACCCGACGACCTTAGGTCACCGGTGCGCTGCCAGGTAACGCTTGTGGCAAGCACTGGAGACGCAAAAAGAGATAAAATTACCAATACCGCCCCACTTAAAACTTTAATTCGTTTCCGCATGCTAGCCTCCAGCCATTAAATATATTTCAATATCAGTTATTTTGTGATAGGAATCCAAGCAAATGCTTGATTTGCTACCTTGCTGGGGCTTGTAGCGCCATCTGTTCTACCTTCTGAGTCATTGGTATGACTTTTCTTTTCCTCTAGGCCAAATGTTACTCCTTCCGTCTACGAGCAAAGATACCGACACCGGCCAACATCCCAGGCAAGAGCCACCAACCTTCCATGATCGGCACTGATGCCGGTTTAGGTGCAACGTTGATAGTGAATACCGGTAATGACGCTGAACCGCTAGCGTTGATGACAGTGATGGCAATGTTGTACGAACCGGCAGTAGTCGGGGTGCCGCTCAGGGTGCCAGTCCTGGTGTCAAACGTCATCCCTGGAGGTACACTACCTGTAATTACAAAACTAGAAGCATCAGTAGATGAAGGAGTAAAACTGTAGGCTGCGCTCACAGTAGCAGTTGTGACAGTTGCGTCAAGGGAACTGCTGATTGTCGGGGCGTCCAAGAAAAAAAGTCCCTTGTACAAAGTCCCCCCGAAATGTATACCTTGATCGCTTAGGCCATAGATTATTTTGCTATTAATTGGATCGAATACCAATGCTCTTATTTGTCCACTAGTGACAACTTTACTCCAGTAACTGCCACCATCGATTGACATATAGACTCCTACCGACGTTCCAATGTATACATGCTCACTATTTGATGGATCAATAACAATTGTGTATGCGCCGGTATGATCTAGTCCGTTGTTTATAATTTTCCAGGATTTACCTCCGTCAGTAGTTTTGAATAAATTGCCAGCTTCTACATAGATGGTCTGGCTATTAGACGGATCAATTGCTAGGCAGGAGACATAGTTACTTGCGAGTCCGCTGTTTATCGCACTCCAAGAGTTGCCGCCATCAATAGATTTGAACACGCCATCACTAGCTGTTCCGGCATAGAGCGTTTTCGGATTGGTTGGGGCGATATCCAGAGACCTGACAGTTATTGTGGAGGGCAGCCCACTATTTATTGCAGTCCAAGACTCACCTCCGTCCATTGACTTAAATACTCCACCGCCGACACTTGTCCCAGCATAGACGATCTGACTATTTGCGGAGTCGATAGCCAGTGAAAGGACCCCTTTGCCGCTCCCACTTTCAAAATAGATTCCATTGTTGACGGCGTTGTCATTTTTGAACACTCCAAGCTCAGTTCCTAAATATACTATGTTGGCGTTATTTGGATCAAACTTTATAGAGTATACGGATCCAGTTTGTAAATACGATTGATCTCCCCAACTATTGTAATTTGTATTATATCTTATACGTAATCCATTTGACGCTCCAACCAAAATTTCTAGCCTGGTTGGGTCTACAGCCATTGTAGTAGCACCTCCTGGGTAAATACTCCCGTAATATTGCCAGGTAAAATTTGCCAAAACGGTAGATGTATGAGTCACTAAAATAAATAGTATCACTCCACTTATAATTTTCATTCGTTTCGGCATGCAATCTTCTCCTTGTCCTCAAATATATTTCAATGTGTATTTATTTATTTGAAGAAACGAGGCGGTTACTTGCCCCGACTTCCTCATAAATTGCTTGCCTACTGGAATTATTCTTTGATTTACTTTTCTCATATTTTTTGCAAAAAGGTTTGCTACTTCCGCTTACGCGCAAAAATTCCAAGGCCAGCCAGTATCCCAGGCATGAGCCACCAGCCTCCCATGACAGGGACTGATGCCGGCTTCTGAGCAACGTTGATAGTGAATGCGGGTAATGACGCTGAACCGCTGGCGTTGATGACAGTGATGGCAATGTTGTACGAACCGGCAGTAGTCGGGGTGCCGCTCAGGGTGCCAGTCGTGGTGTCAAACGTCATCCCTGGAGGTACACTACCTGTAATTACAAAACTAGAAGCATCGGTAGCTGAAGGAGTAAAGCTGTAGGCGGTTCCAATCGTGGCAGTTGTGACCGTTGTATCGGGAGCGCTGCTTATTGTCGGGATATCTAAGGTGTAAAGGCCTTTGTATACAGAAGCTGGACCGAGTGAGTTACTTGTTCCAGCATAAATAGTTTGGCTGTTGATGGGATCAATTGCCAATGATCCTATATAACCCCTCCCTGCGATATATCCGGCCTGGCTCCAAGAGTATCCTCCATTGATGGACCTATAGACTGCCGAACCTGTCCCCGCATAGATTGTTTGACTGCTGGTCGGATCGATAGCCAGGGAAAAGACCGGTGAGGTAGTCAATACCGCATTCCAGGAAATACCGCCGTTGGTGGATTTGAATACGCCGCCGTTAAATGTCCCGGCATAGATTGTCTGTGGGCTTGTCGGGTCGATTGCTAAGGCTCTTACGGTAGCATTGTTAATCCCTTCATTGGTCGCAACCCAAGAGATTCCGCCGTTAAATGACTTGAACACGCCACCTCCACGGGTGCCGGCGTATAAGGTTTGTGGGCTAGTCGGGTCGATGGCTAGGGCATATACATAGGTATTAGTCAATCCGCTATTGGCCGCGATCCAAGAGGTACCTTTGTCGGTGGATTTATATACGCCACCACTAGAGGTCCCGGCATAGACCGTCTGGTGGCCAATCGGGTCGATGGTAAGCGTGTTGACCTGTGAGCTAGTTAGCCCGCGAACACCGTTTACAGTTCCAAAATAATATTCACCTGTGTCAACCGATATAGCCGTTGTTGGAAGCGTTTTGTACATCGGGTCGGGCCATTGATACCAGTTAACGCCACCATTATCTGAAATGAACAAACCAAGATCGGTTCCTGCGAAGAGCGTCCCGCCACTGATTTCTAAAGCAAACACCTGGTCTATATCAAAACCACCGAAACTCGACGATCTTAGGTCACCGGTTCGCTGCCAGGTAACGCTCGTGGCAAGCACTGGAGAAGCCAAAAGAGATAAAATTACCATTATCACCCAACTTAAGACATTAATTCGTTTCAGCATGCTAGCCTCCGGCCATTAAATATATTTCAATATCGATAGTCTTGAGATAAGAGTCCAAGCAAATTCCTGATTTGCTACCTTGTTGTTCGTCTTGTAGCGCCATCTGCTCTACCTTCTGATTGGTATGACTTTTCTCTTCCTCTAGGTCAAATGTTACTCCTTCCTTCTGCGAGCAAAGATACCGACACCAGCCAACATCCCAGGCAAGAGCCACCAACCTTCCATAACAGGAACAGGAGTGCCCCCTGAAGGGAATATACTGATTGAGAACGGTGGAAGATTTTCAGTCCTGCCAAAACCGTTACTCACAGATATCTGGATATTACTGAAGAACCCAACTGTCGGAGAAGTACCACTCAGGGTACCGGTGGTGGTGTCAAACGTAGCCCAAGACGGCTTATTGCTGATACTAAAACCTGCGGCATCAGTAGCCGTTGGAGTAAAGGAAAAAAAACTGCCAGCTTCAGCATTGGAAGGTGTGGCACCGCTGATAGTTGGAGCTTCGATTTTAGAAGTTCCTTGGAACACGCCATAACTTGTGCCTGCATAAATGTGTTGTGGGTCCATTGGATCAATGACGAGTTGTTTGACATTTAAAGCAGTAAGTCCGTCATTAGTTTGGCTCCAAAAAGCACCTCCATTAATTGATTTAAATACACCTTTGATGGTTGCTTTATACATAATCGAGGCATTAGTAGGGTCTATCACAATAGCGTGCACAACCTCATCGCTCGCCGCCCAAGACTCTCCGCCATTGGTAGATTTAAATGGTTTGCCATTTGACAAGGCATAGAGAATTTGTGTATTAGATGGATCAATTACAAGTTCAATCGTTTCAGTAGATCCGACCAGATTCGAAATTGGTCTCCAGGAAAGACCACGATCGTAAGACTTGTAGACCACTTTGTTATTTGTTACTGCATATATGATCTGGCTATCAGATGGATCTATTTTTATTAAATTTAGATTTGGAAGGTCCAGCTTACTCCAGTTACTACCACCATCGATAGATTTGAGCATAGCAAAACCGATTTGCCAATGAGGATCCGGATTAATCCCAGCATATATCACCTGACTATTTTTTGGGTCGATTGCAATGGTACCGATGTGATTATCCGCATACTCATAGGCCCAAGTTTCTCCCCCATCTGTTGATTTTTGAAAGCTTCCTCCGACACCGCCGAAATTATAATATTCATCAAAATATGCGTAAACGGTGTTACAGTTAAATGGATCAATTGATAATGCAGTTATAGCCCCAGTTGCTGGCGGTATGATATTTATCCATGACATCCCACCATCGGTTGTTTTTGAAAAATATTGTACAACATGAATGTTATAAAGAGAACCTGATCCAACAATGCTAGGGGGTGTAAAAAGGTTTGTGTAAATGGCCTTTAAGGGGTACACCCAAGTACCTCAAGGAGTTTACATGACCATTGACCTCGCCGTTATTGATGACCTGCTTAAACAGTATAAGACCCCGGAAGAGATTCTCGGGGATAACGGGTTGCTCAAGCAGTTGACCAAGGCAGTTCTGCAGCGGGCTCTCCAGGCCGAAATGACTCACCACCTGGGTCACGAGAAGCATGCTGCTGTCACCAACAAAAATGGCAATGCTCGTAACGGGTCGTCAGCAAAAACCTTGAAGGGCGACTTTGGCACCATGCCGATCGAGATCCCCCGTGACCGCAATGGCAGCTTTGAACCATTGATTATTGGCAAGGGTCAGACTCGATTCGCTGAGTTCGATAGCAAGATCATTTCCCTGTACTCACGTGGTATGACAACCCGGGAAATAAAGGGGCATCTTGAAGAAATCTATGGAGTTGAGGTTTCTCCCACGCTGATTTCTACCGTCACCGAGGCAGTGTTGGAAGAAGTCAAGATCTGGCAGAATCGTCAACTCGATGCGCTTTATCCCATCGTCTACATGGACGCCATTCGGGTCAAGGCCAGAGATAATGGCCATGTTGTGAACAAGGCCGTCTACCTTGCCATCGGCATTAAGCTAGACGGCGACAAGGAAGTTCTGGGGATGTGGATCTCCGAAAATGAAGGAGCCAAGTTCTGGTTACAGGTCGTAACCGAGCTAAACAACCGTGGCGTCAATGACATCTTCATTGCATGCGTTGACGGACTCAAGGGGTTCCCAGAGGCCATTGAAACTGTCTTCCCAAAGACCCAAATTCAAATCTGTATAGTGCACATGGTTAGGAACTCGCTAGCATATGTCTCGTACAAGGCACGCCCAGAAGTGGCGGCTGATCTGAAGCGAATCTACCAGTCAGCCACCGCGGAGCAAGCAGAAATGGAACTGGAGACCTTTGCTGCGAAATGGGATAAAGCTCACCCAACGATTAGCAAATCCTGGCGTCGAAACTGGGAACAAATCATACCATTTTTTGCCTATCCAGCCGATATAAGGAAAGTAATTTACACGACCAACACCATCGAATCGCTGAACATGTCTCTGAGAAAGGTGACAAAAACCCGGGGATCTTTTCCCAATGACGAGGCAATCTTCAAGCTGCTTTACCTCGCAATGAATAACATCACGAAGAAATGGACCAGACCAATCAGAGACTGGAAAGCCGCTATGGGGCGCTTCACCATACTTTTTGAAGAGAGGATGCCCAAACCCTAACCGGGGCCATTTACACAAAGCACTTTACACGCCCCGGCACAGGGACGAATGTTCGGGACACAGGGGCGTTTGTTCGGGATGAAATGGCGACTCTTCACAACTTTATCGGGAAGTTGTACGAGCGAATCACCATCTTATATGGCGGTAATTATTGATGTTTTTGATTTACGGCTAAGAAATGTGACCAGGATAGCCCCCATGTCGGCAGATCAGCACGATCTCTGCCACCCCGCGTGTATCGAGCAATCCGGCGCTCAATTTCAAGCGCCTCTGGCAAAGAATGCCCAGCGGCAGGAACACCCAGTTGTACCAGAAGAGCGCGGCGCCGCGCTTATGGGTCAGAAACCAGATGCCCCAACGCAGCAGCCTCGGATTGGTAGGTTGCATGCCGAAGACGGCGCTTTGTTCCAAGACAAGACCGGCCTGCGCCAGGATGCCGATCAGTTGCGCGGGATCGTAGCGGCGCACATGACCCACCAGGTCGTCGAACGCGGTCCAGAATTCAGCATGAACGGGGACGGAAAAGATCAGCAGCCCATCCTGCTTCAGCACGCGGCTCAACTCTGTCAGGGCCCCCAGGTCGTTCTCGACGTGCTCGATGATATCGAAGGCGCAGACCAGGTCGAATTTGCGGTCGCCATAAGGAAGCGCACCCGCCTCGCCCATCCGCGCGACCGCACCGCGTGCATTCAACTGTTCAATGACGGAAGCGCTGATATCGATAAAGTGGGTGCCGGCAAGAGGCAACCTTGGGCGCAGCCCGGGGCCTACCTCCAATCGCGCCGGTGAACCTGGCAGCAGTCCGGAGATCAGCGGCCAGGTGTTGAAGCGATCCGGGCGTGCCAGGCGGGTCTGCGACCAGAGTGCGTCGTAAAAGCTGTGATTGGTGGCGGCCGCATCCCTTGCGCCCGGAGCGGCCTCTTTATTTCCCGGCATAGTCTTTCTCCTACTGACCCTGCAAACAAACCACAAAGAAACATTAGCCACAAAAAGGCACAAAACGCGCAAAAAGTTAAAGGCATTAAAGGTTTATTTTGTGCCTTTTTGCGGATAAAAAGATTCTGGTTTCTTTTTTGTACTTAGTTTGAGCTTGTTTGTAAATTGCAATTTAGACTTTAAGGCGCGGCGATTGTTGTGGGCATAAAACAAACCGGGCACTACTGATTAAAAACAGGAAAAGTTAAAAGCTTGGGTTCAAAGACTGATTTACGTGAATACGCCCCAGCGGGGGAACTACTGTATGGCATATTGCAACAGTGCCGAGACGCATGCCATGCGTCTCTACGGGCTTTGCGCAGGTAAGTTTAACCTTGACGCTGGCTTATCTCAGATCCCCCCGGATTTTCTCCGCGGCAAATGGTTTTAATCCGTCATCATCCCTCGGCCTGAGCCATATCCTGCACCACGAACCTGCCGCAGACGAAACAGAGCAGACCCGCCAGCGCCATGACCAGGGGGGTGGTCAGGAGGGCGTTGCGCAGGCCCCAGTGGTCGGAGAGCCAGCCGATGAAGGAGGGAGAAACCGCGTCACCCAGGGCGTGGATGAAGAAGATGTTGACTGCAAAGGCCATGGCGCGGATGGCCGGATCGGTGACGTTGATGATGACGGTATTGAGCGGCCCGGTGTTGAGAAAGAGGAAGAATTCTGCGATGAAAATCGCGGACATGCAGGAGGAAAGCCCGGGCGCGAGGATGGCCCAGGCGGCGAAGGGGGCTCCGATCAGGAACCCCCAGCCGGAGACCAGCAGATACCCCTGGCCGCTCTTTTTTTGCCAGCGGTCGCCGAGCCAGCCGCCGGCCAGGGTGCCCAGTATGCCGGCCAGCACCGTGGTCGCGCCGAACAGCGTGTTCGCCTTTGCCACATCGAGGGAATGGACGCGGTACAGGAAAGAGGGAATCCACTGGGCGAGTCCACCGATGGCGAAGGTCATCGCCGCCATGGCGAGGGTGTTGGTGACAAACGAGCGGTTTCGGTATAAGGCGGAGTATCCCGAGGAGACCTTCCCCGGGTGCTGCGCTGCATCGTCGCCGCCGCGGGGAGGGGTGCGCAACAGCGCGATGGGAATGGCCAGCAGCAGTCCCGGGACACCAACCAGCAGAAAAGCGGCATGCCAGCCGTACCTTTGCCCCAGCACGCCTCCAAGGAGATAGCCGAGCGCGCTGCCGACCGGAATGGCGACATAGAACCAGGAAAGGATCTGGCCGCGGCGCTCCTTCGGGAAGAAATCGGCGATGAGGCCGGGTGAAACCGTGCCGAAACTCGCCTCGCCGACCCCGACGGTGGCACGCGCGGCCAGCAGGGTCCGGTAGCCGGGGGCAAAACCGGCCAGGGCCGTGGCCAGGCTCCAGACCACCAGGCCTCCGGAGGCAAGTTTGACCCGGCTCCAGTGGTCGCCGAGCCAACCGAAGAGCGGTGCGAAGAGCAGGTAGCTGAGCATGAAGGCGCTGCCGAGGAAACCAAGCTCCGTGTCGGAGAGATGCAGATCGATCTTGATCAGGGGAAATACCGCGAAGAGGACCTGCCGGTCGATGTAGTTAAGCAGGTTAACCGCCAAAAGGAGCCCCAGGGCGTAGCGGCGGTAAGGGAGAGAAATCGGCCCAGCATCCATACTGTGTATCCTCCAAAAGCTATCAAAACAAAAATCTCAAATGCAATGAAACGCGGATTCTATCGATTGAGCGAAAGCACTGCGCCGTGCGCAGCGACCGACGGGTAACATCTTAACAAAAATAAAGACGCATTGCATGCGTCTTAGCACTGCGTATCAAGTTTGAAGGTGTCCATGAAAGGCGGAGACGCATGAAAGGCGGAGACGCATGCAATGCGTCTCTACCCGGGGGGGCCAGCTTGAAGGTGTTCGTGACAAGGCGAAAGACGCATGCGATGCGTCTCTACCGGTCACAACGCTTCCACCGCCTGGCGCGTCTTCTCCACGATCTCCGCCGGTTCCTCGTAACGAAACCGCAGCGGCTTGCCGAAGGTTACCGTCACCCGTCCCCGCTTGGGTAAGCTGGCATCGGGCGGAAGTACCTCCTCGGTCCCGCTGATTTTTATCGGCACTACCGGGATCCCCAACTCCTTGACCATGACACCCAATCCCATCTGGAAGGGTTGCATCCTGCCGTCCCGGGAATGTGAGCCTTCGGGGAAGATCAGGATGTTGACGCCGGCATCGGCGAGCCTTCCCATGTATTTGAGCGAGCCGCTGAACCCCCGGGTCTGGGGCAGAGGAAAGAGGTTGATCAGCAGGGTGCCGTACTCGTAGCAAACGCGCCTCCAGATAAGGCTGGCCCCATGGTAGTCTCCGAAGAAGAACTCTTCCCAGGCCGCGCTGGCGGTAGTATAGCGGAGCTTCGGCGGGAGCGCAAACATGACGGATGGCTGGTCCAGGTAGCTTAAATGGTTGGACACGAAAAAGACCGGTCCGTCCAGCTTTTCCAGCTCGCCCCCCCCCCGCACCTCGAGAGTGGCGAAGCTTCGGTACAGCGGACCGAGAAACAGGTTGCCCCAGACGGTCCGCACCCCTCTGAAGAAGCTGGCGTTGGTCCAGAAGCGGAAATGGTCGCGACGGGAGATCTTTTCCCGTTTGGCGATGATCTGGCGCAGGTCCGAGACCCGCGTCTGCGGCCCGATCTGGGAGTCCTCGATATCGAGGCGATATTCCTGTTCCAGAAAATTGACCAGCTCCAGACGGTCAATGGAGGTGAGACCCAGGTCCGCCACCAGCAGGGATTCCTCCCGGATCTGGGCGGCGCTGGTGCCGGTCACCTTGGCGAGCAGGGTGATCAGGGTGTCAGCGGCGACGGTTGCATCGCCTCCCTCGGTTCCTTTTTTCACCACCTCCTTGACCGCGAACTTCTTGATCTTGAGCGTCGTGGTCTTGGGAAATTCCGGCTCCTTCCAGAGGGTGTAGCCGGTAATCTGGTGCATCGCGTCCAGCCTCTTGTTCGCCTGGGCGATGATGTCTTCGGGAGCGATGCCGCCGCCGTTCAAAAGCAGCACGGCGTGCACCTCTTCCCCCCCTCCCCGCTCGAGCCCGATGACGCACGACTCCTTCACCCCGGCGGTCTTGTTCAGCACCGCCTCCAGTTCGTCGGGATAAACGTTCACCCCCGAACCGGTGACGATCAGCTCCTTCTCCCTCCCCCTGATGACCAGCCAGCCGTCCGGGCCGATTTCACCGAGGTCGCCGGTGCGAAACCAGCCGTCCTCCGTGAAGGCGTCCCGGCTGGCCTGCTCGTTCTCGTAGTAGCCTGGAAAAACGCTGTCACCGCGGACCAGTACCTCCCTCCCTTCGATCTTCACTTGAACCCCCGGCAGGGGCGGACCGACCGAGCCTGCTACCTGGCGCTCCATGGTGTTGACGCAGAGAACGGGCGAGCATTCGGTCAGTCCGTACCCTTCCAGGACCGTGAAACCCATGCTGTCCCAGAAGTTGAATACCTCCGGATCCAGAGGGGCGCCACCTGAAACGAAGACGGTGAAATTGCCCCCGAACTTTTTCTGCACCGGAAAGAAGAGGATCCGGCGCACCTCTTTGGGAAGCCCCTTGGCGAGCCCGGCCAGGTACCGGAAGGCTCCGGAGAGGTGCTTTTCCTCCAGTCCCCGCTCGACGGTCGTTTTGAGCAGTTGCATGAGGCGGGGAACGGACATGATGACGTAGACGTCCTCCTCGCTCAGCGCTTCCATGATGGCGGAGGGCTTGAGGGTACGCAGATACACGATGGCCGCGCCACGGTAGAGCGGGGTGAAAAAGCCGCCCATCTGCTCGAACATGTGGGACAGCGGCAGCAGCGAGAGGAACCTGAATTCGGGAGTGATGATCGGTACCTGCTGGTATATCTGGGTCATGTTGGCGACCAGGTTCTTGTGGCTGAGCATGACCCCTTTGGGATTGCCGGTGGTGCCGGAAGTATAGACGAGCTGCGCCATGCTCTCGGGCGAGCAAGGCGCCAGCTCGCCGATCGGCTCGGTTTCCTCGAGCAGGTACTGAAGGTCTTCCAGCAGCAGGGAGGTTCCTTCGGTCATCCGCTCGGCCTTGAACCGGCTCTGCAGCAGGACTTTGGCCTTGGTAAGGCCGCGGATGGAATCGGCACGCGCCAGATCGGACATGAAGTCCACCGGGACCGCGACTGCGCCACGGATGATGATGCCCCAATAGGCTACCGCCCACCATGAAGAGTTGGGCCCCCAGATGAGCACCCTGTCCCCCGCTGCCACGCCGTTTTGCGCCAGGAGGTTTGCCATCTTCAGGGAGAGAACGTGCAATTCTCGATAGGTAACCTCCAGCCGTCTGACGCCGGTGCGGTTCACCAAGGCGGTTTTAGCACCCAGCGCTTCGAAGGTCTGGAAAAGATCGATCAGGGTGTTCATGGCTACTCCTTCGATCCGGCATCTGCTTCGGCCGGCGGGAATCTGTCGCTGGCTTTATAGTTTACCATCAGCTTCGCGCTTGTCGTCTCTCGTCTCTCGTCTCTGGCAGGTTCAGCAGTCAAGGGGAGGCAACTTACCTGCGGCAGAGTGACAACAGACGGCTTCATGATAAGATAATATCTAATTAGACTCAACACATCATCCTGGTCATGTTAGATCAAGGCGACTTGAACTGGATTCGGTTGCAGCTGCTCCCCTGCCTTGCGGCCGCCGGGTGACGGCCGCACGGCAGGCTGATCCTGATGGTGATGAGCCGACGGAGATCATTTATGTCTCAGAGGACCGGAGCCGCCCGGCGAGCCATGCTTGAATTGCTGGCCTTCGCCATGCTTTTGCCGGTTATTACCGGATTTGACCGCGATGCGCACCGGCCAAGCGCAGCGCTTGCTCCGGAAACCATTGCCGCCTCCGCAGTGCACTCTTCGCCGCAGACAGCTCCCGAACCCGGCACCGCCCTCAACTGGCGGCGTGACACGGACACGGACACGGACAAGGACAAGGCGGCAACGAAAAGAGCAGGCCTGAAGCCCGAAACGGTCCTCTCCTGGGAGACCGGGTCCGGCAAAAGCTATCTCATTCCCGGCCTCGAAGTACCCGCTTTCCTCGTGCTGCTCAACGTCTTCGACCGGAGTGCCATCGGCAACAAAGACGGTAAAAGGACCTACCAGACGACCTTCTCCACCACCTGGGAACACCTGCGACGCCAAAATTGGGTCTTCGACAATGATTCTTTCAGTGTGAACCAGTTTGGACATTCCTACCAGGGAGCGACCATGTATGGACTTGCGCGCTCCTCCGGCCTCGGTTTTTGGGAGTCCTGGGCCTACAGCCATATGGGAAGCTTCCTGTGGGAGATGGCCGGCGAGACCGATCGGCCCTCCATCAACGACATGGTGACGACCGGCAACTCGGGAAGCCTTCTCGGCGAGGCGCTGTTTCGGATGTCGGCACTGGTTCTAAAGGAGGAGAGCGTCAGCCCCGATGGCTGGCACGAACTGGGCGCGGCGATTGTATCCCCGCCCACCGCCTTTAACCGTCTGGCTTTCGGCGACCGGTTCAGGACTCAGTTCCCGAGCCATGACCCAGCCACCTGCTGGCGTTTCCGGCTCGGCGCCAGTTTGAGCAGCAGTTCCCAGCCGGATGCGAACCTGGACTTCGCCATGTCCTACGGTCTGCCCGGAAAGCCGGGCTATACCTACACGCGCCCCCTTGACTACTTCAATTTTCAGATCGGCGGCCTTTTCAGAGCGAGCAACCCCGTCGGCAACGTCCTGCTGCGCGGCCTGCTGTACGGCAAGGATTACCACGCGGGCGACGACTACCGCGGGATCTGGGGGCTCTATGGAAGCTACGACTACCTGTCGTCCTCCGTCTTCCGGGTCTCGACCACGGCCCTCTCGCTTGGCACGACCGGCCAATACTGGGTGGCACCCGGCGTGGCGCTGCAGGGATCCATCCTTGGAGGTGTCGGCTTCGGAGCAGCCGGGGTGACCCCGGTCGCCGACGAGAAGCGGGATTTCCACTACGGCGTTACTCCGCACCTGCTCCTCGCACAGCGTCTTATCTTCGGCAACAGGGCGGCACTGGATCTGGTCGGGCGAGGCTACTATGTCAGCGGCACCGGCTCCGATGACGCTGAGGGCTCGGAACGGATTGCCCGCATCACCACGGCGCTCACCTTCAGAGTCTACCGGCGCCACGGCATCGGTCTGCAGTTTGTGGAGTCGATCCGTAATGCGCACTACGGCAGCCGGCCCCTGAGAGAGCAAAGCGAGGGGAGCTTGAGCCTTGTCTACACCTTCCTCGGCGACTCGCATTTCGGCGCCGTCGAGTGGCGCGACGAGGGGAGTCGATGACCGCAGCTGATTGGGGGCGACCGAACCCGCTGAGCTTACAGACCGGCGCCGTCACTGGCAAGGTCACCCGCCGGCTGAGTATGTCTTCCTGCCGTATTTGACTAAATTTGACAAAAATCTGTTTTGTCTTACACTTCCTCGGTTGCAATCCTGATGCACGGCTTGGCTTGTGATTGCCAGCCGGAGAAATACCAGGTCAGTGACACTTCAGATGCCTGGGAAACCTTCCGAGCGTACGCTAGTTCCGTCTGGAGCCACCGCACTACAATATATGGAGCACTCAATGCCTGTTTCCGGAGTAGTGGTGACTTGTTTTAGCGGATCGAGCGCGGAGGTTGCCGAGCGGGTCGGCGCTTTCGATGGCGTCGAGGTGCACGGCGTGCTCCCCGACGGTCAGATCGTGGCTGTCGTTGAGGCCGATACGGTCCAGGGCGAGGTCGACCTGGTATCCCGGCTGCACGAGGTCGACGGCGTGATCGCGGTCCGTCTCGCCTATCACAATTTCGAGGATGTCGAGTCTTAAACAACTCTTTCCCTGCATCTATCCCGCTTATCTGGAGGCGTTCATGTCACTTTCCCGACGCGATTTTCTCAAGGCGACTGCTGCAGCCGCGGCATTTGCCGCAGCCGGCGCCGCTACAGTCAACCCCTTACGGCCAGACGACGCGGAGGCTGCCGAGGGAGGCATCACCTGGGGCAAGGCTCCCTGCCGCTTCTGCGGCACGGGGTGCGGCGTGCTGGTCGGGGTCAAAAACGGCCGGGTGGTAGCGACCAAGGGGGATCCCCAGGCACCGGTCAACAAGGGGCTGAACTGCATCAAGGGGTACTTCCTCTCCAAGATACTGTACGGCAAGGACAGGCTGACCAAACCGCTGATCAGAAAGGGGGGCAAGATGGTCGAGGCCTCCTGGGACGAGGCCATGACGCTCATCGCCAGCAAGTACCAGGAATCGATCGCGAAGCATGGTCCGGACTCGGTGGCGATCTACGGCTCCGGCCAGTGGACGATCTTCGAGGGGTACGCGGCCCTGAAACTGTTCAAGGGGGGGATCGGCACCAACAACATCGAGCCCAACGCCCGCCTCTGCATGGCCTCGGCGGTCACCGGCTTCATGACCACCTTCGCCAGCGACGAGCCGATGGGGTGCTACGACGACCTGGACCTGGGGGACACCTACTTCC